>VOFD01002851.1_pt1 | contig 25800 bp, 44 predicted proteins | sample 5384101 | NCBI WGS metagenome assembly VOFD01 (sample SAMN12384723, study PRJNA508395) | human gut metagenome | isolation source: healthy gut C | host: Homo sapiens
TCAACTATTGCGGAATCTACGGACTTACCGATTCTTTTGTACAATATCCCCGGACGTACAGGTATTACAATGAAACCGGAAACAATTGCATATCTGGCAGAAAAATACAAAAATATCTTTGCTGTAAAACAAAGTTTGGCAGATATGGATGTTATTACGGAAACAAGAAGACTTTGTCCGGATGACTTTGTTATTTATTCCGGTGATGACAGCCTCACACTGCCGATGGTTTCGGTTGGGGCACACGGTGTAATTTCTGTTGCTTCTCATATTATCGGTAAACAAATGCATGAGATGTTAAATTTGTATAAATCCGGCAAGGTCGCAGATGCTACTAAGATGCATTTGAAACTTTATCCGCTTTTCAAGAAAATCTTTATGGCTCCAAATCCGGTTCCCGTAAAAGAATGTCTTGCACAAATGGGAATTATTGAAAACTATGTAAGACGTCCTCTGGTGGAACTCGATGAAGATGAAAAACAAGAGCTTTTTATCAGTTTTAAAAAGATTATGTTCAAACAAAATAGTTTGGTTATCGGATAAATAAAAAAGGATGGATATTATCCATCCTTTTTTTATTGTTTAAATTAATTATTAATCTTTGCCGTTTATAGCATTAAGACATTCGGACAGATTCTTCCGTGTTCTCCGTAATCGGAAAGCTCTCTGTATTTCCAGCATCTGTCACATTTTTCACCGTGTCTTTGCCGTAACATATATAGTGTAATCATCTTCCGAATATTCATTTAGTACATTGTCAGGAGCTTTATCCGTAAGTTCTGCCTGAGACGTAATAAATATATTCGAAAGTTCTTTGCGTAGTGTTTCAAAAGTGAATGATCTCCGCCTTTTTACATATACAGCAACCTCAAGAGAGGCGCCTATTTTTTGTCTGCTCTTAAAGGCTCGATAGCTTTTGTAACGATTTCTCTCAATTTTAGTATTTTAGAGAACTCTTTTTTCTATCTTTTCATTTGACCATTTTGCATTTGTAACAGGCCAATCGGAGAGCAAAATACTTTCCAGTTTGTTTCTTTGCTTTTCCGGAGTATTTTGCCAGATATCTTCGGCCTGATGCGGCATTACAGGGGCAAAGCATCCTTGTCAGAGCCTGTGATATTTCATATAAAACTGTCTGACATGCGCGTCTTGACAGAGATTTTTTGCCGGCTGTGTACAATCTGTCTTTTACTATATCAAGATAGAAAGAGCTCAAATCTGCAGCCGCAAAATTTTGCAGATGCTGGAAGTATTTATAAAATTCGTAATTTTCAAATGCTTCCGTAACATTTGCAATCAGGTTATTCAATTTATGAAGTGCAAATTTGTCAATTGCTTTCAAATCTTTGTAGAATACATAATCCGTAATCGGGTCAAAATCATATAGGTTTCCGAGAAGGAATCTTGAAGTGTTTCTCATCTTCTTAAAGATTTCAACCATCTGTTTGATAGCTGTGTCGCCTATTCTTACATCGTTTCTGTAGTCTACTGAAGCGACCCAGAGCCTTAATACATCAGCACCGTACAGTTTTATGATGTCTTGAGGAGCAACCGTGTTGCCTAATGATTTACTCATCTTTTTGCCTTCGGCGTCAAGCACAAAACCGTGGGTTAATACTGTCATATAAGGAGCACGACCGCTTGTTGCCACTGCGGTAAGCAAAGAAGACTGGAACCAGCCTCTGTGCTGATCAGAACCTTCAAGATACATTTCAACAGGCAGATGACCCAGTTCTTTATATCTTTTTCCACTACCGCACGGTGTGTGATACCGGAATCAAACCAAACATCCATGATGTCTTTTTTCTTTAAGGAAGTGTTTGCCTCCGCAGTGAGGACATTTGAATGCCGTAGGAAGAAGGTATTTTGCTTCTTCTTTTACCCAGATATCAGATGATTCTTTTTCAAATATTTTTGCAAGATTTTCGATAGTCGCAGGTGTAACAATCGCTTCTTTACAGTCTTTGCAATAGAACACAGGGATAGGTACACCCCAGACTCTTTGTCTTGAAAATACACCAGTCTGTACGGGAAGCTACCATGTTAGAGATTCTCTGTTCACCTGATGCCGGAATCCACTGAACATTGCTGATTTCTCTTAATGCTTCATCTCTGAATTTGTCTACTTTTACAAACCATTGAGGAGTTGCTCTGTATATAACAGGATGTTTGCATCTCCAGCAATGCGGATAGCTGTGAGAAATTTCTTTATGTCCGAGAAGTGCTCCCTCTTTGCATCCAGACGTTCAAGAACAACCTTGTTTCCGTCTTCGTAGTAGATGCCTTTCATATCTTCGACTTCGTCAGTCCAGTAGCCTTTTTGCATCAAGAGGCGATAATACATCAATACCGTATTTCTGACAAACTTCCCAGTCTTCAAGACCGTGTCCCGGTGCAGTATGTACACAACCTGTACCTGCATCAAGCGTTACGTGGTCGCCTAAAATTATCTGGCTCATTCTGTCATATAGCGGATGTTTGGTTTTCATATTTTCCAAATCTTTTCCGCTTACCGTACCGAGAATTGTAATATCTTTTTCATCAAATGCATTGTCTGTAACAAACGCATTTACAAGGTCTGTGGCAATCAGATAAATTTCATCTGTATATTGAACAAGAGAATATTCAAATCTTTCATTTAAGCAGATAGCAAGGTTAGACGGAATTGTCCACGGGGTAGTTGTCCATATAACTGCATAAACTTTGTTTTTACTTTGAATACCCGCAAGTTCTTTAATCTTTAGTGAATCAACTTCTCTAAATTCGAACTTTACATATATTGCGGTTGAAGTATGATCTGCATATTCAACTTCTGCCTCTGCAAGGGCAGTTTCGCATTTTGGACACCAGTATACCGGTTTAAGACCTTTTTCTATATAACCTTTCTGGTACATTTCACCAAAAATTCTTACCTGCTCTGCTTCAATTTCAGGAGAGATTGTCACATAGGGGTTTGACCAGTTACCCCATACGCCGAGGCGTCTGAAATCTTCTTCCTGCCCGTGAAGATTTCTGAGTGCAAATTCTCTGCATTTAAGACGCAGTAGATATTTTGAAACAGCCTGACGTCCGCCATCAATAGTCTTTACAACAGCATTTTCAATAGGCAGTCCGTGTCCGTCATAACCCGGAACATACGGTGCATAATATCCGCTTTGCGATTTATATTTGATTACAATGTCTTTTAGAATTTTGTTTAAAGCGTGCCCTATATGGATTTTAGGAGCACTAAGATACGGCGGACCGTCATGAAGCACAAATTTTTCTCAATATCTCTTTGTGCGAGATTCTTTTCATAAATGTTGCGTTCTTCCCAGAAATCCTGAATCTCAAGCTCTCTTACAGCAGCATTTGCACGCATTGCAAGAGTTGTTTGGGGCAGGTTTAATGTATCTTTAAACTCAAATTCTTTTTTTATCTGACATTTCATCCCTCTATTCATTAGTTCTATAATAATAATTTTATATTAAAAAGATTTATAATCAAAATCTAATCTAGTGTCGCAGTTGCCGCCGGCTGACCGCAGCCGTCATCTGCTCACCTTTTCAAATGACACTCAAAATTTTGCTCACATTCCTTATCGCAAAATTTCTTCGGACAAATTATAAACCCTTATATTGAATCATTGAAGTAACATCAATGCCTTCGAGTTTTTTTTTTTTCTTCCGCCGAGGTCTGAAAGTTCAATAATAAATCCTGCACCGACTACATTTGCTCCGGCTTTTTTGAGCAATTTACAAGCTGCGTCAACTGTACCGCCAGTAGCAAGCAAATCATCAATAACAAGTACATTTTTACCTGGTTCTACTGCGTCTGCATGCATTTCAATTTTGTCTGTTCCGTATTCAAGTTCATATTCTTGAGAAATAGTGTCAGCAGGAAGTTTGCCGGGCTTTCTGATTAAAATAAAACCGGCATTGAGCTTGTATGCAAGCGGCGCACCGAAAATAAATCCTCTTGATTCTATGCCCGCAACATAATCAATTTTATCTTCGTACTGCTGAACAAGAAAATCCACCATAAATTGTAATGCTTTGGCATCTTTTACAGCTGTTGTAATATCTCTGAAAATAATTCCTTTCTTGGGGAAGTCAACAATGTCTCTAACCTTTGATTCGACGTAATTTTGCATCTTTTTCTTATCCTATTCTCTTTTTCTAGTGTATAATTGCCTGTTCAATATCATTTATTATATCATCAACATCCTCAAGACCAACAGACAGCCTCATAAAATCATCGGAGATACCGCAGGCTTTTAATTGTTCATCATTAAGCTGTCTGTGTGTTGTAAGACAAGGATATGTAATTATAGAACGGGAATCGCCTATGTTTGTTGCGTGTATTAAAAGTTTTACATTCTCAATAAATTTGATTCCTGCTTCTTTTTTTCCGCCTTTTATTCCAAAGCTTATTATGGAAGAAGCACCTTGAGGCATATATTTTTGAACAAGCGGATAATATTCATTGTTTTCAAGCCCCGGATAGTTTACCCATGCAATCTGCGGATGTTTTTGCAGATATTTAGCTACCTTTAGTGCAGTATCAGAAACTCTTTGCATTCTAAGATGCAGAGTCTCAAGTCCCAACAGGGTAAGATATGCATTAAAAGGACTTATGCAGGTTCCCAAATCTCTTAAGAGTTGTCCTCTTGCTTTTTACAATATATGCCGCTTTCCCGAAAGATTCCGTATAACTCAGACCATGATAAGACGGATCCGGCTCAACAAGCTCTGCAAATTTTCCCGACGCTGTCCAGTCAAAATTTCCTGAATCAACAATAATACCACCCATGGAATTGCCATGTCCGGATATATATTTGGTCATTGAGTGGACAATTATATCTGCCCCCCATTCAAAAGGTCTGCACAGATAAGGTGAACATACCGTGTTATCAACAATCAACGGTATGTTGTGCGAATGTGCAACATTTGCAACAGATTCTATATCAAGAACATTAAGCTTTGGATTTCCTACCATTTCCGTAAATACACATTTGGTTTTTGGTGTAATTGCTTTATCATAGTCTTGTGCGGTTTCTCCGTTGACAAAAATTGTGTTTATACCGAGTTTTCGAAGAGTAGAATTTAAAAGGTTAAATGTACCGCCGTATAGAGTCGAAGAAGCAACTACATCGTCTCCCGCTTTTTTGCTATATTAAGTACGGCAATCAGTGAGGCAGCTTGTCCGGATGATAATGCCAGTGCACCAACACCGCCTTCCAACATAGCAATTCGTTCTTCCAATACCTGTGTTGTAGGGTTGGAAATTCTTGTATAAATATCTCCCGCTGTTTTCAAATCAAACAAATCCGCGGCATATTGCACATTATCAAAATCAAATGCCGTTGTTTGATATATCGGCACCGGTATACAGTGTCTGTTGTCTTTGGCTTTGTGCGCACCTTGCACCGCTATTGTGTCAAAATTCATTATTTATCTCCAACTCTCTTAACTATATAAAAAAAAACAGAACTAAATCTGACCTTTTAAATTTGTTTTAATAATATCGGAAACCCATGGAACATAACTGTCAGAACCTCTGATTACACCAAAAATCAGATAGAGAATAAACATGCAATATACAAATGTAATTATTGAAAATCCTAAGATAATCGGAGTGTTTAAAAAGAATGTAATCATACCGATAATATTTTTTAAAACAGGAATATAACTCAAAAGATTAAACAGATATGTTAAGCCCGTAAGAATTAACCAAAGTGCAAAGGCAATGAATATTGATTGGAATATATGGTATTTCAAAAAAGGTTTTAAATCCTTTTTTTCATAAGTGCAAGCAACTATTATAAATACAAAACCTATAAGAGGGGAAAATATATGACAATGATGCTGTCAATTTTTCAAATACAGAAGGTTTTGCGTAATTTCTATAATACGGCACTTTTTTCTCCCGAAGATTTATTTTCTTTTCTGTCAATATACTCCCGGAGTATCTCTATATAAACAAGTTTGTTCTCCATAGAGTCCGGTTTGTGTTTCAGGGCTGTTCTATAAGTATAAATGGCATTTTCAAGTCGTTAAGCATAAAATAGGTATTGCCGATGAAGGTATAAGTTTTTGCATCTTGCGGCTGTATTTCTCTTTGCTTTTTGTAACAATCAAGCGCTTCCAAATATTTGTGTCTGTCTACATATATGTTGCCGAGCAATATGTATGCATTCGGCATATTGGGCGCTATTGTTATAGCCTCTTTGTATTTGTCTATTGCCATATCGATTCTGCCGGCATCAGAAAAAGCAATGGCATGGCAGAACATATATCTGATAGAATTTATCATCTATTTTGTAGCATTTTTGGAAAAACTTTTCCGCATTATCAAAGTCCCTTATTGACGCATAGCAGTTTGCTGTGCAAATTAATGCTTTTAGATTTGTTTTATCAAGAGAAAGTGCATTTTTAAGTGTTTTGATTGCTTCTCTGTACATATGCATAGACATTTGTGCACTTGCCTTATTTATATAGTTTTCCGGCTCTTCCGGCTCAATTGCTATAGCTCTGTCATAGTTTACTATTGCACTTAAATAATCTTTGTTGTCCTGATATAAAAGACCTATCGCATTAAATAAAAGGCCGCACTGTTATTCTCCAGCTCAAGAGCTTTTGAATAATTCTTCATTGCCTTGTCAAAGTCATTCAGCTCCGCATAAGCATTTCCAAGATTCATATATACGGAAAAACTCTTGGACTCCAACTCCGTAGCTCTTGTGTAATAGTCAATGGACTTATTTATATTTTTAAAGTAAAAATATAAACTGCCCGCATTAATCAAAGCCTGAGAGTTAAAAGGATTTATTTTCAAAAGAGCTTCATAAACACCCAAAGCCTCTTCAAAATTTTGTTCTCCGAGATAAATTTTGCTCAGCTCTATGTAATTATCCTCGTTTGACGGATCTTTGGCTATTTTTTCTATTAACTGCTCTTTTAATTTTTTTCGTTATTGTTGCTGATTTCCATAATACTTATTATATTACTACAATTTTGTTTAAATATAAACTTTGTAAAAATGTTATGCATATAAACTTTTGTTAACAATATTGTGTAAAAATTTTTATACTATAGCAAAAAAATATATGTTGTTTATTTATACTTATGGTATAATAAGATGACTATTTGTGGAGGCATAATTATAAATGCAAAAAAGAAAACTGCATCAGATACATCAAACTATGAAAAAAATTGAAAAATCGGGATTAAAAAGAATCGAAATTTCTCAGCCGCCAAAAGAAATTCTAATTTTAAAAACTCTTTTGAATCAAAAGATTCTGTTATAAAAAAATGGCTTACAGATTGGATAACAGCAGGATTCAAAAAAGGTATGCTGAAAGAAAACACTCTTTTGCCTAAAAAATCCGACCTTGCATACTATCTTGGCGTAAGTGTCGGAACGGTACAGAATGCTATCCGTTTTGTAGAAGACGCCGGATATCTGGAATCAAAGCAGAGAATCGGTACCATTCTGCGTGATGCTAATAACTCAAATCTATTATAAGAAAAGCGTCTTCTAAAAGAGAAAAAGTCATCACTTTGATAAAAAAATATATTCTTGACAATAAACTTGAGGCAGGCAGTTCACTGCCTTCCGCACGTACATTGTCTTCTATAATCGGCAATTCCACAAATACTACCCGTCTTGCATTAGACTTTTTGTGTTCTCAAGGCATAATTGAGACAAAAGCATTTCGCTCAATGAATCTAACTGGGTAATAAAAGTTGTTCCGGAACTTAGCGAGGAGGAAAAAATTCTTTCTTCTTCAGAAGAGCTCTCTGCGGATACACTTGTAAGCAAAGTGGAAAATGACCTTAAAGAAATATATAAAAAATAATTTTAAAGTGGGCGACAGACTTCCTGCGCATCAAGAACTTTCAGAAGTTTTGAAAGCAAGTATTAAAACAGTACATGATGCAATGAAAAATCTAATTGATGAAGGCTGTCTGCTTGCCAGAAGAGGCCGCTACGGAACGATAATAGCAAAATCCCCGGCGAAAATGTATTGCGACCGTTGAATGAAACCTCTATTTTTGCAAAAGCAGAGGACGCCGCATTCTATAGCTACCAAAAAATAGAAAATCTCATAAAATCATATATTAGAGATAATTTCGACATAGGCGACAAACTTCCGTCTATGGACGCTCTGTCAAAACATTTTGATGTATCTTCAAATACTATAAGAAAAGCTCTGCAAAATCTTTCAAAACAAGGTTATGTCAATTTTTTCCCGCGGACGTTACGGTGGTACTTTTGTAATTGAACAACCTGAAGACGAAAAGCAGGAAACTTTTCAATGGCTTGCTGTAAGCCCTGATTATACTGTATCTTACGAAAACTAATCCGGAAACGGGAAACAATGACACCAATATCACCTGTATTTTCTTATATTGCATCCGGTGTATCAAAATACCGGTGGAATAATCATACTACGGACCCTGTGGAACAAAGACGCGCACAGTCTATTGATTTTATGAAAGAAATGCCATGGGTAAATGACCCTGCAATAGCAACAGCATTGACGGAGTTGAACGGGCTTATGTTTGCTCCGGAGGATTTATATTATTTGAAAAAAATGGGAATAGAAGCCCCGTTTCATTCAGGAAAAGAAGCAGTAGATTTTATAGAAAGAGAAAACATAAGAATCATTTTTGACACTCCGGCAGAAGAAGGGGTTCATGCCCAGTATGATTTTTATAAAAAATATTATCACCATAAATAAAAGGTATAAGAATACTACTGATTTTGCAGTTATGCTTGCTATTGCAGAAGCTATTTTGCATGAAACAGGGCATGCCAAAGATAAGGACGGGAACAGTTCTATACAGGAGGAGTTAAACTTTCTGGGAATGAACGCAATCGCACATCGTGCTTTTCTTAAAAAGTACGGAGATATTTTTTCTGATTCTAATGAACCAATCATAAATGACGGAGTAAGTCTGTATGCAAAATTATTTTTTGACACAGATCCTTCCAAAAGGCTCTGATAAACAGAATAAAGGAAAAATACGGCGACTTGCCTACGGGAGACAGGTGCATCCTCCCGGCAAAATTGCAAGGACTTCAAAAAACAATTGTAGTCATTACACTATTTTGTTACTTTTTGTAAAGACATATTTCTTTAAATAGGCTTGATTTTTAGCAAAAATTTACCTTTACATGTTTTTACAATTATAGTAATTGGTCTAGCAAACATGGTCTAAATGTGATATAATTAACCCATAGGTCAGGTTTGATATTATATATATTTCTTACAACTTATTCAAAGGAGGCGCTATGTCTACTAAAACTGCATCACAGGAAGTAAAAGAAGTTAAGTCAAAATTCAATGATGAATTTGACAATTACTTGAAAAAGACAATGCTTAAAAACAACATTTAACGGTCTGGAACTTGAAACTTTCAGCTGGTACAAAAAAATGTTGGGTTTAGTATAGTTACTGCAAAAACTGAAGAACAAATTTGCGATGAGTTTATCATCGCAAATTGTGACCGGTGTTAATTAATTTAGAAACATCAGTTAAGGAAAAAAGAGGACTTTTGTCCCCTTTTTTGTTATTAATACACACAATTTATGAAATATTAGATTATTCGAAACACTTCCTCAAGTGATTTTTTGGGCGGGCGTGAAAAATTGTCGCCGTCGGGATACCCCACTGTTAAGAGAGATATAACTTTGTTTCCTTTTCCTATATTCAATAATTCGCTGAATTCTTTATATGCGACAAGCGGAGCGCACATCCAACACGTTGCAAGTCCCAGAGCATTTCTTTGCAAGCGACATGTTTTCAATAGCAGCACCCATACTTAATATAGAAGACCTATTATCATAGCAGTTGAGTTCTTCTTTTGTCATACCGTTATTTTCCAGTATCGTAAGCATCGTAGATACACGCTTTTGTTCTACAATAGCAAAAACAACGGGTGCTTTTGTAAAAACATTGAGTAGTATTTATATCCGTTTAACTTGGCTTTGTCTATTTCGTTTTTCGACTCGTGCCTGCAGTTCATCATATTTATTTTCAACACATTGCGCCATTTTTGCTTTCATTTTATCATCATAAATTGCAATAAACTCCCAATTCTGCGTGTTGGTTGCACTGGGAGCCTGTCTGCCCGCATCGGCTATAATTTTTATTGCCTCAATGGGGGGTATTTTATTTGTGTATTTTCTGATAGTTTTACGTGTATTAAGTACATCAAAAACTCACGCTTTGGTGTATCAAAAAATTTATCCGACATATACGGACTCCTAAATATTATGAATATTTTTTCCAGAAAACTTATATTTATTATATTTATAGTATTTTTTATGCTATTTGTAAATACCCTTTCTTCAAAAGCCTTGATACAAAAGGGTTCTGCAGTAAAAAGAAAATGACGAAGAGTTTATACTTTTTTATTGTGGATTTTTCAAACAGTATGACAGAAAAATTGCACGGTACAAAAAAATAAATATGGTCTTAGACACAATGCAGGAATTACTCCGCAGGTGCCGCAGGACAAAAAGGGTTGGTCTGAGAGTGTACGGGCATAAGGGTGGTTATTTTATGCCCGGTATGGCCTGCAAGGCAAGCAGCTTGATTGTTCCAATGATAAAGGGAAGCGCTCCTCAAATTCAAAGCGCATTGTTTTCTTTGCGTCCGACCGGCTGGACTCCCATTACATATTCATTAAAACAGGCGGTAAACTCGGATTTTGCCGGTGTGCCGGGCAAAAAAAGAATTATACTCTAACAGACGGCGGAGAAAATTGTGATGAAAGTCCGTGTGATTACGTAATGGAGCTTACAAAAACCCGTCAGGATATTTTTATAGATGTTATTGCCTTTAATATCTATGATCAAGAGGCTAACAACCAGCTGAAGTGTACTGCTCTTGTGACAAGCGGTAAATTCTATTCCGCCAATACGGCGACCGAACTAATGCAAAGCCTTCAAAACTCTTTGAATGTACAAAAAGAAGTGCAGGGTGTAATTATTTCACATTAATCTAATCTAGCATCACAGCCGCAACTGCTCACTTTTCAAATTTCTCGGACATTTATTCAGCAAATTATTATCTTGTTAATTCTTTTTACAAAATTAGGCAGTGCAAAACGTGCCATATGGTATTCTTTGTTATAAATTTTGCATTGTTTTGAAATTTTTTCAGCTCTTGCTTCATCTATATAAGAAAGCGGTTTTACTGTTTCAGAACAGAAGCACCAGCTCCAGTATCCGCCCGGATATGAAGGAATAGGTCCTGTATATGTATCAACAATAGGGAATACTTTTTCTTAAAAGAGGGTACATTTTTTTCATTTCTTCTTGATTTATAAAAGGAGACTCAGACTGTGCCGACATAATACCGCCTTCTTTAAGGGCTTCTTTTTACGTTTGTATAGAATTCTTCAGTAAATAAACCTTCTCCAGGTCCCATAGGATCTGTTGAATCTATCAGTATAACATCATACTGTGCTTTTTTATCTTTAATAAATTCGATTGCATCTTCAATTCTTACTTCTACTTTAGGATTATCAAGCTCACATCCGATAGTCGGAAGATATTTTTTGCAGGCGTCTACAACCATTCCGTCAATCTCACAGAGAACAACTTTTTTTACGGTTTCATGTTTTAAAACTTCTCTTATTGTACCGCCGTCTCCGCCGCCTATAACAAGAATATTCTCGGGATTCTTGTGGTTTATCATAGGTATATGGGAGATCATCTCATGATAGTAAAACTCATCACGTTCTGTGGTCATCATTAAGCCGTCAATAGTTAATACTCTGCCCATAGACTCAGTATCAAAAATATCAATCTTCTGAAACTCCGATTGACCGCTAAATAAAGTTTCTTTAACTGTCATGCAGCAGCCGAATCCGTCTTTGCTGAGTTCACAATATTTCATATCCAACATAGTACAATTTCCTTATAAAAACTATTCAGTGTGTCAATTATACCATGTAAAAATACGGTATATGATATATTCGTTTTTACAAATAACTTGTGTAATAATAAAATTATAATTTTAGGTTGATACACATAAACTTATGAAAAGACAAACAATAGGATTCATAAACGGAGCCATAGCAGCAGCAAGTTACGGTACAAACCCGCTATTTGCACTTCCTCTGTATGCGGGAGGGATAGGGGTAAATTCCGTTCTGTTTTACAGATATGCTTTTTGCCGTAATTATATATGGTATCTGGCTTAAATTCGTTAAAAAGGTTTCTTTAAAAATCACGTTTAAAGAGTTCGTACCTTTGCTTTTTTTCTCGGTTTGTTTTTTCGCTTTCTTCGTTAACGCTTTTTGAAGCCTTTAAAATATAGAAGCAGGTATTGCCTGTACAATACTTTTTATTTACCCGCTTCTTGTTGCTATAATTATGACATTGTTTTCAAAGAAAAATAACAAAAACAGTTATATTTTCAATTTTGTTAACATCTGTGGGTATAGGGCTTTTATATAAGGGGAAATCCGGCATGAATCTTAATATTCATGGCGTTTCTGTTGTGTTACTCTCTGCGTTGCTTTATGCACTCTACATAGTAGGTGTTAAAAATATAAAAACAGTGAGCCATATAAAAACGGATAAACTCAGTTTTTATGTGATGCTGTTCGGATTATTGGTCTACATTTACAATCTCAAATTTTGTACCCAGCTCCAAATTATAGATTCGCCTATGCTCTGGCTTTGTACTGTTGCTCTGGCTTTATTCCCTACTATTATCTCGCTTGAGACAATTACAATATCTATAAAATTAATCGGTTCAACCACCACTGCAATCCTTGGTGCATTAGAACCTTTAACCGCAATATTTTTTCGGAGTTGTATTTTTTCATGAACAGCTTACCTTCCGAATATGTATAGGTGTTGCTTTAATCCTTTTCGGGGGTATTTTTAATTATTACAAGAAAACGAATACGAGCATAAAAAAATCTGCCAAATTTAATTTAGAATTTTGGCAGATTTTTATTTGTTTTTATTGTCTATGCACTTTTTCACTTTTTTAAATAAATTAGTTGCCCAATTCAAGCTTTAGATGCATAAGTATTTACATATTCACCGGCTTTGCCTATGTATTTTTGTAGCATAATGCAATCCTTGTTCATACCATTTTGCACCTTCTTTTAGTGCGGCATCCGGATTAAATGTATTAGGCAAATACTTTCTGCCAAGACCTACTCTGCTGCAAGAACAGCCAATGTAACAACGGTTTTTGCAAACCAGTGGCTTTTTTTCTTGGGCTGGTATCTTCCTGCCGGACCTGCCATCGGGCTATTTGCTGCCGGCTGTTGTGCTGTTTGTCCGTTTACTGAATAAGCTGACGCTTTTGAAATTGTTTCCTGACTCATTGGTCGGATTGTAGAAAAACCTACTGACATACTAAACACTCCTGTCTTTTTTACACTTTATACACATACAAAACACAAAGAAAACTTTTTATTGCCATTAGATGCAGTAATGTTTGTAAACATGAAACATTTTGTAACATTATAACATTTTGTATATAATTTTGGAGTATTTTTTTTAAAACTGTAATCTAAATAAATATAAGAGACTAAAAGGATTAAAAATATGTCATTAACAGTAAATATTGAGAAGTATATAAATGAAAGCGCCGCTGTTGCGTGCAAAATAGAAGATAAAGAAACCAGAATAAGAGCTTATGCTTTAAATATATCAGCACAAGCGGCTGCCGAAGCATTAAGTAAGCTTGGAATTAATGCCGATACGAAGAACAGCCTTTTTAAAATATCATCTTTTGCAAAAAGTTTTGAACTTGCCGATATTTATGTAAACGGCTGCAGGCTGGATGTAAGAATCACATTTGACGGCACTGCGTTTACAATACCAAAAACTCACGAAAAATATGATGCGGTGCCTTGTGCATATCTCGTGGTAAAACTTGATGAAAAAAAAAATAAACAGGCAGAGCTTTTAGGGTATTTAGATGTATCAAAAGCAGAATATAATAGAACGGATACTCCTTATTATGCATTCAGCACTGATATATTATCTCCCGTTGACGGTCTGGCTGATTTTGTTAAATCTTTAAAACCGTCAAATAAACCTTGTTCTGTTGATGAACTTGAGAAAATAAAAGAATTGTGTGCATCTTTTATAGATGACGAAATTTCTGAAAGCGAAAAAGTCTTTTTATAAAGCATGTAATTTCCTGTCCGGATTGCAGAAACGCATTTTGCATTACAGGCGGATTTGATGCAATTATGTCACAGATTAAAAATTACAATGAATTATTAAATGACAGTACTTCAAGTGTGCTTTCCGGAAATCAAAAAGAAGTTGATGAGGCATTGCTTGCTAATATGTCTCTTGTAGAAAATGCGCAGGAAGATTCAGGCGAAGAACCAGAAGAAGCAGAAGAAGAACCGCTTTCTGTTGTTGAAGAAACAGAGGAAAATCAAAGTCTTATTTTGGAAGAGCCTTTAGTCTTTTGCAAACAGAAGAGGATATTGAGGACATAAAAGAAGAACAACAGCAGGAATCTGAGTTTGATTTGCCTGAATTGTTACCGGATTCGGAAGAACCTCTTCTGCTTGAAGAAAATTCTGAAGAAGAATTGTTGTTAAATGCGGATTCTGAAGATACACCTGCACAGGAGGAAACTGCCTCTGATAATCTGCTTCTGTCTGATGATGCAATTCTCGAAGAAGATATGTCTGATTCTCTTCTTTTACAGGATACAGAGCCTGAACCTCTTGAAGAAACTCAGGATTTAGCGGAAATTAAACCGGATGAAGAAGCAGATGCCCTAAAACTGGAAGAAGATGAAAACCTCCTTGAAAACAATGTTCCTGAATTAAACCTTGAATCTGAGGCAGAAGATGAGAAGAAACTCCCTGCGGAAGCTTTGGCAGAAGAGGAACCTCTTGAAAATCTTGTTGATAATGATGATAATTTACTCGTTTTTGCTGACGAAAAAAGACAACGACTTATCATCTCCCGATGAGATTTTGACAGAAAACGAAGAAGTAACATTGGACAATATTCAACCGGATGGTGATTTACCTGAGTTGTCTGCTGATGAGGGGCTTATTCTTGAAGATAATATTGCACCCGTTGAATCCGAGCCGACTCCGGAAGAAAAAAATGAACAAAAACAGACAGAAGAACTGTCATTGAATGTTGAACAGGAAGAAGATACTATCTCACCATTGGAACTTGAGGAGCTTTGATACGCTTGAAGCACTGGATGAACCTCTTGAATTACAAGATGAATCTTCTGATGATAATCAACATGATATTACAGGTGAAGAAGGCATCAATTTTAATATTGATAACAATGCAGAAAATGATAATTTAAGCTCTTATGCTCCGCAAGAGCCAATTGAACTCAATTATGATGATACTGATACCGATGAATCATTACATATTTCTTCTGACTATGATTTTGATAAAGAAATTAACAAGGAAAATGAATCACAGTCTGATACTGAAGAAGACGCTTACCACAAAGCATTTGATGTTGTAGAAAACAGCCTGAAACTGAAAATCCTGAAATCCAGAGCCTTTTGGATGATGACCTTATGGCTCTGCTTTCGGACAATGATGATTTGGAGGCCACAAACAATACGAATTTAAGTATTGAAAATAATTATGCAGATACTGTATATCAACAAAACGATGAAGAAGTTCAGCAAAATCAAAGCAATGATGAATCCGAAGAACATTCTGATGAAACAATAAATTCATTATTTGAAAATAATGAAAACCCTCAGCCTCAAAACGGTGAAAATCAGACATTCGAACTTGCTCAGGAACCGGTAAGCGCAAAGAACTGTTAAAAGAACAAAAAAAACTTGCAATACTTGCGGGTTTGCTTGTCGTAATGGTGGCTGCAGGCGGAACAACTTTGGTCTTTAATCATCAAAAAGCTCTGCAGAACAAGGCTCAGGATACAGCTAATCAGGGAGATGAATTGTTTGATTTCAAAAATAACGGAAGTGATGAAGATACGGATACAGCAGCAGTACCGCAGGATATAAACAAGTCAATGACAAACTTTTTTCTGATAAGCCTGCGGCTATAACAATCACAAAACTTTCATGGCAGGTCAGTGAAAAACTTGCTGCTGACGCTTCTGTTAAAGAATATTTACAAACTGCAGGTAAAAATATTCAAATGAATTTACAAAATGATCTTGCAAATTCTGCTGATATTGCATTCAATAATAGTGTAAAAGTTTCATTTGAAATTGCACCGGATAATACAATGAAAGGTATGCAGGTGTTGGAATCCAGCGGCTCCGATAAAATTGATGAGATTATATTAAGAAGTATTAAAAACACTTTAAAATATATAAGCGTGCCAAAATTGAAAGATTACAAATCTGATTATTTCTTAACTTTAATAATAAATTTTTAATTATATGATATGATATAATCAGGTTATATATTTTTCAAAATGGATTATTAAATTGGATACGCTAAATAGACAAAGGGACCTTATAGAAAAACTGGTAAGATCTAACAGCAAGTTTAAAGGAAACGAGGATTTGCTCGAAGATTTTTGCTCGGAAACATATAAAAGATCTTATTCTTTATTGGAATCACTTGATATACAAAATCTTGAAAATTACATTGCAAAAGTTGTTAATACCGCAATTTTAAATGTATTGAAGGACAACGGAAGAATAAGAAGACGTGAGAATAAATATGTCAGCTCTCATGAAATTCTTATAAGTCCTGTTCAAGAAAAGCAAAAAGCTGAAGATTATAAACAGGCTCCTGTTATAGCAGCAAGCTCATTTGTCTATGATATTGCGGATCCAAAAGATTCTTTTGAAGAAAAAATTGTCAGAAAAGATATTCTTCAAAAAAAAATTGTGGATATTGTGCTTGTTGCGCAAAAAAATAATCCGTCAAAAGAATTTTTAAAGATTTTTTATTTGAGATATATAAAAGAATATAAGCAGAAAGAGATTGCGGCAGAAATCAATATTTCTCAGGCAGAAGTCAGCAAAAGACTGGTTGAATTGTCTCAACTTGTAAAAACTCATTTTAATGCATAAGATTTATGTGTACTTTGGGTTGATTCTAGATTATATGCTTGATGTAATTTAATTTCGCTTTATAATATAATATGCCTAGTTTAGCTAAGCGGTTATTATCATCACCATGCGTTGTCTTAAATGCAAAAAAGAAATAGCTGATAACCTTTTTAAGATGTAATTTTTGTAATACTAAAGTGCAAACGGTATGTCCTGTCTGCGGTACTATGAATCCGATTACATCCGAGTTTTGTGCGGGCTGCGGATTGCAGCTCTTAAAATACTGCCCGCAATGCCATAGCGTCAATCTTCCTGATGCCCAAATCTGCAGAAAGTGCCATACTCAATTTGAAATAGAACAGGGCTCTGTAACTATTGTTGACTTAAAACAAATTCAAGAATCGGCACAGGAAAAAAGAAATTGAAGAGGGGCAATTAACAGAAAATCAAAAATTTGTTACCGAACCTGATATTGTTCAAAATACTAATGATTTAGATATTCCTGACAGCTTGCCTGTTCTTACTGAAAATGATGACAGTTTTACTGTTGAAAACTATCTGATTATGAACTTATTAATATTGAAGAAGATACAAATCTTGATGAAATAAACAGGGAAGAACCGGAACCGAATGAAGAATTGGCAAATGATTTGTTGTCTATTGCTGATGACATAGATATAATTTCACAAAGTCTGGAAAAAGAAAATCTTACTCCTGAACCTGTAATAAATAAAGATGCATTAAAAGCAGAGGTCGCAGACGGAACCATTGCCAGATGAGGAAGAATTATCCGAAGAAAAGCCTGAGGAAGAACCGAAGCCGGAGCCCCAAGAAACAACCGTTGCAGAGACTAAACAGGAAGTTACGGAAAATGCAATAAATACTGAAGTAAATGACAAAAAAACGGATGTAAATGCACATGCCGAAGAAATTCCTGAGGCTGTGGATTTGAAAGATTTGACTGCAGAAGAAATAAATGCATTTGACCAGATGAAATGTAAGAACAAAATAGTTGATGCACTAAGAAATCCTCATAAACTGATTGTGGGGCTGAGTGCACCTGAGGGGCAGGCAAATCTACTGTTTTAAAATATTTATTCGGCGATTTAATGCACCAAAATTATGCCTGGTTCTGGGGTGAATGCAGTGCAAATTCACAAATAAGTCCTTATGGCATTTTTCAGGAAATGATTCTTACTTTCTTTAATATGCCGAATTTTTCCAATATGTCGGATGACTTTTTAAAGCAGGCAAAAGCAAATGCTCTCGGCTACACTTCCGGGATTTACACAGGAAGAAATTTTGTTATTGTTTAATTTCCTCTACCCGACACTTACCGCTCATTTTGAGGACATCTTAATAAATAAAGACAGAACTTTTGCACTCCTTGAAAAACTGATTCTTGAAATTGCACAAAAAGCTAAACTTATTATTGTTATTGATGATTTTGATATGATAGACGGTGCATCTTATGCTTTCTTGTCTGAATTTATTGAAAAAAAGGAAATCTTGGTGAAAATATAAAACTGATTGTTACATATAAGGACAATCGTTTGACACAGGGGTATTTCTATTCCGAAAAACTTGCACAAAATCAGTATGAGGACCTCAGGCTTACACCGCTCAACCTGAAAGATGCCGATAATCTTATAAAACTATATCTAAACGGCTATAATCCTCTGCCTGAACCTGTTTTTGAAATTATATATGAGTACTCAAACGGAAACTGTGCGTATTTAGAACAAATGCTTGTATTGTTCAATGAAAATAAAGCTTTTTGGTAATGAAGCAAACAAAATAAAATACAGAAAAACCTCTATAGAGGCTAATTTGCCTAAAAATCTGCATGATATACTTGCTCTAAAGGCTTAACTATCTGCTTCAGAAATTTCCGCTGTGCTTCAGAACATTGTGTACTGCAGCTATTATGGGCAACAAGTTTAATGTAAAACTGTTGGAAATTATTATGAAGCTTAAACCTGACGAGTTTCAGAACGTTTTGCAGCTTTTGACAGACTTTGCATATATAACTCCGTTTAATAACAATATTTATGAATTCAAAAATACTCTTATATGGAAGTTTGTTTATGAAAAAGCAAAAGACAAGCAAGGACTTTGTGCTTTTGAATGAAAAAATATTCGATATCATAAACATGTTTACACTCTCAAGCAATGCCCTGAAAGCATTAGTTGCACAGAGTTTGAACCAAAAACTTCTTGCTCTTAATATTTGGACTGATAATATTAAACTGTGCTCATATCTCGGAGATGAGTATCTCTGGACACTTTCTCAAAAACAGTGTTTGAGAATTGCACAGGAAATCAATCCGGAAAATAATGATATTATTGTTAATAATATATATGAAAGACTTGGTAAATTACTGTATATATCAAGGCCTACGGAAGCAATATCCTATCTGTCCGTTGCAATAAACAACGCAATAAAAGTAAGCAACCGTCCTAAAATTATTGAACTTTCCGGTTATTTATCAAAGAGCTGTTCTCTGACGGGCAACTATAACGGTGTTATAGAAGCGGTTGATACGGTTCTTGCGCTGATTGAAAATCAGGAAAACAAACTTGAATGTGCTTTAATCAAACATAAAAAATTAAAAGCAATGTTTTGTATTGGCAATGCAGAATAAATATACAACCTTGCAAGCAGTGAAATTATCCCTGTTGTGGAACAAGCGCTGTCGGGTATTATACCGAACAATAATATTTCTATGGATATTATTTATGAAACCTGGCTTGAATGTAATCTAACCGTTGCAATGTCGCTTATTTCACAGGGCAACAATAAATGCTTTGCAATTTTGAAAGTTATTGATGAAATAGTTGCAAAAATAACGTTACAAATAAAAATTATCTGCATCGTGTACAGCTTGCCAAGGCTCTTGCTAATAGTGTTTTGGGAGATATTAAAAAATCAGATGATATTCTTATTACTTTCAGTCAGGAAACAACAAAAGAGATACTTGAACCCGATGTTATATCAATGTGGAATTTTATAAATATTCTAAACAAGATATACAAACAAGACTGGGCAAATATAAAAGAGGATATGTATTCTGTTGCAACTTTTGCAAATAATTATAATGACGTACTTGTTAAAAATATGTTAAAAGTATTTCTCGGTAAGGTCTTGCAGGAAGAAGGCAATTTGTCAAAGGCACTGGAAATTTTTAATGAACAGGTGACAATCTTTGCAAAAGAAAAAAATTGCAATCGGTGCAATGCTTTGCTGGTATTATATCGCCAAGCTTACACTTGTAACCGACGGAAGCGACAAGGCTCTTGATATTGCATTAAAGGCTCTTGATGTGGCAAAAATCCAAAAATCTCAATTACTATTTTATGGTGCTGTACAAAAAACTTATTGCGGAAATATTCCTGATAAAAGGTGATATGGACTCTGCAAAAATGTATATAGAAAAGGGCTTGATGATTGTAAAACAGTACGATATGAAGCTTTTGAGAATATCACTATACCAGCTTTATGCAAAATATCTTGAGGAAATGGTTTCTAAAAAGCCTCAAAATAAAGCAAATTATGCGCATAATGCAATAGAAGCTTACAAAAAAGCTCTTGCAATGACAAATGATATGGATATACCGAATATTCAGGCTGATATTAATAAAAATCTTGCTTCATTTAAAGCTTTTTGCCAGTTGAATCAGATTAAGTTTTAACCGCCTTGTTCAAGCTTTTTAAAAGTTTTTCATAGAGTTTTATCTGTTCATCCGTAAGATTTTTTGGAACGGCAAGATTAATTTTTACGTTTAAATTGCCGTATCCGCCTGATTTTTAGGCAGACCTAATCCTTTAAGCCGTAGAACAGAACCTGCTGTTGTTCTTGGCGGGATTTTTATATTTATGTTGCCATGAAGTGTAGAAAGCTCTTTTTTTGTTCCGATAACGGCTTCTGCAGGAGAAACTTCAATCGTTTTTGTCAAATCAACACCGTTTATTGAATATTCTTTATCGGCAAATTTGACTACTAGATATAAATCTCCTTTGCTGCCGTCAGAACCCAGTTTGCCTTCGCCTTTTAAACGGATTTTTTGTCCTTCTTTAACTTCCGGAGGTATTTTTACATTCAGTGATTTTGAATATGTGACAAATCCTGTGCCGTGGCACTGGCTGCACATGGAGCCTACGCCGGAACAGTTTGTGCATTTTTCAAGATCATTGATTCTTACACTTACGGGTTTCTGGTTAAAAATGTCCTTTGCGCTGACTTTAATATCATTTGTGATATTTAAATCAACAGCAGGTTTTTGCTGTCTTGACGATGCTCTTGAAGAACGGGAAGAAAATCCGCCGCCAAGATCTTCGTAAAAAGAACCTGCATTTCTTCTGGAGCGAGTTGATGATCCTGTGGAAAATCCGCCGCCGAATAAACTGTTAAAGAAATCGGAAAATCCGCCTAAGTCTTCAAAGTTTATACCGGAGGTGCTGTATTGATAAGCTCCGCCGTTACCTCCAAAGCCAAAATTTTCAAATCCCGGAGGCGGTGTATAGTTTGCACCCGCCTGCCAGTTTGAACCAAGACTGTCGTAACGTGCTCGTTTATCTTTATCACCGAGCACCTCAAAAGCTTCATTTATATCTTTAAATTTTTCAGAAGCTTCGGGTGTTTTGTTGACATCAGGGTGATACTTTTTTGGCAAGTTTTCGGTATGCCGATTTTATCTCTGCCTGCGTTGCATCACGTTTTACACCTAATATTTGATAATAATCTTTATATTCCATATATTGTTATAGCTCCGTTTATTCTATCTTCATTTTATAACAAAATATGCACTACTTAGTTGATTTTAATTATTTATTAATAAAGTTATTTTTAAATTAGCCGATAATATATATGTAAATTTACATGGTTTTTATTAAATAAGCTTATGAAAAAATTTCTCATCAACTTATCAGTTGTATTTTTTGTATTTGCTCTGTGTTTATCAGGGCTTAGAGCTGATGCATTCGGGAAGAAGGATAAAATAAAAAATGAAACGCAAAAATCTCAGACGGCAACAGTTACTGATGAAGATGAAGATGATGACTATGGATTGCCGGCTATTCCTATACCGGATGGAATATTGTCACAGGCGTCATATCAGATAAGCGCTATCAATCCGATGATGGGAGTAAGCCAGACCGGTATTTTTTATCCCGGCGGCAGAGGGGCTAATCAACTTGTTATTTATACTTACAAAAACGGACTTAGAACCGGTACAAATGAATTCGGGGCTGAAGCCATAGTAGTGGATGGGACGGTAGTCCAAATCAGCGGTGCTGATTCAATTATTCCAAAAGACGGATTGGTAATAAGCGGGCATGGCAGAGCAAAAACATGGATGAATGAAAATTTGACTGTAGGGACAAAAAAATCTATGTCGATTATAAAACTATGACCCTTTATGCATATTTAACAAATGACAGTTTTATTTATGCTACGCAGGAAAAAATAAAAGAAATTGATCAAATGATGCGTTATTACAAAGATAACGATATCTATTATGATGATTCGGTTGCTCACGATTATATAACGAAGGCCCTTGATAATTTGAAAAGGGCAAACCGTCATCCTGACGATACACAAAAATATTCATCAATGGCTATTAATTCCGCAAACAAAGCTATGCAGTATGCCCTGCCTTATTACAAAAATGAGTTTAAGGGTGTGTGGCTTCGACCTACCGAAAATCCAGAGGTGAAATCGAAAAAACTCTTAATAAAGTGAAAAAATACGGTATAGAAACAGTATTTTTTAGAAACATATTACCAGGGCAAAACAATATTTCCTTCGGAAACTTTTGCAAAATACGGTGTACAACCGCAAAGGCCGGAGTTTATAGGTTTTGACCCGCTTCAAATTTGGGTGGAAGAGGCTCATAAAAGAGGATTAAAGATATATATATGGTTCGAAACATATTATGCCGGACCGGAAAATCCCATGAAAAATCCGATGAATGTTATATCCGTTTATCCCAAATGGGCAAATACAACAAAAATGAAATATAATTCTCCGGCACCTGTTGCTTCTTTGTCCGAGCATAACGGATATTTTCTTGATCCTGCAAATCGAGGTTCAAACATATCTTTTGACATTATTGGAAGAAATAATAACCAGATACAAACCTGACGGTATAAATCTTGATTATATAAGATACCCGCAGTCTATAAGTGCAAAATTTCCCGGTTATGAACTATCCAACTGGGGATATACGGAATATGCCAGAAATGAATTTAAATCCGCAATGAATATTGACCCTGTGGATATAAAATACGGTACACCTCAATGGGATGCGTGGGCAAAATACCGGCAGAATAAGGTTACAAGTTTTGTATTTAAAGCAAAACAGCTTACAACAAAATATAATATTCCTTTGACCGCAGTAATATTTCCTGATCGTATAAACAGTATGGAAGTCAAAATGCAGGATTGGAAAACCTGGACCGATAACAATTATATTGATGCATTTACCCTCTTATACTTACCTGTGATAAAGATACGGCTGTATATTTAATAAGTGATATAAGACAGAACTCTAAACCGTCAACAAAGATTTATCCCGGTCTTTTTGTTGCTTTTATGAACGGTAAGCCCGATGACTTGCTCCGCCAACTGCACGAAAGCAGAAAACTAAAAACCTCGGGAATTGTCTTATTCGATTTTGCACATCTTGATGAAAAATATACGGATGTACTTTTTAACAAACGCATTTACCCCGAGCACTCCGTCTCAGACAACATTGTCTACACAGAGTACCGCGCAAAGCAGGAAAAAAAGAAAAAAAGATTCTGGTTCTTTAAAAAGAAGGGTGAGCTTACAAAAGCACCGTCCGCTTCCGTAAAAACTGCAAAAGCATCTCCCTCAAAAAGTTAGCCAATGTAAGATTCATTTTTAGATGCTCTTTTAACGGAGTTTTTTAAAGATTCTATAATGTCAGAAATTACTGTTAATGCATTTTTTGATTTCAGAAATTCCTGACAGTTTTTTAAAGATTTTGTCTCGATAAGAGTATATGATTCTATACCGCTTTTGTCGGTAAGTTTTACCTTTAATACCGGTTTGCCGTCATTTTGAAAAAGATGATATATATGCCCTGCCGTTTAATTCCGCTATATCTACGGGTTGAACATGCTCTTTGGGCAGAGAAACTTTGTCATATAGAGAATCACAGGCTTTTTTTATTGCCGGAAAATCTTTTGGATTTGCACAAAATGAAATATTCTGCATATTTATATTATTCATAATTCGTATTTATTCCTTTATTATCCATATTAATACTCGTGAAAAATATTTTTTAACACATACAAATGTAAAATGTAACAATTTTAAACATGTGCAAGTTTTAAAATATTTTCCGCTCTTAAAACATCATTATATCCTGCCGGAAATGGCGGCAGCTCAGGCATTGCTAAACCTTTGGTTTCGAATTTCTTAAATATTCCCAAATTTTATTCAAATAATTTTGTGTAAAATATTGGTTTGCTTTTTTTATCTTGCAACAGTTTTGTATATTCCCTTTGCAAAGAAATGGCAATTTTCTTCTGCTCAGGTGTCAGTTTTGACAGATCAAGAGGCTTGCCCATTCTGATATCATACAGATAATGTTCTACATCTCCCCAGGGGTTTGTAAATTTGCCTCCAATTTGAATTTCTGCATTTGTGCCGTTTATAGTTGCATTGATATTATCACGGGTGTAACCGGAATTTTTCAGGGCACTTGTTGATGTAGTCTGCCTTTGGATGCCTCTTGTGTCTCTATATGCTAAATTAGCGTATTTATCAAGGACATTTTTATTTGCATAAGGTGTTATGTTTGCTCCGTGATAGTCCTCTATACTTTTTACAAAGAAATCTGCTCTTGATTGGCTTTTATTAACTATTACATTATGCAGATTTTCCGGATTACCGGATTTTATTGTGTATCTGATTCCGTATGAATCACCGATTATCTCGCCCATACCTTTGCCGAGAATAATATCTTGTATTTGGTCTCTTTTGTTTTCATAGGTATCAAAATCTTTGAGATAGCGTATCTGTTTTGCTGCCGTAGAATCTACGCCTTTTACTCTGCAGGAAACATCGGCATCAATGCCTGATTTTCTCAAAAGTTCATTTGCTGTTCTTTTTTCGATATCCTGCAACTTTTTGTGTGTCCGCAACAATCTTTCGTGCGGATTGCTTTGCAATATGAGGTTTGCTCATTGTATGTATAAATGCATCAAACATTGTCCCTGCTGATGCGCCTGCAGTTTTTGTTGAATAAACAACTTTTCCTATTAAATTAATCATGAATAAAACCTATAAAACTAACCTTATATTTATAAAGTATTTTCATAAAAAATAATTGATTATAATTACCCTGTCGGGTTACAAATGTTTACCTTTGTTTTATACTTATAAAAAATTAATTAAAAGGGGAGAAATTTCATGAAAGATATAAAGAAAATAGTTATAACATCTTTATTAGCAATAATTTTTATCGGAGGCAGTTTTGTTTGTGCAAAAACGAAAAATAGCTCAGTAGAAATGCTGCCTGCTTTTTTTCTTCGAATTTAAGCAGCAAGACAGACTGTGGGTAGCAACATTTCAGCTTGCCTGGAATGAATTTATGAACAATATTGTCAAAGGCTATATTATGTTTAACGGCGGGACTCCGCAAAATGTCAAAATCTTAAATCGTCAGGAATTTACGAAAAACATGCTTTCTGGATGATTCTTATTACACAGCATACGGCAGAACCAGTCTCTCACTGAAAAACAAATTGAAGATGCTATATGGAAAAA
>VOFD01002535.1_pt1 | contig 25786 bp, 45 predicted proteins | sample 5384101 | NCBI WGS metagenome assembly VOFD01 (sample SAMN12384723, study PRJNA508395) | human gut metagenome | isolation source: healthy gut C | host: Homo sapiens
TACGTATTGCTGTTTGCTGGACAGAGTTTTTTGCAGAGTCTTGACGCTGCCGGGGTCAGGTATGTCTCCATGGGAGGTGTAAAAGCCCAATCCCAGGCTTTCAAAGGTATACGAGGGAATACAGCTTGCCAGAGATTTCGGCGCGGGTTCCTCCTGGCCGTTGGCGGCGGCAGCGTCATCGACACCTGCAAGGCCATCGGTGCGGGACTCAAATATGACGGCGACGTGTGGGACCTTTACATCGGCAAGGCCATCTGCCAGGCAGCGCTCCTGTGGGGAGCCGTGCTTACCATAGCGGCCACCGGCAGCAGAAATGAGCAACGGCTCTGTTATCACCAATGACGAGAATATGCTCAAGCGCTCTTTCGACAGCAACTACTGCCAGTGCAAATTTGCGGTAATGAACCCCGAGCTCACCTACACTCTTCCCGCATATCAGACGGCAAGCGGCTGCGTGGATATAATGATGCACACTATGGAGCGCTATTTCTCAGTAGACAGCATGGCACTCACAGACGCCATGTCTGGAGGCTCTCCTGCGCGTGGTCCTCAAATACAGCCGCATTGTTATGAGCTCTCCGCCGACTATGAGGCGCGAGCCACTATAATGTGGGCCGGCAGCCTTTCACACAATGGTCTCACCGGCTGCGGCTCTATCGGTGACTGGGCTCCGCACATGATAGAGCACAGCTCGGCGGCATGTTCGATGTGGCGCACGGCGCGGGTCTTGCAGCAATCTGGGGAAGTTGGGCGCGGTACGTTCTTAAGGTGAAGCCCACCCGAACGCTTTGCCCAGTTTGCGGAGAAATGTCCATGGGCATCAGCAGCCGCGCGAGCGCTGAAGAGACCGCCATTGCCGGTATTGAGGCGCTTGAGAACTTCTTCCGTGAGCTCCATATGCCCACCGCTCAAAACCTCCGTGAACTTGGTGCGAGCCCACGGATGCAATGTCCACCGAAGTGGTGGTGCCTTGAGTAGTTCCCTGCCAGAAAGGTTGGCACCCGCAATTGCCTAAATCAAAGAATTCTAGTTAACCTTCTTCAAGACAAAAGGCTTCTAAAATATAACGACTCTCATTTGGATAAACATCATTCATTGATGAATTATGTTTAAAAATACGATCTATCCAATATTTTTGATTTTCTAATCGTTTAACAAGTCCATTTAACCGAACAATTTGATACTCTTTATTCATTCCTGTAATTGCAACGTATGGTTGATTTTTTAATTGTTTATAAAAATCTTTTCCTCTTGCTGTACAAAAATATAATTTACTATCTTCAACCAACATCACATCTATAATTCTTACTTGTGGTTGATTATTTTCATCAACGGTTGCAAAAAGCAACATCTTTGATTTCTCTTAAAATATTTAAACAAGTTGAAACATTCATTGTTGTGCCTCCTTTTTCGTTTTTCATTATAATTTTATTTCTAATAAAAAAGTACGCACAATATTGTGGTATAGTTACCTTTTAGTAACCAAAAAAAAAGCTACGATTTAAAATCGTAACTTTCTTGATTATTCCGTTTCAAATTGACTGTAATAAAGTTGATGATAATAACCTTGTTTTTGAAGCAATTCTTCATGATTACCAATTTCTACAATATGTCCTTGATCCATAACGATGATTTGATTGGCATTTTTAATCGTTGATAAACGGTGAGCAACAATAAAGGTTGTTCTTCCTTTCATCATTTCATCAAAAGCTTTTTGAATTTGTAATTCTGTACGCGTATCGATTGAACTTGTTGCTTCATCTAAAATCAACATTGGTGGATGTGTTAACATAATACGTGCAATACACACAAGTTGCATTTGTCCTTGAGACATATTTCCACCATCTTCTTCAACCATTGTATCGTATCCTTGAGGAAGAGACATAATATATTTATGCACACGTGCTTTTTTAGCTCGCTTCAATGATTTCTTCATCACTAGCTTTTGTTTTCCATAAGCAATATTTTCTTTAATAGTCCCTTTAAATAACCAACTATCTTGTAAAACCATACCGTACATTTTTTCTTAAATCATCACGGTTCATATCTTCAATATTAACACCATCAATTGTAATTTTTCCACCTTGAGGATCATAGAAACGCATTAATAAGTTAATTAATGTTGTTTTTCCACAACCTGTTTACCTACAATAGCTGTCATTGTTCCTGGTTTAGCTTCATAGTTAAAATCTTGAATTAATGGTTTACTTGGATCATAACTGAAATTTAAATGGTCAATGATAATATGTCCTTGTTTATTTTCAATGATTTTAGATGTTGTTAATTCTTGGATTGTTTCTTCATCTAATAATGCAAAGACTTTCTTTGACTGGCAGCAATGGCTGTTTGCATTTCTGACATAACGGATGATATTTCGTTAAATGGTTTTTGTATATTGGTTAGCATATGTTAAAAAGCTTGAAAGAATACCTACTGTAAATGAACCATTTAATACTTGAAATGCTCCAAAGATACCAACAGCAAGCATAAACAATACTATTAACTAAACGTGTTGTGGGATTAATTAAAGCCCCATAAAATTGTGAAATAACCCCACTTTTATGCATACGTTCATTGATTTCATTAAACTTTTCTTCGTTTTGTTCTTGATAATCAAAAATATTAACAATTTTTGATTACCTATCATTTCTTCACAATAACCATTCATTTTCCCTCTTAAAAAGCAAGTTGTTCTTGGAAATAAGAATGTGTTCTTTTAACAATCAAAGAAGCGACAAGTAAAGAAAGCGGTGTTAAAACAACCACAATTACAGCTACCGAAAATGAATATAAGCCATAATCAAAATCGTTCCTACAATTGTTGCAATTCCTGTAAGCAAGGATGTAAAACTTTGTAATAAACCTTGTCCAATTAAATCAATATCATTGATCAATCTTCCTAAAATATCTCCATGACTTGTAGCATCAATATATTTTAAAGGAAGAACTTGAATTTGATCAAATACTCTATTTCTTAAATCATTCGTAATATTATAAGTAATTGTATTTGTAATTTGTCCCATGATCCATTGAATCAAAGAAATAATTAAAATAACAATTCCAATAAAAAAACAAGTTTGTTCAATAACGCTTGAAAATGAACTTGATTCTTTCCAACCAATAAATCTATTGCTTGACCTATTAAAACAGGTGTAAGTAAAGTAAAGACAACAGAGACAATTGATAAAAGTGTTAATAACATAATTAAAAAACGATAAGGTTTACAATATGTAAGCAATCTTTTAATTGTTTTTTATCCATTGTAATCACCATCCTTACTATTTTGAGATTCATAAATTTCTTTTTATAAACCGTACAATTCTTTAATAATTCTTCATGACAATCAAAACCAACAAGTTCACCATGATATAAAACCATAATACGATCACATCTTTTTAAAGACGCTGTTCTTTGAGAAATAACAATTTTTGTCATTTCTTTTAATTCTTGTAATTGTTTTTGTAAAGCAAAGCATCTGTTGCATAGTCTAACGCACTTGAGCAATCATCTAAAACTAAAATATCCGCTTGTTTATAAAGCGCTCTAGCTATTGTTAAACGTTGTCTTTGTCCACCAGAGAAGTTTTTCCCTCCTTGAACAACAGCACTTTCTATTCCTTGAGGAAGACAACTTACAAATTCTTTAGCTTGTGAAACTTCTAAAGCTTTATTCATTGTTTCTTCTTGATAAGGTTTTGACATACAAATATTTTCTTTAATTGTTCCTGAAATCAATGATGTATTTTGTAAAACATAACTGATATGTTGTCTTAATGTTTCTAGTTTATAATCTTGAATATTTTTACCAGCTATTTTAATTTGTCCACTTCTAACATCATAATTTCTTCCAATAAGGGATACTAGTGTTGATTTACCAGCACCTGTTCCTCCAATAATTCCTACTGTTTCACCTTTATTGATCGTAAATGATAAGTTGTGTAACACATCTTTTTGAAGATATCCAAAGTTGACATCTTTAAATTCAATCATCTTTTCATCAGGAATAAGGGTTGAATAACTTCCTTTGATTTTCTACTTGTGGTGTTGTTTCAAGTACTTCAAAAACTCTTTGATAACTTGCTGTAGCTTTATTGTCGATTGATAAAACATTCGCAAAGACAATGAGTGCTTGTAAACTACTATTCATATAGTTAATTAAGGCAATAACTTCCCCTTGAGAAAGACTTCCTACATTGACTTGGCAACCACTAGCATAAATAATAATAATGATTGCAAAGTTTACAATTAAATAAGTAAAGGGATTTAATAAAGCTTGTATTTTACCTACTTTTACTTGTTCATCTTTTTGATTTTTGTTTCTAAATTAAATCTTTTTACTTCATGATTTTGATTTGAAAAAGCACGAATAACACGTACACCTTTTAAGTTTTCTCTTGCTATTAAAGCAATTTTATCTAATAACTTTTGAATACAAGAGAAATAAGGCATTGAAATAATCGTAATTGATAACATCGATACCGCTAAAATAACAGCTCCTACAACAAAGATCATTGATAAAGAACCACTGATCATAAAAAGCCATAAATAATGAACCAATCATTAAAAATGGAGCTCTTGACGTAAGACGAATCGTCATCGCTACAGCTAATTGAATTTGTACCACATCATTAATAAGCCTTGTAACTAATGATGGTGCTGTAAGGGTATCTAAATTGGCATCATCATATTTATTGATTTGATGATACATGTCTTTTTTCTAAGTTGTGTCCCCACACTTTGTGATGTAAGGGAAGCATACCATTGACAAACAAGTGCAAATAAATAACCAAAAACAGCTAAACCAATAAGGACGAGCCCACATTTTAAAAAATATAATTGGTATCTTTATAAGCAATTCCTTTATCAATGACAGAGGCCATAACAACGGGAACACATAATTCTAAAGCGGCTTCAAAGATTTTAAATAAAAAACCTAAAGTTGCTGAAAACTTAAACTCCTTTACATATTTTAATAGTTTCATATTCTTCACCTCTGCGTTATTATATGATAAGATTTATCTATATGTAAAAATATATATTATATATTAATTATCTAAATAAATATATTATTCCCATTTGAAGAGTTTTATGATGGATATTAGACAAATGAAATATTTTAAAACTATTGTAGAAGAAGGAACGATTTCTAAAAAGCTGCTAAAAAGCTTCATATGGCTCAACCACCTTTATCAATGCAACTTAAACAATTAGAAGAAGAATTAAGTGTTATACTTTTTAAAAAAGAGGTAATAAACAAGTTGAATTAACAGAGGCTGGCAATCGTTTTTATAAAAGATGTTTACAAATCTTAGATTTAACTGAAATTACTAAAAATGAATTAAAACAGTCTTATCAAGATGTTTTAAGAATTGGTATTACTTCTTCTAATAGTGGTTTAATTCAACAAGAAAGTATTCAAGAATTTATTAAAAAAAATAAACATGTTCAATATGCTATCCATGAAGGGTCTACTTATGAAATTCTTGATTTATTATTATCACATAATATTGATTTAGAATTGTTAGAACACCTTTTGATACTTCCCAAGTAAATACTTTTTATTTAGAAAAAGAACCGATGATTGCTATTGGAAAAAAAGAATATTTTATAAATACTAAAAAGAAAAATAAAAAGATTTTAAAGATACTCCTTTTAATTATTCATCAAAGATACCTGCCTTTAATCAATGATTATTGTTTAAATAAACTAATTCAAATTCAATTAAAAGTAACTTGTGATGATAGTAGAACGTCTCTTATTTGGGCCAATAGTGGTATTGGAGTAGCAATTTGTCCAATGAGTAGTTTAGCTTTTTACCTTATGACCATTCTCTTGTTTATACGATTTTTAGAAGATAAAAAATTTATATACAGGAATCGCTTTTATTACTAGAAAAAAACGAAGAAGTTTCAACTTTATTAAATGAATTTATAGAACGTTTTAAATAGAGGAAAACAAATGATACAATACTAAAAAATAGAACTTGATTACCAATTACCTATTAAATTATTAGATATTTATTTTGAAGATCATCATACAAAAACAGCTAAACATTATCATACTAGTATTGAAATTTTGATTCCCTGTTTTAGGAAAACTAAAATTATTTCTTACTGATAAAGAATTGATTATTCCTCAAGGAAGCTTATATATTATTAATAGTCAAGAAATTCATGGGATGCATCATACGGAAGATACTGATATCTATAAAGGATATGCACTTCAAATAAATTATGATTTTATTAAAAAAATATTATCCAGCTATTGATAATTATCAATTAATTCAACCTAATCATAAAATCAAAGAAAAGATATTGTTAGACATTTTTAAAATTATTGCAGCTTATGATCATAGCAATCAATTTCAAAGAATAGAAATTGAAAATTATATTTTACATCTTTTATATACGTTGCTTTCAAATACTTTAGATAAAAAAACAAATTTAAATTTACAAACTTTACATGATAAAAAGAATTATAAGAATGACACAATATATTGACTTACATTATAACGAAGATCTTTCAATTGATAATATAGCGCAACACTTTAATATATCTACAGGATATTTATCACGTTATTTTAAAAAGTCATTTAAACGTTACAGTTAAAGAATATCTTATTGCTGTTCGTTTAAAAAGGCAAGACAGGATGTTTTGTTTTCAAATTATACAATTTTAGAAATTGCTTATTTTTACATGGCTTTCCAAATTTAAAATCATTTATTAATGATAAAAAAAAAAAGTTTATCATGATACACCAGCAAAATATCGTGAAAAAGTTAGAAAATAACATTAAAGAAGTACGTTTTTTAACATTTATGTAAACTCTTTCAATGATAAGGTTTTATCTTCTGTGATGATCTTTGGTCCTGTAATATAAGTTCTCCATATTCTGCTGTATTTGAAATTGAATATCTCATTCCTTCCAAATCCTGATTGATAGATTAAGTCTACAATTAATTTCATTTCATGGATACATTCAAAGTATGCATTTCTTGGATCATATCCTGCTTCTACTAATGTTTCAAATCCTGCTTGCATTCAAAAAGCACATAAAACACCACCACATAAGACTGCTTGTTCTCCAAATAAGTCTGTTTCTGTTTCTGTTCTGAATGTTGTTTCTAATACACCTGCTCTTGCTCCTCCAATTGCTAGTGAGTATGCTAATGCGATGTCTTGTGCTTTTCCTGTGTAGTCTTGTTCTACGGCTACTAGACATGGTGTTCCTTTTCCTGCTTGATATTCACTTCTTACTGTATGTCCTGGTGCTTTTGGTGCAATCATTGTTACATCAACATTTTTTGGTGGTACGATTTGATTGAAATGAATATTGAATCCATGAGCAAACATGAGCATGTTTCCTTCTTCTAGATTTGGTTCAATTGATTCTTTATATAATTTTGCTTGTAATTCATCGTTGATTAAGATCATGATGATATCTGCTTTTTTTTTGCAGCTTCTGCTGATGTACAAACTTCAAATCCTTGTTCTTCAGCTCTTTTCCATGATTTTGATCCTTCTGTATAATCCTACGATGACTTTTACTCCTGATTCTTTTAAGTTTAATGCATGTGCATGTCCTTGTGATCCGTATCCAATGATGGCTACTGTTTTCCCATCTAATAATGATAAGTCACAATCTGATTCATAAAAATTTTTGCCATTTTTTGTCCCCTTAATTTTTATTACTCGATTTCCTTTTTCGTTACCCATTATACGTCTAATGTTGTCTTATGTCAATAACGTTGTCTGCTCTCTTTGGACATTTTTTTAACAATCATCAATTATTTCTTTTCTAACTTTAATTGATTGATTGCCCTTAAGATGTGTATACGCATGGCGCTTTTTGCCCCTTCTGCATTTCGATCATTCATAAATTCCATAATCATTTTATTATCTGAGATAATATCTTGATTAGATACATGTTCATATTCGTAAAGAAAACCCCCTTTTTGAATAGATTCCTGTAACACTGGTTCTAATCTTGACATAAATTCATTATGCGTTGCTTGTGCAATAGAACAGTGAAATAACATTTCTTGTTTTGCATAACTTTTTTATTTGTAATACAGTCTTCAATTTCATTTTTGATTGCATTGATTCTTTCCAATTCTTTATCCGTTGCTCTAAGTGTTGCATAATAAGCAATTTCTGGTTCAAAAATCAAACGGATTTCGTAAAGATCATCTGCTCCCATTTTAACTTCCGAGGAATATTGAACTTTTCAAAAGTTTGATTATCATAATCTTCTCTAACAAAAGTTCCTTTTCCTCTTTTAATTTCTAAAACATGTCGTGTTACTAAAATACGTATCGCTTCTCTTAATGTAATACGACTAACTCCTAATTCTTTAGATAATTCAATCTCATTAGTAAGTTTATCGCCTGGTAAATATTTCTTTTCAACGACGATCATCGAAAGGAGCATCTCAGCAATATCATCCGATAACTTTTTTTTTCTTATCCATAGTTTCCCTCGATTCCTTAAATTACTTGAAATTCTATCACAAAAATAATAATTATGCTATGACCTTTTGTCCATACACCTTTTTTATTTATCATATATTACATTGAAAGGAGGTTATTTATGGACCCTGTAACAATCGCAAATGAAGCCACATTGATCTATGACAACATTACTAAAAACTCAAATGCTGTTGTCACACGTATTTTAAGTTTGTATGATTTAACAGCAACAAAAAGAAGCGTTACTTGATAGTTATACACCTGGTCAAACCATCACTTATATTACGCGTGTAGAAAATACAGGTAGTGCTTCTCTTTATAATCTTACAATTGTAGATGATCTAGCAAACGGTACACTTCAATACATTGATACAAGTATTGAAGGTTATTTAAATGGTTCACCAATTGAAGTAGATGTACAAAAAACAGCAAATACAGTCACTTTTAAAATAGATAATGTGCTTAATCCTAATGACAATGTTTTAATTATCTTTGAAACAACAACACCTACGACAAATCCTGAACAAATTACCAATACCCAAACAATTACAGCTAATGGTGGTTCAACAACAGGACCAATTGTCACTGCTAAACCAAATCCTAGTGCAACTGTCACACTAGCAAATTATGTGACTCTAGATATTACAAAAGCAGTTGATAAAACAAGTATTTATAGTGGTGAATCTCTTGTTTACACTTTCAAAATTGTAAATAGAGGTAATGAAACAGCGACAAATGTTACTTTCAATGATATCTTCCCAACAGGATACAAAATCAATAGTATTATTTTAAAAAACACCTGACTCTCCTGATCCGATTATTTATGATCCAGGAACTTATGTGCAATTTACAACACTTAGAATTGATAATCTTGTTATTCCTGTAGGAACAAGTACTCTTACTGTTACTGGTATTTATACAAGTTAAAAATGGATGCTTCGGCATCCATTTTTAATCATATAATTGGAAATTTAAATGATAGACAAGAGAATCAAACATTTTTGTATTAAATCCATAAGCAATACAATCATCTACTTCTCCATCCCACTCATTATTTAATTGATCTAAAACTTCTTGTGCTTTTTTCTTTTGCAAAATAAAAATATATTAGTTTAATATTTATATAATAAAATTATTTTACTGAATGGAACATTCGTATCAAATTACAATAATTTCTCAAACATTATACTTGAGGAATTAATCATTAAAAAATAAATATTAGTGATAAGATATAATATTTTATTTTTTAGTTAGATTTTATAGCAAAACAATATGCTACAATCTTAAATATTTCGTAATATTCACTTCTTTTTATTGTAATTAAAAAATTAGCATTTATTATATAAAATCTAACATTTAAAATAAAATCAATATTATATTGATAAAAGTCAATATATAGAATATAATTATAAAAACAAAGTGGAGGGGAGACTATGGCAATAAGTTATAGACCGTTATGGATACAATTAGCAGATAAAGGTTTACAAAAACAGATGTTATAAAAAAGGCAAATTTGACAACAAATGTAATGGCTAGAATGGGAAAAAATAAAACAATTTCCTTTAAAAATTTAGAAAAAATATGTACTGCATTAAGATGTTCACCCAATGATGTATTTGAGTTCGTAGAAGAAAGTGAGTTCTAAAATGAAACCGATAATAAAATATAGAGGGGGAAAGTCAAAAGAAATTCCTCAAATATTACCATATATTCCTCAATTTACAGGAAGATATATAGAACCTTTCTTTGGTGGCGGAGCATTATTTTTCTATCTTGAGCCAAGTAATGCAATTATAAATGACATAAATGAAAATTTAATTAATTTTTATAATGATGTTAGAAATAATTATTATAAAATAAAAAAGAACTATCCTCAATAGAGATAGAGTATAAAAAAATAGAGCTGTTTTTGATAAACTTAAAGAACAATACCCTGATGATAGAATAAACGATCAAAATGAAAAATTATATTATAAAATTAGGGATATGTATAATGGATTATGTGAAACCAATCTTTCTTATGGTACATTATATTATTTTATAAACAAAACATCTTATTCAGGAATGATAAGATATAATTCAAAAGGGCATTTTAATGTTCCGTATGGTAGATATAAAAATTTTAATACCTTACTTTTTAACAGAAGATCACTATAATTTATTAAAAAAAAACAAAAATATTTAATTATAGTTATGAAGATATATTTGCAATGACTAATGAAGATGATTTTCTTTTCTTAGATCCACCCTATGATTGTGTATTTAGTGATTACGGTAATAAAAATATGAAAAATGGATTTGGTGAAGATAGACATAGAAAATTAGCAGAAGATTTTAGAAAATTAAAATGTAAAAGCTTTGATGGTTATAGGAAAAACCCCTCTAACAGAAGAACTTTACGGAGACTTAATTATTGCAGAATATCAAAAATCTTATGCTGTAAATATCAAAAATCGTTTTAAATCAGAATCTAAACATATTTTAGTAGCAAATTATGGAGGTAATTATGGCAAGTTTGAATAATAAAAGAATGCTATTCTTTACAACATCACCAAGAACACCATTTAAAATGATACCTGAAATTGAATTATTAGATACAAATTTTAGTGGTCAAAAATGGAACAAAGTATCACAGATAGAATTTATGAATTTATTATCTAAAGAAGGTTTTTTAACGGGAATGGTTCAAAAAATAATTTAGATCTTAGTGCAAGAGATAGAATAAATCGAGCACCAAAATCATTAGGGTTTTGTTCGTCTTAATCCATCTATTAAATTAACAGAAGTTGGAAATTTGTTTATCACATCAAAACGCAAAGAAGAAATATTACTTAGACAACTATTAAAAATTTCAACTTCTTCTCCGTTTCATACAGCTCCAACATATGGAAATACAAAATTTTGGATTAAGCCATATTTAGAAATTCTTAGATTAATTTATCATTTTGGAACATTAAATTTTGATGAAATAATGCTATTTGGCTTACAAATGACATCGTATGAAATGTTTGATGATGTAGTAAAAATGATTGATGAATTTCGTATTAACAAAGTTAAAAATAAAGGTAAGTATAAACAATTTAAAAATTCAATTCAAAAAATATTATTATAGAATTATTTGATAAAGAAATAAATAATGGACAAATAAAAATAAGAGAATCTAACGACATATCTATTCGAAAATTTATTTCAACTAAAATGAGTAATATGCGTGATTATACAGATGCTTGTTGTCGCTATTTACGATCAACAGGTCTTATTAATATATCTAAAGGTCGTTCTCTTTCCATTACTAAAGAAAAAATTCCAGATGTTGAATTCATTCTATCAACTATTGATAGAAATCCAATTTTTGTTGATGATGAGAAACAATATACAAAAGTTTTATATAATCCAGAACTTCCTGTATTATATACAGACAATGACAATGTATTAACAAAAAAACTTACAGAATATACAGATATGTCTCTTCCACACATTAATAAATTAACAATTAATGAAAAAAAAGAAATTTTATTTGATGCTATTGAGGATAAAAAAACAAAATATTCTTAATCAACAAATTATTAATATAAAAAACTATCAGCAATATGATGATATCATGAGTACATTTGATGATATAGAACAAAAGAACGTTTTAGATATACCGCTAATATTAGAATGGAACACTGGAGAGCAATGACAATGCTCGATGGAGGGACAATTACAGCAAATTTAAAATTTGATGATAACGGAAATCCTATGTCAACAGCACTAGGAAATATGGCTGACATATTATGTGATTATGATAATTATGGATTAACAGTAGAAGTTACCACCTCTAAAGGACAAAAACAATATGAAATGGAATCTGAACCTGTTTCAAGACATTTAGCAAAAATATAAAAAGAAAGCGGCAAAGATGCATATTGTCTTTTTATAGCACCTACTATTAATGAAGCTTGTATTGCACATTTCTTTATGTTACATAAAATGAATATTAATTTTTATGGTGGGAAATCAGTAATTGTTCCTATTGATATAAAAACATTTAAGAAAATGCTAACAGATTCATATAAAGCAAGCTATCTACCTAATCCACAACAAGTAAAAATCTTTTATTCGATTATTCATTAGAAATTGCAGAAAAAAGTTGATAATGAAATAGATTGGTATACAAAAGTAACAGAAAAAGCTTTAAATTGGCTTGAACCATCTTGCTAGAAAATATTCAAAAATATTCCTATCAGTTTAAACTGATAGGAATATTTTTCATTGTAATTCTATTTAATCATATAATTGGAAATTTAAATGATAGACAAGAGAATCAAACATTTTTGTATTAAATCCATAAGCAATACAATCATCTACTTCTCCATCCCAATCATTATTTAATTGATCTAAAACTTCTTGTGCTTTTTCTTTTGTTATTTGACAAGTCGCAAAGAATTCAACAGCATCTTTTTCCATTTGTGATTCTTTGTAAGGAGATACTGAAAATCAGGATAGATTTCTAATAATTCCTCTTTTACTTTTTGATAATCTTCTTCTTTTGAACTTGATATAACAACATATAATGTTCCTAACATTATTTCATCATCCTTTCTTTAAACTTTGATATATTTTCAAAATCATCATTTTGTCTTTTTTTCTATATCATGATATAGTTTACTTACCTTAAATGCAATCATGATAAAATAAAGAATAAAGCATTACAATTAAAATGACAAACCACATAAAAAATAAGCCAACCCATATTACATAACTCCTTTATCTAATTGATGTAAATCTTTATGATAAAAAATATAAAATGCATGATTGCAAAGAACAGTCCAAGCAAGAACCTCTGCTAAATATATTCCATAAACACCCATATAATGCGGTAAAATAAGTGCTGCTGATACTCTCGTAATTAACTCAACAATTCCTGATACCATTGGAATAATCGTATTTTCCATCCCTTGAAGAGCACTTCTATAAGAATATAAAATATATAAAACTGGTAAACAAACAGCCATTGTAAATAAATAATCATAAGCATATTTTAAAACAATTTGTGTTTGTCTTGGTGTCGTAGATATAAAAAGTAATAATACTTTTTTACCAAAGAATAGAATAACGATCATAATAACAATGGAAATAAAAACAGATAAAATATTTGCTTGAAAAACACCGGATTTCATTCTTTGATATTTTTTAGCTCCATAGTTTTTGTGAAACAAAGGTTGTAATTGCATAACCAAAGGATATAGCAACAACTTCTAATATTCCATAGAGTTTATTTGTTGCTGTATAACCAGCAATAAATAAGAAACCAAAGCCATTAACTACAGATTGTAAAACAATTCCACCAAAAGCAATAATCAAGTTTTGAAAAGCTAATGGTAAACCTAATTTAATGAGTTGATAAATAAGTTTTTTGATCTATTTGAAAACTTTCTTTTTTAATTTTAAAGGGTAATTCTTTTTCTTATTTTAAAATAACAAAAAGTAGCTGCAAATAATTGTGAAATCAATGTTGCTATTTGCACCAGCAATTCCTTGATGAAAGATACAAACAAATAATAAATCGAGTATAACGTTTAAACAAGCAGCAATGAGCATTGCAATAAGCGGTGTACGACTATCTCCTATAGCTCTTAAAATACTTGAAAAACAGTTATAAAAGATCACAATTAAGGCTCCACCAGACATGATTCTTAAATAGGTAATAGATCCTTGAATTGTATGACTTGGTGTATTTAATAGTTTTAATAAAGGTTCGATAATTATTTGTGAAAAAATGATAACTAAAATTGCTATTACAAAACATGAAAGATAGGACATCGCAATTGATTTTTCCATTCCTTTTTCATCATTAGCCCCTAAACAATTAGATACACGAATTGAAAATCCTTGTGTAAAGCCCATTAAAAGTCCTAAAATAGCCCAGTTGATCCAATCTGCTCCACCAATAGAAGCTAATGCATCAACACCTACAAAACGCCCTACAATCATGGTATCTACCATGATATAAAGTTGTTGTAAAAAATTACCGAACATTAAAGGTAAAGCAAAGAAAAAGATAAGTTTTAAAGGATGACCTGTGGTTAAATTTTTCATAAATTCCCTCCATAGATTTAATTATTAAGAGTTTTTTAATATAAAGTCAATCATATTATTTTTTTATTTTTTGATTTTAGGTTATAATGTATAGAGGTTAAAGGAGAGAGTAGTATGGCTAATTGTAATCATGATTGTAATTCATGTAAAAGTACATGTTCAAAAAAAAAGATTTTTAGCACCAATGAATGCACATTCTCATGTAAAAAAGTGATTGGTGTTGTAAGTGGTAAAGGAGGCGTTGGAAAGTCTTCAGTAACTTCATTATTGGCGCTTGCTAAACAAAGAGAAGGATATAAGGTAGCTATTCTAGATGGTGATATTACAGGACCTTCTTATAGGACGTATTTTTTGGCGTAGAAAACAAACAAGTTTTATCTAATGGTAAAGAATTCACACCTGTTGAAAGTAGTCAAGGAATTAAAATTATGTCTACGAATTTATTATTAGAATCAAATGACACACCAGTTATTTGGCGTGGTCCCGTACTTGCAGGAATGATCAAACAATTCTGGTCTGATGTAATGTGGGGAGATGTTGATTATATGTTTGTTGATATGCCTCCAGGAACAGGAGATGTTCCACTTACAGTTTTTCAATCACTTCCATTAGATGGTATAATCATTGTGACAAGTCCTCAAGAACTTGTAGGGATGATTTAAGCAAAGCTGTTAATATGGCTAAAAAAAAATGGATGTCGATATTATTGGTATCGTTGAAAATATGTCTTATGTTAAATGTCCTGATTGTGATAAGAAAATTTATATGTTTGGTAAGAGTCATAGCCAAGAAGTGGCTGATCGTTATCAACTTCCATTACTTGGTCAATTACCTATTGATAGTGAATTGACTCAATTATCTGATCAAGGTTATGTTGAAAATTATCATTCTGATTGGTTTGATGAGTTTTCTCAAAAAGTAAAAGATATTTAAAAAAAGCACTCACGTGCTTTTTTTAATTTAGTGGTTCATTATTACGATTCATGAAGTCTTTTACGGCATCATTTAAAAACATCATTTAAATATCTACTAAATTCATCTTTATCTTCTACATTAGATAATTGAATAGGCATGTTTACAACACCAACATGAACATTTTCATCAGCCATAATTTTTTCAATATCACCTGATTGTCCAAACATTTTTGATCTTTGCTTGCATTGTTTTACAATGTGACATTGTCGCATAATATATATAATCTTCAATTGTTTCCATTCCAGCAACATCTTGAATTTGTTTAAATTGTTCTTCTAATAATTCCATTTCTTCATCATCAAATTCTAAAACAACTTGTTTCATCTCAATCACCTCATATTTCGTGTAATATATTATCACAAACTTTAAAAAAAGATAGTCTTTTTATTATTTATTTCTAACAAGAAATAAACTTATAGATCTAAAAAATCCCAATGTTAAAACATTGAAAACAGTGATCCAATCTCCATATTTAGGATAAACCTTTTTATAATTTGATGTGAAATATAAATATTCATAATAAAAAGAAAGTAAAATACATCCTAAAAATAATAAAAGATAATTGTATCTAATGAACCTAATTGAGCATTTAAAGAGAGAAAAAAGAATTGTTACCATAATTTCAATCATCATTAAAAATAATCCTTCCTTTTCCAATGCTACTTCTTTTCCTAGAAGATATTTACTGTAATAAAGGAATCCATGATTTCTTTGAATGTGTTTTATTATAAAGAAAAAAGACTTTCAAAAATATAATTTTCAACAAGATAAAAGATGCTGATAAAGATCAAAAAAAGATATAACGCATAAAAAGACATAAATAAAAACCTAAAACTACTAACACACTTATTCCTCCCATAATCTTACCTCCTAAAAAATAAATTCATAAACAATGCCAAAGATTTCTCTTACAAAATATGTAGGAAATAACCACCAAGCAGTATGAGCACTTATAGCATAACTTTTGATATTTAATCGTCGAGCTATTGTTTGTGCACGATATTCATGAAATTCATTTGTAATAATCGTGATTGCTTTAGGTAAATTTTCTTTTTAATTAATTGATAAGAAAACAATATATTTTCTCTTGTAGAAGTAGATTTATCTTCTTGATATAAGCGATGAGGATCAATTCCTTTACTTACAAGATATTGATACATACATTTAGCTTCTGATATTTCTTCATTAGCACCTTGTCCACCTGACAGAATACATTGTAATTTAGGATTTTCATTTAAATATTGATATGTTTTATCAAGTCTTTCTTTTAATGCAAGACTTGGTTTTTATTTTTAACACGACATCCTAAAACAACAACTGTTGTTTCTTCTTGAGGTAATATATTCATATTTGTAAGTATTTTATAAGAACACGTAGAAATAATTGCTAAAAGGATGATTATGAAAGATAATATTATTTTAGAAAAAATCAAATGATGTAATGGCTTATTAAAAAAGATAATAAGGAAACAACCTAAAAGAAACTATCATTCCTGCTATATTTCCAATATTTAAGATTCCTTTTAATAAAAAGGAAGTAAAAAATAATAAAACTTATGATAAAAAATATCAGTAATAAATATTTTATAATTTTCATTGTTTCACCTACTTGGATTCATTCTAACAAAAAATAGAGATTTTGACATCGCTATTTAAAATATTGATCTATTTTATTTTTATTTAATTCTTCACCGATAACGATTATGACATCTTGCCCTTGATTGATTTCTTGTATAGAGGTATTTTCTTGAGTCATATTGATTTCATACCAGTGTTCTTCTTTTTGATAAAAAACCTTTAACTCTCATGACATGACCACAATCTTGATCTTTAAATATATGATTTATTTTTTGAATAAATTCATCTTGATTGAATCTATTATTCATATAATAAAAGATTTTGAAAAGCATCATTTTGGTTAAACCATAATTTTTCAATATAATCATTTTGTATATTGACTATTTAATAATTCTTGATAATCTTCTTGGGTCATTTCATCCCATTTTTTAATTTTTAATCTTTCTTGTAGAAGAGGTTTTCCATGAAATAAAGCAAGTGCATCATTCATTTGTTGAATTGTTTCTACAATTCTTTCTTTACTTAATAGTATCTACTTTACTTAAAATAATTTTTCCTGCACTTACAATTTGGCTTGCAAGTAAATAAGAAGCTTCTTTAGATAAATTCTTTTCTAATGAGGCATCTACAATTGCAAATACATTTCCTATTTCATACCAATTTGTAAGAGGTTCTTCATGTAAAACATCAAAAAAATTCTTCTACATCAAAAATACCTGATGGTTCTACCAAAACACGGTCAAATTCTCTCATTCCCATAGATATCAATTTTGTCTTAAAACGTCTTTGATGACAATCCTTATCACAAGCTCCTGCTACCATTTCTAATTCACAATTTTCTGATTCTAAATCTTGTAATAACATCATATCAACATTAACTGCACCAAAATCGTTTTCAATAATTCCAATTCTATATCCTTGATCAATTAAATATTGAGCATCTTTTTTATGAAAGTTGTTTTACCAGATCCTAAAAACCTGTTATTAAATCTACTTTTTACCATAATCTTCACTCCTTGGTTTTATTATATATCTAAAAGAAAAAAAAAGTCTAATAGAAAGACTTTTTTAATCTGTTCTTAACGCTGTTACAGGATCTTCTTTCATTTTGCTTTTTTAGAAGGAACAATTCCTCCAAGTAGAGTTAAAATCACGCTTAAAATAATTAAAACAATTCCTGCAACTGGTAAAAAGCATTAACAGCTGTTGTATCTGCAATATTGTGAATAACAATATTAGCTGGGATAAGAGCGATTAATGTAATAATAATTCCAATAAGACCTGCAAACAATCAATAATAAATGTTTCAGCATTGAATACTTGCGAAATATTACGTTTAGAAGCCCCTATGGCTCTTAATATACCAATTTCTTTTTTACGTTCTAAAACACTAATATACGTAATAACACCTATCATAATTGAAGAAACAACCAATGAAATACCTACAAAGGCTACAAGAACATAACTAATGACATTAACAATATCAGTTACCGAAGACATTAATGTTCCTACAAAATCTGTATACGTAATGACTTTGTCTTCTTGATTTGTTTTTTTCCATTTTATGATTATACGTATCTAAAAAAAGTGAATCACTTTTTTTCTTTGCTTTCAAAGTTTTTAGGATAAATACTAATACTTGCTGGTTTTTTTAAAATCAGCATATCCTAATTTCTTTTATATTATTATCATATGAATCTTGTTCACTTGTCATCATTGATGAAATAATACTCATAAAATCATTTTCATCACCACTAAAGCTCATTGCTTCTGCAAAAGCATGACTATCAAATTGAAAAGCATTTTCCATTGATGAGCTCATAGACATCATACTTTTTTTGAATACCTCTTTGTAGAGAGGATGATAAATTTTGCATAGATGATTGCATATATTGAGACATAATTTGAGAAATTTGTGTTTCTATGTTTGTTGATTGTATAATAGATGTCATTTCTTGAGTTAAAATATTCTTTGCTTCTTGTGAATTTAAATAGCTCATTAAATACTCATTTATTTTTGTAATATCTAAATCATTTGCGCCTAATTGTTTTTTATAATCGTCTAAGACTGCATTGATAATTTGTTGCATTTCATTTTGATCAATACCATCTTCAATATATTTCTTTTACTTGTTCTTCTATAACTTGGCGTGCATGATCTGTTTGTAAGTAATTTATAAATTCTTGTAGCTTGATTAATATTTACTTCTGGATGATTTTTTCATATTCTAAATAACCATTTAATAAAGAATTAGCTAAATGATCAAGTTGATCACTTGAAACATTAAATTGAATTTGATTAATTATTTGATTCATGTCTAATGTTGGAAGTGATAGATTTGTCAGTTCTTGATTTAAATTCGTAAAATCTAATTGTAAAGCTTGTGTATTGAACTTAAATGCTGATTGCATTTTGTTTTGATCAATTGTAAATAATGAACTTAAATCAAATTGCGAATTTTTTTCTTCAAAAAGCCTTTCCTGTAAAAATATTCATATTTTTATTTTTTAATTGATCTTGAACAATTTGAGTTGTAGATGACTTTTCTATAATATGTTGTACAAGTGATGATGGATAATAAATTCCTGTTGATAACATGGTCGCTGTTTGAGCATCTTTAGGTTGGACAATGCCTACAATTTTTAAATCTTCACCATTTTGAACAAGTTGATTCATATATGTTTGATCATTAGATTTATCTTTATATACATGATATTGTTCATCATATTCATAATAATCCGCCGATTTAACAAGTTTGAATGTTTTATTTAAAATATCTTGATAACTATAATCATCCTCTTTTAATGTCACATCTACATCTTCTTCATTAGCAAACTGTTGTACCATTTGATCTAATTCTGATGAATCTCTTAAACCAAGTGTATAAGCCATCATATCACTTATCTTTCCAGAGGAAGTAAGAACAACAACACATTCATTATATTTTTTGGCCAATGACCTGCTTTCATATCATATTGCCCACTAAATAAGTTAGTGTTTTTAGGCATGGATTTAAAGACATCTGTAGACATCATGGAAGACATCATACTATTTGAACTTGTGGATGATCCCATTCCTAGGGAACTAAATGTTTTATCAGGATTAACTTGTCTATAAGTATTATCTTGATAGCGATATATTTGTGGTGTCACATTATAAGTATATTCGATTGCATTGGAATAATTTTTTAATTGTTTTTGATTACTTTGAATATAACTCTTTAATGATTCTAAATCATTTGATCCAATTTTAGAAAACATTGTAGTCATCATATTAGCTACTTGAATATCATTTTTAGAAGATTGTTTTTTATCTTGATTATCATCTACTAACATTGATGACATATCTATACCAGTACTTGTAATTTGTAAAGGATATTCTGACAACGTATCTTCTTCGATTGTTTGAATATAAGTATTAACACCATTTGATAAAAGATAATATAAGAGCTATTCCTATAATCCCTATAGAACCTGCAAAAGATGTTAAAAAAGTTCTTCCTTTTTTTGTTTTTAAATTATTAAAACTAAGGGATAGTGATGTAAGTAAAGACATAGATGTTTTTCCCATATTACGATGTTGTGGGACAAAACTTTCAACATGATATGGGTTTGTATCATCTAAAATAACTCCATCTTTTAATGTAACAATACGTGTTGCATATTCTTTGGCAAGTTTTGGATTATGAGTAACCATAACAACAAGTCTGTCCTTAGCAACTTCTTTTAATAAATCCATAACTTGTATACTCGTTTCACTATCTAAGGCTCCTGTTGGTTCATCAGCCAATAAAATATCAGGATCATTAACCAATGCTCTTGCAATAGCAACACGTTGCATTTGTCCTCCTGATAACTGATTAGGCTTTTTATGAATTTGTTGTCCCTAATCCTACCTTGGTAAGAGCATCAATTGCTTTCTCTCTTCTTTGTGCTTTAGAAACACCAGAAATAGTAAGCGCAAGTTCAACATTGGATAAAATTGTCTGATGTGGAATTAAGTTATAACTTTGGAAAACAAAACCAATTGTGTGATTACGATAAGAATCCCAATCTCTGTCTTTATATTTTTTGTGGAAATACCATTGATAATTAAGTCTCCACTGTCATATCTATCTAATCCACCAATAATATTTAAAAGTGTGGTTTTTACCAGAGCCACGTTTTGGACCAAGTATCGAATACAAATTCATCATTTTCATCCTCTCGTACTGAGGACAGCTCTTCTCAAATCTCCTGCGCCCACGATGGATATGGACCGAACTGTCTCACGACGTTCTGAACCCAGCTCGCGTGCCGCTTTAATTGGCGAACAGCCAAACCCTTGGGACCTAATCCAGCCCCAGGATGCGATGAGCCGACATCGAGGTGCCAAACCTCCCCGTCGATGTGAACTCTTGGGCGAGATAAGCCTGTTATCCCCAGGGTAGCTTTTATCCGTTGAGCGATGGCCCTTCCATTCGGGACCACCGGATCACTAAGTCCTGCTTTCGTCCCTGCTCGACTTGTAGGTCTCGCAGTCAAACACCCTTTTGCCTTTGCACTCTGCGCTTGGTTTCCATCCAAGCTGAGGGTATCTTTGGGCGCCTCCGTTACCTTTGGGAGGCGACCGCCCCAGTCAAACTGCCCGCCTGACACTGTCCCGTCAACGGCTCTACGTCGTCCGGTTAGAAATCCAATACAACAGGGTAGTATCCCAACAGCGGCTCCTTGAATACTGGCGTATCCATCTCTTTGCCTCCTACCTATCCTGTACATGCTGCATCAAATCCCAATATCAACCTGCAGTGAAGCTCCATGGGGTCTTTCCGTCTAGTCGCGGGTAACCTGCATCTTCACAGGTACTAAGACTTCACCGAGTCTACAGCTGAGACAGCGCCCAAATCGTTACGCCTTTCGTGCGGGTCAGAACTTACCTGACAAGGAATTTCGCTACCTTAGGACCGTTATAGTTACGGCCGCCGTTTACTGGGGCTTCAGTTCAGGGCTTCACTTGCGTTAACCCCTCCCCTTAACCTTCCGGCACCGGGCAGGCGTCAGCCCCTATACTTCGCCTTGCGGCTTAGCAGAGAGCTGTGTTTTTGGTAAACAGTCGCTTGGGCCGTTTCACTGCGGCTCATATCTCTATGAGCACTCCTTCTCCCTAAGTTACGGAGTCATTTTGCAGAGTTCCTTAGCTATAGTTCTCTCGCTCACCTTAGGATTCTCTCCTCACCCATGTGTGTCCATTTTCGGTACGGGCCATATATACTTAACGTTAGAAACTTTTCTTGGAAGTTCCTCCACTGCCTTCCGTACTCGCCGTAGCTTTCCGTACGCTTCACGCCTTCTCGTTTCGGATGGTGGATTTGCCTGCCATCCCGATATCTCGCTTGCACCAGCTCTTCCAGCCGCTGGCTGCAGCTTCCTCTCTCCGTCATTCCTTCACATATATACGGGTACAGGAATCTCTACCTGTTGTCCATCGACTACGCCTTTCGGCCTCGCCTTAGGTCCCGACTTACCCAGAGCGGACGAACCTTCCTCTGGAAACCTTGGGTTTTCGGTGCGTGGGATTCTCACCCACGTTCCGCTACTCACACCGGCATTCTCTCTTCCATGATCTCCACACGTCCTTTCGGTCGTACTTCTCCGTTCATGGAACGCTCCCCTACCATCCCTTGGGATCCATAGCTTCGGTAGTATGCTTAGCCCCGGTAAATTATCGGCGCAGAGTCATTCGACTAGTGAGCTGTTACGCACTCTTTAAAGGATGGCTGCTTCTGAGCCAACCTCCTAGTTGTCTGTACATCTCCACATCCTTTTCCACTTAGCATACATTTTGGGACCTTAGCTGATGGTCTGGGCTGTTTCCCTCTTGACAACGGACCTTATCACCCGCTGTCTGACTGCCGAGCATGTTATCGTGACATTCGCAGTTTGATTATGCTCAGTACCCCGAGATGGGGCCATCACATATTCAGTGCTCTACCTTCACGCAACTTACCTCGACGCTAGCCCTAAAGCTATTTCGGGGAGAACCAGCTATCTCCCGGTTCGATTGGAATTTCACCCCTAGCCACAACTCATCCGCCAACGTTTCAACGGGGGTCGGTTCGGTCCTCCATCGGGTTTTACCCCAACTTCAACCTGGTCATGGCTAGATCACCCGGTTTCGGGTCTACTGCATGCAACTCTCGCCCTCTTAAGACTCGCTTTCGCTTCGGCTCCGCATCTCCTGCTTAACCTCGCTCCATACAGTGACTCGCCGGCTCATTCTACAAAAGGCACGCCATCACCCTTTGACGGGCTCTGACTTCTTGTAGGCATACGGTTTCAGGTTCTCTTTCACTCCCCTCCCGGGGTTCTTTTCACCTTTCCCTCACGGTACTGGTTCACTATCGGTCACTCTCTCGTATTTAGCCTTGCCGGATGGTCCCGGCTGATTCAGACAGGATTTCTCGTGTCCCGCCCTACTCAGGTGTCATCTCTCTCCAGTCTCTCATTTCGAGTACGGGGCTCTCACCCTCTCTCGCTCACCTTCCCATGTGATTCCTCTATGATCCTCTGTCAGATTTCTCGATGATCCTACTACCCCGATCCTAAGATCGGTTTGGGCTCTTTCCCTTTCGCTCGCCGCTACTCAGAAAATCATTCTTATTTTCTCTTCCTGCAGGTACTTAGATGTTTCAGTTCCCTGCGTCTCGCCTCATCATGTCTATGTATTCGACATGTGATACACGGATATGACTCCGTGTGGGTTCCCCCATTCGGATATCGACGGCTCTTCACGTGCTTACCGCTCACCGTCGCATTTCGCTGTTTGCTGCGTCCTTCTTCGCCGGAGTGTGCCTAGGCATTCCCCATACGCCCTTTCTTGCTTTACCTTCTAGGTTTGCTTGCTTGAACTTTTTTTCGTTTACACTTGCTGTAAAATCTTAGTTACTTTCGACTTTTCGTACTAGACCTTTTTTTTAATGTCTAATCTCTTCTTTATCGTTTTCGCAATTTTTTTTACTACTATCCAGTTTTCAATGTCCTCTTGAATGTCTAAGACATTCAAAACCAAACAAGAAAGCACAACTTTCTCTCCCTAGAAAGGAGGTGATCCATCCCCACGTTCCCGTAGGGATACCTTGTTACGACTTCACCCCAATCATCAGTCCCACCTTAGACAGCTCCTTCCTTGCGGTTAGGCCACCGGCTTCGGGTGTTACCGACTCTCATGGTGTGACGGGCGGTGTGTACAAGGCCCGAGAACGTATTCACCGCGACATGCTGATTCGCGATTACTAGCGATTCCATCTTCGTGCAGTCGAGTTGCAGACTGCAGTCCGAACTGAGAACAGTTTTATGGGTTTCGCTCCACCTCGCGGCTTCGCTTCCCTCTGCTCTGTCCATTGTAGCACGTGTGTAGCCCAGGTCATAAGGGGCATGATGATTTGACGTCATCCCCGCCTTCCTCCGGCTTGTCACCGGCAGTCTCGCCAGAGTCCCCAACTTAACTTGCTGGCAACTGGCAACAGGGGTTGCGCTCGTTGCGGGACTTAACCCAACATCTCACGACACGAGCTGACGACAACCATGCACCACCTGTCTTCTCTATAGCTATCTCTCCATCTCTGGAGCCTTTAGATCGATGTCAAGACCTGGTAAGGTTCTTCGCGTTGCTTCGAATTAAACCACATGCTCCACCGCTTGTGCGGGCCCCCGTCAATTCCTTTGAGTTTCATTCTTGCGAACGTACTACTCAGGCGGAGTACTTATTGCGTTAACTGCAGCACTGAGCTTTGACACCCAACACTTAGTACTCATCGTTTACGGCGTGGACTACTAGGGTATCTAAGCCTATTTGCTCCCCACGCTTTCGTGACTGAGCGTCAGTTATGCGCCAGATCGTCGCCTTCGCCACTGGTGTTCCTCCATATATCTACGCATTTCACCGCTACACATGGAATTCCACGATCCTCTCACACACTCTAGCTCTACGGTTTCCATGGCTTACCGAAGTTAAGCTTCGATCTTTCACCACAGACCCTTAGTGCCGCCTGCTCACTCTTTACGCCCAATAATTCCGGATAACGCTTGCGACCTACGTATTACCGCTGCTGCTGGCACGTAGTTAGCAGTCGCTTTCTTATAGAGTACCGTCACTTGGATATCATTCCCTATATCCACCGTTCTTCCTCTATGACAGAAGTTTACATAACGAATTACTTCTTCCTTCACGCGGCGTTGCTCGGTCAGGGTTTCCCCCATTGCCAAATACTCCCTACTGCTGCCTCCCGTAGGAGTCTGGGCCGTGTCTCAGTCCCAATGTGGCCGTTCAGCCTCTCAGCTCGGCTACGCATCGTCGCCTTGGTAGGCCGTTACCCTACCAACAAGCTAATGCGCCATAAGTCCATCATCTACCAGTCCCGTAGCACTTTTCATATAGAGTTCATGCGATCTCTACACCTATGCGGTCTTAGCTGACGTTTCCATCAGTTATCCCCCTGTAGATGCCAGGTTACTTATGTATTACTCACCCGTTCGCCACTCTTCACCGAAGTGAAGCGTTCGACTTGCATGTATTAGGCACGCCGCCAGCGTTCATCCTGAGCCAGGATCAAACTCTCCATTGTCCTTCTATCTCTTCAGACAACTTTGGTCTGTTTAGCTCTTTTTTGTTTTCTGTTTATTTCTAAACTCTCATTGACGTTGTGTT
>VOFD01002981.1_pt1 | contig 25767 bp, 33 predicted proteins | sample 5384101 | NCBI WGS metagenome assembly VOFD01 (sample SAMN12384723, study PRJNA508395) | human gut metagenome | isolation source: healthy gut C | host: Homo sapiens
AGCTGCGGGTAATCGAGCTTTACAGGAGCGGGCTGGGCAACCGACTGATAAGCAGGGAGACAGGCTGCGAGCGCAGTGCCGTCAAATGGTGGATAAGGCAGTTCAGGACACACGGAGAACCATATTTCATGGAGAGAAGCGGTCCGCCGTCATATGACAGTCCCTTCAAGGAGAGCGTAGTGCGCGAGGTTCTGGAAAAAGGCATATCTTTGCATTCGGCCGCGACGAAATTCGGCATCAACAGGGAATTGGCAAGAGGCTGGATCCGACTCGTCAAAGAAGGCGGCTATGAGTCCCTGATGAAGAAACGAAAAAAGAAGGACTCCGGAGAGGAGCTTCCGGAGGTGGAGCGTCTGAGAACAGAACTGGAACGCGCCAACACACAGATCGCCCTGTTAAAAAAAAGTAAAGGCCTTAGTGGAGGAAAGGGAGCGGAGGCTCTTGGAGCTTGGACAGAAGCCATCGAGTCACTAAGGCGTGATGGGCACAGCTTGAGCTATCTTCTCGAGTTTGCCGAGATGGCCAGATCGACATTCTACTATCACCGCAAGCGCATGTGCGCCCCTGACAAGTGGGAGCCCGTGCGCAGACGCATCGCGGAACTTTACCATCACCACAAAGGGCGGTACGGAGTCCGCCGGATCACCCTGGCTCTGAGGTCCGAGGGCGTGGCCGTAAACCACAAGACCGTCGAGAAGCTGATGGGCAGGATGGGCCTGAAGTCCCTGGTGCGTGTCAAGAGATACCGCTCATACAAGGGCCAGTCAGGCACAGTAGCCCCCAATGTCGTAAACAGGAACTTCAGGTCACATGCGCCGTGCAGGAAGCTTGCCACCGACGTGACCGAGTTCTCCCTTTTCGGCAAGAAACTGTATCTGTCTCCTGTCATGGACATGTACAACGGAGAGATACTGTGTCATACCATAAGCTCCCATCCGACACTGGAGATGGTCACGTCCATGGTGGACCGGCTTGGAGAGAGCGGCCTTCCGCTGAGCGGGGCCCTGATGCACTCCGATCAGGGATGGCACTATCAGCACAAATTGTATCGGAACGCCCTCAAGGAGCTGGGTATCGTCCAGAGCATGTCCCGCAAGGGCAACTGCCTTGACAATGCCGTGATGGAGAACTTCTTCGGCACACTCAAGTCCGAATTGCTATATTTGCGTGACTTCAACTCAATGGACGAGTTCAGAAGCAGCCTAGAGGATTATATTGACTATTACAACAAAGACCGGATCAAGCTGAGGCTGGGAACGAGTCCTGTAAAATACAGGGAGAGGCACCTCAATACTGTTTCCGGGATGAATGCCGCCCCGGAAACAGTAATAGAACGAAATGTCTTCTGATGTATTCGTCCAGCAACTTTTCCCGGTGTTCCCGGCTTATTCCGCTATGGACTCTGACCTTCGTCTTGAGGTCGGAGAAGAGCCCCCAAGGGCGTTGTTGGTGTTGGGGAGGCCAGTCTCAGGATGGTCGTAGAAAGTCCACAGGAGAGGCATGTTGCGCTTGACGCTCAGATAGGCGCTCCGCAGTCTGGGACGCATGTACGGTGGCGTCCTGCGCTTGATCCTCCCGTCATGTACTCGTTCGTTGACCACATCCCCTGTACTTGTCGTACCATTCATTGAACGCCCCTGATGAAACTCTCCTTGTCCGTCTCCGCCATGCCGTTCACCAGCTCCAGCAGGTTCAGGGATGCCTCTATCTCGGGGTCTTGCGTGAGATACCTGCGGACGATGAGCATCTGATGGAACTGGCACATCTGGACAGGGACCGGTTTCAGAGCCTGCGGCAGCCCTTTCATCCCGTCTATCACGGCTCCGTATATCCTGAACCCGTTGCTCCTCAGCCAGTTTACGCCCTCCACATACTGGGCGACGGTTTCATGCCTGACGTATTTGTGCCACAGGACATTGCCACGCAGGGCGTCCCGGATGACCATCAGTCCGAAGGACCTGCCCCAGTAGGTGGTGTCCATCTGAACGGTCACATCCTTTGTGCTTCGCTATCTTATGGACATGACGCATACCCTCCAGATCCCGGCGGATGGTCTTCTCGTTGACTCCGTACTTGACGGCAAGCTGCTCCAGTGTCTGCTTGCCCTCCATATAGTCGGTTATAACACGGACTTTATCCCGCGGGATACCACCGTCAAAACGGCGTCCGCAGTCAATCAAAACAACCCTAAAAGTGCCAACGCCGTATTGTCCCGTATCATAAGAGCCGTACTCCTCTGACATGAAGGATATTGAACCGTCCTCATTGAAATTGGCGGTGATTCCCGGCCATGACTCGGAATAATCTCGAACTGCCATCCTCTGACGGTGTATGAAACATGCGCAAGGCCGCAGGTCAGGCCATCATTGATGCCTGTACGAAAATGACCGATGTTGCGGAGCGGGTGCCCCTGGGCGAGTATCGCGGCTTTCCCATGACCCTATGGGCCGATACTTCCACACAGAAATTTCAGGTGACAATGAAGCACAGCCTTTCCCATACGATTGAGTTGGGAAGCGACCCGGTGGGCAACATCGCCCGTCTGGAAAATGCTCTGGCCGCCATCGCGGATAATTTGAAGCAGAACCGTGGTAAGCTTGAAAACCTGAACGCGCAAATGGAAGAAGCAAAGCTGGAAGTGAAGCGTCCCTTCCCCAGGAGCAGGAATTGGCTGAAAAAGACATCCCGCCTGAATGTGCTGCGGATTGCTCTGAATATGGATGGGAAATCCACCGGCAAGCGGGAACGGGACAAAGAGGAACTGGATGGAGGAAAGCCCTCTATCAAAGGAATGTTAAAACGCCTTGGGGTTGAATCTGCGGCTACCGCTTCCACCCCAAAAAAGGCAAGGATATGGAGGTGGCAATCTGATGAAACCACGCAGTGGGCGCACCATCCCGCTTTATTTCAAGGTGTCGCCGGAGGAAAAGGAAATCATTGAGAAAAGATGGCGCAGCTTGGTATTCACAACCAGCGGGCCTACTTACGGAAAATGGCGGTAGACGGGTATGCGGTGCAGGTGGATATGTCCGACTTCAAAGCCCTGGTGTCCCTGCTGCGAAACTGCTCCAACAACCTAAACCAGATCGCCAAACGGGTGAACAGCACGGGAAATCTCTATCAGGAGGACGTAGCCGACCTGCAGGAGCGATACCGGGAACTTTGGGGCGCGGTCAGTACCCTCTTAGGAAAACTGTCGGATTTGTAAATCGCGCCTTTACTTTCGCACTTTAACGTGATATAGTCGGCTTGTAAACCAGCTTCTAAGGAGGTCGCCCCTATGAGAATATTTTTGAAAATTTTACTGTTCCCTGTGGTTCTGGTGCTGACGGTTCTGGTGGCTTTCTGCCGCTTCATCTGCCTGTTCTCCGGTATGATACTCGGTATCCTGGCGGTGCTGCTGTTCCTGATTGGGCTGCTGGTGTTGTTCGCCGGTCGGGTAGATGGCTTTATCGGGTTTATGATACTGGCATGGCTGGTCAGTCCCTACGGCTTGCCGATGGCAGCTTCCTGGCTGACGGAGCGGGTGGCCGACTTTAACCGGATGTTAAAATCAATCTAATCCATGTTCCATTGGGCGCAGTTCTTTTTATGAGGGCTGCGCCCTTTTTAATATAAAAAGCCTATGCAACTCGTTCACACAGATTGCATAGACTTAAAATTCAAATAAACCCCGAGTAATCGGGGCAGGACGCTACTACTAAACAATAATTCCAACAAAAATGCTCCAAAAGAAACAAACGCTAAAACATCATTTATCATAGACATCCCCCTCGAATACTTGCTACTGTTTTATGTCCTCGATTATACAAATAGCATACACCATTTCTGGCTCCGAGCAGGACAAAGTCAGTGTATCACAGTTTTAAGTAGTTTTCAATATGTTTCATATATGAGTGAACTGAATATAAGCAGCGCTTGTTCTTTTTTTCCCTTTCAGCGCAATCAACGCTCGTAAGGAATCATAACCATATATGTCAATCAAAAATTGAAGAATCCACTTGTTTAACTTATTCTTGTTGACAAATAAGACACCATACTTATATAGAGAAGAATATTCGCTAAGTTGAAGTAATGCCTTTTCAGTTTCTGGCATCAGTTCTAACTTTGGATATGTTCTATAAACATGACATTCTTCGTTTAAAATGAGATTTTTGGCAACACTTGTGTTTGTGGTGATGAACGCAACTCGTTTAAATTTGGCTCCAGTAAAGTCAGCGTCTTTTAGATTACAGTTGCAAAATACTACATCCTCTAAAACTGCATTTCTAAAAGAACTCTTTTTCAAGTTTGAATTCAAAAAATCAACACCTAAACAATGTGAACGACTAAAATTACAATAAGTTAAAGAAGATGCCTGCCAACGTACATTATGAATATTCGCTTTTTTATAGGAGGTTCGGTAAATGGTTGCTTTGTATGTATAGTGATTTGCGACTTCTGTTATTGGCCGAGGACAACGAATTAGTGTAAGATAAGTTGGTTTTCCCATTTTTATCCTGATTTCTCTGCGCTGTTTAGCTTTTTGCTGCTCGTTTCGCCTTACGATTCTTTTTTCCTTTTCCCATAATTATATCACCTGTCCTTAGCCCTTATTTTAATGCAATTTAATAACACTGTCTATTCTAATTTCAAAACATAACTACAGTATGAAAGGAGGGCCAGCAGATGGCAATTTCAAAAATCAAACCGCGCCACGCCAGTGAAGGGCGGAGTATTGCGGCAGTCTTGAAAGACCGGATTGACTATGACAAGAATCCGGATAAGACAAAAGGCGGGCTACTGGTGTCCTCCTATCAGTGCGGCGCAGATACCGCATGGCAGGAATTTGCTCTCAGCAAGCAGATCTATGAAGCGGAAACCGGCCGGAAACGCGATCCGGAAAAAGATGTGATTTCCTACCTGATCATCCAGTCCTTTAAGCCCGGTGAAATCACACCAGAGGATGCAAACAAGCTGGGGTATCAGTTTGCTTTAGAGTTTACCGGCGGGCAGCACCAGTTCCTTGTTGCTACCCATGTGGATAAAAGGCACATCCACTGTCACATCGAATTTAACAGCACTACTCTGGATTGCACACACAAATTCAATAACTACTGGAATACCTATCAGACGATCCGAAAAATCAATGACCGCCTGAGCCGGGAACACGGCCTTTCCGTGATTGAACAGCCCAAAGAAAAAGGGCAAGCATTATGCAGAGTGGGCGAACGCACGGCGCGGTACAAGCTGGAAGGATAAGCTGCGCCGGACGATTGACCGGGTGCTGCCTACGGTGTCCAGCTATGATGAATTTCTGGCGGCCATGCGCCGGGAAGGATATGAGATTCAGACCACCCGGAAAGTATTGAGTTTTCGTCTGGCCAGCGAGGGGCAGGAACGGTTTACCCGTGCGAAAACGCTGGGGGCCGACTACACGCAGGAGGCCATAAAAGAACGCATTGGACAGCCTGTAAAACGCCCACGCCGGAAGGCTGCACTGCTTCAAAAGAATGGCCGGGTCAATCTGCTTTTGGACATTCAAAGCCGCTTGCAGGGACGCGGGCCGGGTTATGAACGCTGGTTGAAAATCCACAACCTGAAGGAAGCGGCGAAAACGCTGAATTATCTGACCGAGCATAACATCACGGACTATGATTTACTGGCAGCGAGGGCCGCTTCCGTATCAGAGAATTTTGAAAAAACGGCAACGGCTATCAAGCAATACGAACACCGGATGGAGCAGATCGCCGAGCTGAAAAAGCACATCATCAACTATGCGAAAACTCGCGACACCTATGTGGCCTACCGGAAAGCTAGCCCCAGGGAAAAGGCACGGTTCCGGGCAGCCCATGAAGCGGAACTGCTTTTTACACGAAGCTGCCAAACGAGCCTTTGATGAATTTGGAGAAAAGAAGCTGCCGACGGTCAAGACCTTACAGGCGGAGTACAGCGACCTGCTGACAAAGAAAAAAGGCCGCCTATGAAGATTATAAGCGGCTTAGGAAAGAGAACCAGGAATTGCAGACGGTGAAAGCCAATGTGGACGCACTGTTAAGGATTGAGCAGGTGCAGGAGTACCAGCAGGAGAAAGAAAACAATCAGGAGCAGGGCCGGTAAAACCGCTTTGCGGGTTTGCCGCCTTGTCTGCCCAAAAAGGAAAAGCTCGGGGGCTGTGTCAGGGGTGCGCGAAGCGCATTTATTTACCCTTGACGCGGCCTCCGGCTTTTTGCTATGCCTCCGGCAGAGAAGCGTCCTTTTGGACGCGCAAGCCACCATGCCCCCGCATGGTGTTCGGCCCGCACATTTTTTTTGTCGGGCCGGGGGTTTGGGGAACCCCCAACAAGCGGGAAAGGATATTCCTTTCCATTGCTTGCAAAATAGGTCATAGATACTTCACTTTCCTTTGACTACCTACAAAGCCAATATTTCTGCTATTACGCATAAAGACGAAAATAAGGAAAATGGCAGAACTGCAAAAGCAGCAACACAGATGTGTAAACCCACAACATTTGGTCAATAAGAGCCAAAACAAGTTCTTGATCTCGTTGGCTGCACTGTGTAATAAGACGTTTGATCCTATCGGTTGTATAATCCTCTGGAATCGACTGCGGTGCAAGCACTTCATCAAAAGATGCTCCAATAGCATGAACAAGCCGAATTAACACATCCAAACTTGGCTTGCGACGATCATTCTCTATCGCAGAAACAAAACGAGGACTAATCCCCGCCCGTTCGGCAATTTGTTCGCGGGTATATTCCCGTTTTTCTCTTGCACGCCGGAGCGAGGAGCCAAAGGAATAAACGGTCTGTTGCTTTTTATTAGCCACGCTCCGTCACCTCACATATAGTATTGTACTGTGAATGTGAGGTATTCAAAATGATTTATGAGTAGCTTTTTGTTGGCTACTTTGAGTAGCCAATGACGCCATTCTTTGAAGCCTTACAATGGGAAACGATACCCACTCCAACTTGACAAAGAGGGCAAAAAATGCTTATACTTGAAAATATATTATCAGGAAAATATGATGTTGTTCGGAAAAGTTGGCATTGATTTCGGCTCCAAACAAGTTTATACCACGAAACATTGTGCGGAGCCTTTTCGGAGCGTTGATCTATAAACGGAGAGGCCGAGGCAGATATATGCTGCCTTTGGTTCTTATACCCTTTTAATGGATCAACAATAAAAAGATTGACTGTTTAGGCCACAGACAATGTTTTGTTTGTGGCCTTTTGTTATACCCATTTTAGGGCAACTATGCAGATGGCGCACGGTTTTGTGTGTCCTCTTTTTTTGAAAGGGGAATTGATATGACCGAAGAACAAAATCTATTAAGCGGGAGCGTGCCAAAGAAATTGGCTGCTTTTGCGTTCCCGCTGCTTCTGGCAAATATCCTGCAATCATTCTACAACGTAGTGGATATGCTGGTAGTCGGACAAATTGTAGGTGATACGGGACTGGCAGCCATCAATAACGCGTCGAAGCTATGCTATATTATTAACTCTATTTGTATTGGTATGACAATGGGCGGAGCTGTCTGATTGCCCAATACAAAGGAGCGAATGATAAAAAAGGACAAACTGAAACTTTCCAAGCGTTGACTATACTTTCTTTTTGTGTCTGCTCTGCTTGTAACTGTTATCGGTTTGACATTTTACCAGCCGCTTTTTTCGGGTATTAAATGTTCCGTCAGACGCATATCAAGATGCCTGCGATTACATGAAGATCATTTGTTGGGGAACGGTATTTGTCTTTGGATATAACGCTGTGTGTTCTGTACTCAAAGGCTTAGGTGACTCCAAATCTCCCCTTTATTTCGTAGGGATCGCCACGATTATCAATATTGTTTTGGACATTTTACTGGTAGGCCCTTTGGGAATGGGAACGGCCGGGGCTGCTTATGCCACTATCACAGCACAGGGAATTTCTTTTGTGATTTCTATTTTCTATTTAAGAAAGCACAAAGTATTTTTCTCTGCTGATGTTCACAAAGAAATTTACTTTGCAGATGGATAAACTGTTTTCCATCCTTAAAGTTGGTCTACCTACGGCAATTCAAATGGTAGTAGTAAATACGGCCTATTTGCTGGTAACAGGTATGCTAAATCAATTTGGTACTTCTGTATCTGCTGCTTCTGGTGTCGGATTGCAGATCAATACCTTTGCCGGTATGCCCTGTTGGGCTATCGGACAGGCGGTCACAGCGATGGTAGGCCAGTGCATAGGGGCCGGGGAGATAAAACGGGCGCGAAAGGTAGTTAAAATTGGCTTGCTGCTGAATATTTCTGTAACTCTTGTTGTTGTAATCGGCGTTCAGATTTTTGCCGAACAACTGATCCTGCTTTTTGGCAGTACCAGTGCTGAAGTAATCAATGATGGTGTGTACTATCTGCGGGTTTGCTGTGGTGTCAACAGCCTAATTTATGCTGGCATGTATACGTTGGACTCTTTTTGCGATTGGGGTAGGCGCTGCAAATATCGCTATGCTCAATGCGTTGCTAGATGCGGTAATTGTACGTTTGCCGGTGAGCTGGCTTCTTGCCTTTACACTAAATATTGGGCTTTCCGGGTATTTATTATGGGCAGGCCCTTTCTCCAATCTTGCCCTGCTATTGTAGGATTTCTCTATTTTCAAAGTAAGGGCTGGGAGCGAAAAACGCTTATTCAGAAGAAAAGCTAAATTTGAATGGAGATGATTTCATAACCATATAAAAATGCCATAACACATCAAAATATAACTTCTCATCTGCCGGGCGACGGCAAAAGAAAAAAAGCCGTCGTTCAGCAGACAATCACCATGCCATCATTACATTTTACGGCGGCTTTGAACAAATCAGAGCCGCCGTCCTTTACTTCTCAAAGAAATGATGACCACACATTGAAGAGCACGGCGGCTTTAGGAGGGAGTTGCCGTGAAGCGAACACTGCTTCGATACAATCCGGCAGAAATTGACCTGCCAAAAAAAGCCCATCCCCTAAACAGGGAAACAAGTACAAAGCACTACATCAAAATACATTTGATAGCGTCTGGCTGATAGTTGAACAGCCAGACGCTTTTTATTGCCTACTATGTGTTTCCATCGGGTGCCGTTCTCCTCCGTTTGTCTGCCAGCCCATGCAGAGACAAACATCAGAAAGGAGAACAGGCTTATGGCCGAAAAAGATTGGGCTGCGATCCTCAAAAACGAGGATCGTATTATAGCAAATTCTGACCGCCGGTTCCGGTATCACTGCTACTCTCTGGAGAACATGAGCGAGGAACTTACATACAGGGAACGGTCTATCCATATCCAGAATGATTTCATCGAGCAACTGCTGGAGGAGGACTTTATTGATACTGTCCGAAATGAAAAGCTGGCCTATGGTTTGCGCCGTTTGACAGACCGGCAGCGGTACGCCATAGAACTGGCCTTTGGGAGGGGTATCAGTACAAGGAGATCGCGGTTATTCTTGTTTGCTCCCCGGCGGCAGTCACGCTTCTGCTTCAGAGAGCCTTTCACCGGCTTCGTAGCTTCTTAGCTGAATAAGTGAAGACAAGGGCAGCATCATAAATGCTGCCCTTGCCTTTGTCTACGAGTCTTGCACTTTATAATTCATTTTTGTGCCTTGTATCCTTCGATATGAAGAAATATAATGGATTATATCAGAGGTACAGATACGGACTATATGACGATCAAAGAAGCAAGTGAAATATGAGGAGTAACTCCCCGGTGGATAAATTATTATTGTTCTTCTGGCCGAATTTCTGGTGCCGTAAAATGGGAACCGTCTGGCTGATACCCAGAGATTCTCAAAAACCTGCTGACAAAAGATTCAAAAGCACACGCAGTAAGGAAGGTGAAAACAAATGAAGCACATTTTCTTTGTGGAGGATGATTTGAGTTTAATCAATGGTCTATCCTTCGCAATCAAGAAGCAAGGCTATGAATTGACGATTGCCCGCACCAGTGTGGAGGCTGAACAGCTATGGGCGAAAGGTAACTATGATCTGGTAATTTTGGATGTGACATTGCCGGACGGATCAGGTTTCGACCTGTGCCAGAAAATCCGGGAGTCCTCCAAAGTACCGATTATGTTTTTGACGGCTGCCGATGAGGAAACGGATATTATTATGGGGCTTGATATTGGCGGCGATGATTATATGACCAAACCATTCAAGCTGGCCGTGTTCCTTTCCAGAATCAATGCTCTGTTGCGCCGCAGCGAAAACTTCAACCAGGAGCAGGCCGAGCCAGAACTGCAATCCAATGGTATCCGGGTTCAACTTCTCAAACAGGAAGTTACCAAAAACGGGGTTCCTCTTGACTTGACGGCCAGCGAATATAAACTGCTGTGCCTGTTTATGGAAAAACCCGAACATCGTTCTTTCACCAGAACAAATTTTAAGTAAACTCTGGGATTGTGACGAGAAATACATCGACAGTAATACCCTGACCGTGTATATCCGGCGGCTCCGCACAAAAATAGAAGATAATCCTGCCGCTCCTCAAAAGATTGTGACTGTCCGACGTATGGGATATAAATGGAACACAGCAGAGTGAGGTGAGCCATGAAAATACTGGTCAATCGAAAATCAAACGTCTTTTTCTGTATGTGCTATTAGCAGTGGCGATTTTACCGTAGCTTCTATTCTCATGATTTGCCTGGGGCCTGAAAAATATCGCCCTTTATGTGGCAATAGCTGCCGTATTGATGGTGCTCATTATTTGCGCTGTCCTGTATTGGTATTTTCGAGATCAAAGCAAAACCATGAATGAAGCTATCGAACAAATCGGGAATACATATCCGGGAACCAGAATGCCCGTATTGAGTGTGACGATGAGGGCGACCTGTACCGGCTGTTCCACGAAGTCAATTCTCTGGTCACGATTTTGAACGCTCATGCAGAGAACGAAGGGCGCGCCAAAGCCTTTATGAAGGATACCATCTCAGACATTTCCCATCAGCTCAAAACGCCGCTGGCTGCCCTCAACATTTATAATGGCTTGATGCAGCAGGAGGTAAACGACAGCCCGGAGTTGAAGGAATTTACTTCCCTCTCTGAACAGGAATTGGATAGGATTGAAAACCTCGTTCAAAACTTATTGAAAATCACAAAATTGGACGCAGGAACAATCACATTGGAAAAAAGCTCCCCAAAATGTTGCGGATATGATGGGATATATTGAAAGGCACTTCGCTTACCAGGCACAACAGCAGGAAAAAACGCTCATTCTCTCCGGGAATGAAGAAGTTACCTCGTCTGCGACCAGACCTGGCTGATCGAGGCAATCAGCAATATTGTGAAAAATGCTTTTGACCACACAAAAACAGGAGCCACTATCCGTATTACATGGCGTGCTTTTGCTTCTGTTGTGCAGATTATCGTAAGCGACAACGGCAGCGGCATTCACCCGGAAGATCTGCCCCACATTTTCAAGCGGTTTTACCGCAGCCGGTTTTCAAAAGATACGCAAAGGGATCGGGTTGGGCCTGCCGCTGGCAAAGGCCATTATAGAAGCACACAATGGAACGATTGAGGTGGATAGCACACTTGGGGTTGGAACAACCTTTACGATCAACTTTTTTGATTCCTACAAAATTGTAGGGTTCCTGTCATAATGCAGTAGGGTTGACGTGCTACTCTTTCTATACCAAGACAGAAAGAGGTGTAATCTGATATGAATTTGTTAGAGGTCAAGAATATCTCTAAAACATACGGGACCGGCGAAGCTACGGTCCACGCTTTGAAACAGGCGACTTTCTCCGTCCCAAAGGGCGAGTTCGTTGCGATTGTCGGTGAGTCTGGCTCCGGTAAAAGTACGCTGCTGAACATGATCGGCGCGCTGGACACTCCCACTTCTGGAAAAGTGTTCATCGACGGCAAGGATATTTTCTCGATGAAGGAACGCAACCTGACGGTATTCCGGCGGCGGAACATCGGCTTCATCTTCCAGAGTTTCAATCTGATTCCGGAACTGACGGTAGAACAGAACATCATCTTCCCGGTGCTGCTGGACTACCAGAAGCCAAACAAAAGTATCTGGAAGAACTGCTGACGGTGCTGGGCCTGAAAGAACGGCGCAACCATCTGCCCAGCCAGCTTTCCGGCGGCCAGCAGCAGCGTGTGGCGATTGGCCGTGCGCTGATTACCCGCCCGGCTCTGATCCTGGCTGATGAACCCACCGGCAACCTGGACACCCAGAATACCAGCGAAGTGATTGCCCTGCTGAAAGAAGCCTCCCGGCTGTATGAGCAGACTATCGTGATGATTACGCACAGCCAGAGCATCGCTCAGACCGCTGACCGCATCCTGCGGGTGTCGGATGGCGTGGTGACTGATTTTGGGAGGTGCCGGGAATGAGAAGTTATTTAAGCCTGATCCCGATTTCAGCAAAGGGTTCACCGGCGGCAAAACCGCATGACGCTGCTTTGCATCATTTTCGCCGTGTTTATGGTAACGGCTATCTTCAGCATGGCAGAAATGGGCGCTCGGATGGAGCAATCCAGACTGTCAGATAAGCATGGTGAGTTTTCGCTTATCGACAGTCTCATGGACACCGCAATGGGGCAGACATTGATGGTTACGGCGGCTGGAATGTTTCTGCTGGTTCTGATTGCCGGGGTATTGATGATCTCCAGCAGCATCAACACCAGCGTGGCACAGCGGACACAGTTCTTTGGCATGATGCGCTGCATCGGCATGAGTAAGCAGCAGATTATCCGTTTTGTCCGCCTGGAAGCCTTAAATTGGTGTAAAACCGCCGTTCCCATTGGTCTTGTCCTTGGGATTTTGGTTTCCTGGGTATTATGTGCTGCTCTACGATTTTTTGTTGGGGAAGAATTTTCAAACATTCCCCTGTTTGGTATCAGTGGCATTGGAATTGTCAGCGGTATTTTGGTGGGTGTGATTACTGTCCTGCTGGCGGCGAGAACCCCAGCTAAACACGCTGCAAGGGTTTCCCCGTTGCGGCGGTTTCTGGTAATTCCGAAAAAGCAAAAGCAGGTCATCACGCTGTCCATACAGTTTTTCTCAGGATTGAAACGGCGCTGGGTATTCACCATGCTGTGGCTGCAAAGAAAACCTGTTTTTGATGACCGGCTCCTTTGCTTTGAGTATCATTCTGTTTTTGAGCTTTTCTGTTCTGATTGATTTTGTCGATCACCTGATGCCGCAATCGGCTGCCACCTCTGATATTGATATTTCAAGTAGTGACGGAGGCAATTCCATCGACAGCGATTTGGTACAGACGCTTTCAGCAATGGAGGGCGTGAAACAAGTCTATGGTCGCAGAAGCAGCTTCGACGTGGCTGCCGGTCTGGATGGTGACACGACCCTTTCCAGCACTTTGGATTTGGTTTCCTTTGACGATTTTGACCTGAAGGCTCTCCAAAAGACGGTACACTCCGTTGGGGAAGCGACTTGTCAGAGGTTTATGGTGACAGCGAGTATGTCCTTGCAACTTGGGATCAGAATACTCCCTGGGCCGTGGGAGATACCATTCTCATAGGGGACGAGCAGATCACGATTGCCGGGCTGTTGAAATATGACCCATTCAGCGGGGATGGTCTCACAGGTGGCAAGATCACTCTGATTACATCTGACGAGACATTTATCCGACTAACGGGTATCACCGATTATTCGCTTATTATGATTCAGACCACTTCCGACGCAACGGATGAAGATGTAGCCGCCATTCGTCAAATCGTGGAGGAAAGCGGTTATACCATGAACGATAAGCGGGATGAACGCACATCTGGCACTTATTTTGCCTTTGTTGCCTGCGTCTATGCTTTTTCTTGGCATTATCACGCTGGTTACTGTGCTGAACATCGTGAACAGCATCTCCATGAGCGTATCGGCCCGTATTAGGCAGTATGGCTCTATGCGGGCAGTAGGCATGGATGGCCGACAGCTTTCCAAAATGATTCTGGCAGAAGCCTTCACCTACGCCTTTTGGGGCTGTATCATCGGCTGTGCGGTTGGTCTGCCTTTCAGTAAAGTAATCTATGACTTCCTTATCACGGATCACTTTCCTTATGCGTCCTGGAGCCTGCCTATCGGATCGCTGGCCGTCATCGTACTGTTTGTCATTGCTGCGGCGGTGCTTGCCGCATATTCTCCGGCCAAACGAATGCGGACAATTTCGGTGACGGAAACCATCAACGAACTGTGACAGGAATTATGAGCCGGTACAAACAAAGGATTGAACCACAAGACTAAATAAAACCAATATATCTAATAAGAAAAAGAATATCCGAGGTGTATGAGTTATGAAAAATGCAAGGAGCATGAGAAAAGTAACGATGTATGGCATTTTAGGAGCTTTTTAGTAAATGGCATAGCATTGATATATCTTTGGTTTGTTAATAATACAGGAAATAACATTGCGTTGTCCATGCTATGGTGTGCTGTTAATGCTATATGGTTAATCGCAGAAATAATTTGCACCAAGAAATTAGAACACCCTATTTATAAAAATTGGAGAGTATGGGTATCTTGTTTGTTCTTACTGATAGCTCTTTTTACTTTGGCGATTTATATGTTTACAGCATCCATGCCATAAGTAAAACATAAAAAACTGATTATCTGCCGGACGACGGCAAAAGAAAAAAGCCGTCGCACAGCAGCCCTTTTGACACGCCCATAAAACCAGCGGCGGCTTTGAGTAATCAAGGCCGCCGCTTTCATTATCCTAAAAGGAGTGTGATGTCAGGACTGGTGGCCCAGGGAGGGAGCCGCCGTGAGCAGTAAGATGTAGTTTATCAAAAAGCCTTGCTTGCGCCTCGGCTCTTTCCGCTCCTCCACCGGTATTATCCTGCCGGTTAATCGGCAGTCACAAAAAATGAACTTGACGCCAGTTTCCCCCTTCGGGAGACTGGCGTTTTTTTGTCGTTTCAGGAAAAAACGCGCCATGAGGAAAAACCATTTTGCGGTTGTTGCTCCTTGTAGTAGCCGTTGCGGTTATGGCGGGTTGCGTATTGATTGGCCGTGGTTACCAGATGTATCAGGCGGCGCTGACCCAGCAAAGTCTTGAAAGCAAAGTAGAGGAAATCCAGTCTTATTCGAGCGATACGGGGTTATCAGAACTTCCCCAAATGTATCTGAATGCCGTTGTAGCCGTTGAGGATCACCGTTTTGAACAGCATTTTGGAATTGACCTGATTGCCATAGGACGAGCTGCCTGGAACAATCTGACCTCTTGGAGCCTGCGTGAGGGCGGCAGCACCATCACACAGCAACTTGCCAAGAACCTGTATTTTACCCAGGAGCGAAGTTTTATTCGTAAGGTTGCAGAAATGTTTGTGGCGTTCCAGTTGGAACACACCTACACGAAAGACGAGATCCTGGAGCTGTATGTCAACTCCATATATTTTGGGGATGGCTATTACGGCATTGGTGACGCCTGTAAAGGATATTTGAATAAAGCGCCCATTGAGATGACAAATTATGAGTGTACCCTTATGGCGGGCATTCCCAATGCGCCATCTGTGTACTCCTTAACAGAAAACCCGGCCTTGGCGGAGCAACGGCAGAAATATGTAGTCAAACAAATGGTAAAATACGATTATATTACTGAAGATCAGGCACAGACAATTACAAAATAAATAGGAAGTATACATAAAAAGCAACGGCTTTGATGGAACCATCAAGGCCGTTGCTTTTTTTTAACTGCAATTCCTACAAAATTGTAGGGTTCCTGTCATAATGCAGTAGGGTTGACGTGCTATTCTTTCTGTATCAAAACAGAAAGAGGTGTTACACGATATGGATTTGTTAGAAGTTAAAAACATCTCCAAAACATACGGGACCGGCGAGGCTACTATTCCACGCTTTGAAAAAAAGGCTACATTCTCCGTTCCGAAAGGTGAATTTGTTGCCATAGTTGGTGAATCTGGTTCTGGCAAAAGTACGCTGCTGAATATGATCGGCGCACTGGACACTCCTACTTCGGGGAAGGTGTTCATTGATGGAAAAGATATTTTCTCGATGAAAGAGCGTAACCTGACGGTATTTCGCCGCAGAAACATCGGTTTTATTTTTCAGAGTTTCAACCTGATCCCGGAACTGACGGTGGAGCAGAATATCATCTTCCCGGTGTTGCTGGATTACCAGAAGCCCAATAAGAAATACCTGGAAGAACTGCTGACAGTGCTGGGGTTGAAAGAACGTCGCCGCCATCTGCCCAGCCAGCTTTCCGGCGGCCAGCAGCAGCGTGTAGCGATAGGCCGCGCACTGATTACCCGCCCGGCCCTGATTCTCGCCGACGAGCCGACCGGCAACCTGGATACTCAAAACACCAGTGAGGTGATTGCTCTGCTGAAAGAGGCTTCACATCTGTACGAACAGACCATCGTAATGATTACGCACAGCCAGAGCATCGCCCAAACCGCTGACCGCATTTTGCGGGTGTCGGACGGTGTGGTGACTGATTTTGGGAGGTGCAAAGAATGAAAAGCTATCTGAGCCTGATCCCGATTTCTGCAAAGGTGCGGAAACGCCAGAATCGAATGATGATTCTTTGCATCATCATTTCCGTCCTGCTTGTGACCACAATCTTTAGTGCCGCAGATATGATTATCCGAGGCGAAACGGTTACCATGCAGGCTAAACATGGCAACTGGCATATCCAGGTGAACAATATTTCGGATGAGATTGCCGAAGAAATCAGCAACCGCCCCGATGTCACTGCCGTTGGATGGTCAGCGGTGTTCAATGAGGATGCCGACCAGCCTTATACCATAGGCGAGCGAAAAGCAACACTATACGGTACGGATGAAACCTATCTGGCGCAGTTGGCCGATGGCATGGAGGAAGGCGCTTTCCCTCAGAGTGACCAGGAAGTGGTACTCAGTTCAAATGCCAAACTTGCACTGGATGTGCAGTTGGGTGATTCTGTGACAGTTCAAACACCGGCAGGAAATGTGGATCTTACTATCTCCGGCTTTGGTTCAGACGATCAGGAGTATTACGAAGGGCAGACATATTTGGTTGCTGTTTATATGACAAAGGATGCTTTTCGTATCACTGATGAACGAAAATGGCGTTTCGGACTATGCCCCTGCCTGCTATATGCAGTTTCAGAGTGCGGCAAAAGCTGCCGACGCCATTGCTGAAATTCAAACACAGTATAGCCTGCCAGAAGGAAGCATCCGTGAAAATACCGCTATTATGGGACTTGCCGGGCAGAGCAGCAACGAGTCCATGCAAAACGTCTACGGATTGGCGGCCATTCTGTTTATCATGGTTCTGTTGGCCGGAGTGCTAATGATTTCCGGCAGCATGAACAGCCAGGTGGCGCAGCGAACGAAGTTCTTTGGCATGATGCGCTGCATCGGTGCAAGCCGCAAACAGGTGATTCGATTTGTAAGGCTGGAGGCGCTTAACTGGTGCAAAACAGCAATCCCGATTGGCCTTATCGTAGGTACAGTCATCACATGGGCCGTCTGTGCGTTGCTTCGCTACGGGATTGGCGGTGAATTTGCGGGTACTCGGTCTTTGCACTCAGCCCGATTGGACTGATAAGCGGCGCAGTGGTGGTGGTTGTGACAGTTCTGCTGGCGGCGCAGGCTACCGCAAAACGTGCGGCAAAGGTTTCTCCAATGGCAGCCGTTTCCGGCAACAGCGAGTCAATCCCTACAACAAACCGCTCGGCAAGACTGATTTTGGGAAAAGTCGAATGGACATTAGGCGTTCATCATGCAACCGCTTCTAAGAAAAACTGGTTCCTTATGACGGCCAGCTTTTTCTCTGAGCATCATCCTGTTTCTTTGCTTCTCTGTGGGACTTGATTTTGCGCGTGAATTGGTGCCGTTTCCTGGCAGCCGGATATTACTTTGAACGGGTATGCAAATGCCCTTTTGCTGGAGCCTGACCTGCTGAATGAAATTCAGGAAATTCCCCATGTGGAAGATGCCTATGGTATTGCATACCTCGAAAATGTCCCTGCCACATCCTCCAGAGAAGGGATCGACCATGTTAATCTCATGTCTTATACAGACTATTTGCTGGATAGCGCAGCAGATAGCGTAGTTGAAGGTGATTTGTCTGCCATCTACGGCAACAACGGACAGGTTATGACGATCAGTAACAAAGACAATCCCTTACAGGTTGGGGATACAATTCAGATTGGCGGAAAGGAAGTTACCATTACCTGCGCTGTTTCCGATGGCGTATATTCCAGTGAATACAGTGTAATCTGCTCTACCGAAACCTTTGAATGGCTGACAGGAGAAACAAATTACAGCCTAATTGGCATACAGTTGGATGCCGATGCAGACGATGAGACGATCCGGCAAATCAACAATCTGGTTGGCAGCGATGTCATTTTTGATGATTTGCGGCAAGGCAATCAGGAAGATGCGGCAACTTACCTGGCTGCACAGTTTGTGCTATACAGTTTCCTTTGCAATTATCGCTATGATTACACTGTTCAATATCATCAACAGCATTTCGATGAGTGTGACAGCCCGCATCAAACAATATGGCGCAATGCGAGCAGTTGGAATGGATGGCGGTCAGCTTTCGCGCATGATTACAGCGGAATCTTTCACCTATGCCATTTCTGGCCTTATAGTGGGTTGCGTGGCTGGATTGCTTTTGAGCCGATATTTGCACATCATGTTGCTTACAAGGTATTTCGGTACAGCTTGGAGCTTACCAGTACCGCTGCTCTGTATCATCGTTCTGTTCGATTTTGCGGCAGCGTTCTTGGCTGCTTACGCACCATCGAAACGGATACGCAATATGGCGATCACAGAAACGATCAACGAGTTGTGATGACCCACGTTGTAGAGCTATTTGAATAGTGTTCACCTATCTGCCGGGCGACGGCAAAAGAAAAAAAGCCGTCGTTCAGCAGGCAATTACCATGCCTTTATCATGTACCGGCGGCTTTGAAGAAATTCAGAGCCGCCTTTTGTACCCTTCGAAGGAATGACGACCATACGCTAAAGATTACGGCGGCTTTAGGAGGAGCCGCCGTGAAGCAAAGACTGCTTCGACATAATTCGGCAGGAATTTACCTGTCAAAAAAAAGTATTTCCCCTGGACCGGAAACAAGTGTAAAGCACTATTTGAAAGAAAACACCAAAATACATTAGATAGCGTCTGGCTGATTGACCAACAGCCAGACGCTTTTTATTACCTACTATGTGTTCCTATCGGTTGCCGTTCTCCCCCGTTTGTCTACCCGCCCACGCAGACAAGCATCAGAAAGGAGAACAGGCTTATGGCCGAAAAAAATTGGGCTGCGATCCTCAAAGGCGAGGATCGTATCATTGCAAACTCTGACCGCCGGTTCCGGTATCACTGTTACTCTCTGGAGAGTATGAGCGAGGAACTTACATACAAGGAGCGGTCTATCTATATCCAGGATGATTTCACCGAACAACTGATGGTAGAAAACTTCATTGATACTGTCCGGAACGAAAAGCTGGCTTACGGCTTGCGTCGTCTGACAGACCGGCAGCGGTTCGCTATCGAGCTGGCCTTTTGGGAAGGGTATCAGTACAAGGAGATTGCAGTCATCTTTGACTGCTCACCGGCAGCGGTCACGCTTCTGCTTCAAAGGGCCTTTCACCGGCTTCGCAGCTTCTTAGCTGAATAAGTGAAAGCAAGGGCAGCATTCTCGTAATGCTGTCCTTGCCTTTGCCTATTCTGCTTTTAGTCAAAAAGTTACTGTACCCTTTAATTTTATCGCCCTGGGATCTCCGATGGATAGAGGGACAAGCCCTCAGAAAAAGAATCGGAGGTGTTTTAATATGCTGAAAACCGTCAAAGTAGTTCGTCTGGCCCCTGGTGAGTCACTTCTTATCCTGACCGATAACGGGCCGAACCCTGTGTCGCCGCCTGACGCCGCGGCCGCCCAGCCATGCCCGCTTCTTGTTGACCCCCACGACGATAATAAAATCGTCGCTCTGTTTCGTGTTGCATAAGGGAGGGACACACTATGTATCTTGTCAAAATCCTGAATGCTGATCACCGTCCCGTCGATGTGGAAGTATCCCTTGAAATCTACCGCGTTTATGAGGAAAGCCGAAAGCAGGAAGAACGGCAGCGGTATGAGCGTCGGAAGCATATCGAAGGAAGGGCTTTTGATGATTGCCTGATGTTCGATCTGGCTACGGAGCCATTGGAAGAATACTGTCGAACGTCTGGAAACTTTGCTGGAAATCGGCCAGGTGCTGGAGAAACTTCCTCCGTTGCAGCGGTGGCGTTTCATTCTCCATTTTTTCTACGGCTATTCTTATTCGGAGATAGCGAAAATGCAGGACTGCAATAAATCAGCGGTCATGCGTTCCGTGCAGTCGGCCTTGAAAAAAGTCCGAAAAAAAGTTGCGGCGTAACTATCAACGATTGCCCGTTTTCCCTCCTATATAGTGAAAGGGATTTTAAAAAACCCTTTCGACTGTGTACCTTGAAAAACAACGGGCAATCCGTTCATATTCAGTATTCAAGTTTTTTGAGTGCTGCGTCGAGCATCGCATAGCACAAACGCGATAACCCCCTGCGGATGGTCAGAGCATCCGTCAATACGATAACATCAAAGGGGCCGAGCGGTCATTTGGTGGCTGATGACCGGCCTATGGTGGGCTGGAAAGTGCCAGGACGCGCAGCGCAAGGAACCGTGCCACTCACCGAAACTTACTGCGAATATGGTGCCAACCACCTATCGGCGGTATGCGGCGGCTTCAGCAGCCATCCGGCTGACTAACCCTGAACCGGCTTGAATATTCCCTGTATCGGGGGTGTGCCGATCCTCTTGGGCAGACGAAAAACCCGATGACACGATAAAAGTCTCCGTCAATATGGGACGACTATATCAGATCCGGACGCTGAAGAAGCAGAGAAAACCCCTTCATAAGACCAATAAAAATAGTATATCGAGTATCATAACTGAGCTGTTGATGCGTAAGAAAATACGTATCAGCAGCTTATTTTATTTTTCAGCCGAGAACGGCAGAAGGGAGAAAATCTATGACAAAGCGGTAGCAAAAACAACAAAGGAACCTGAAGGTGATTGAGCAGAGCGAGGTACAGGTATCGTTACGCCGACTGTGATGCTAAAGGGCAAATGGCTCAGTGAGTTCGGTTTTTGACATCGGCATATGTCAAAGTAGAGTGTGAGGACGGAAGTTGCTCATCATCACAAAGGAAGAAGCGGTAGAAGATCGTGCAGCCGGTGTTCTGTGTGGCGGAAGGAAAGCCGGTTACTTTAAAAAGATATCTGCGTCAAGGCAGAGACAGGAAAGGCGGTGAATCTGAATGAAGACGACCACGACCAAAAAGAAAAGCGATTGCGGTGGAGCTTTCCTCATCTGTCAGAGGATGAACAGGAAGCCGTGGCGGCGCAGGATGTGAAGGCGGACGAGAAGACGGCGAAAGCGGTCAGGGCGGCATCCGGGAACTGACGGAAGCGAAAGATGGATGAAATCCTGCATTCGGTCAAAGAACCTGCTCAGGCAAAGATGGTGAGAGTGAAGATGTCGGCGGAAGCGGAAGAAAGTATTTCTCCGGATTGAAGGCAAAGGACAGGGTTTGGTCAGAAAGCGCTGGAAGCGTGGCTTGCCGGGAAGGAGGCCGCTGCCTATGTTCAGTAATGAAGACCCAAAGTGCTCCGATCTCGCAGTATTTCTCCATCATAACAACGGATGCCTATGATAAAATACCATGTCCAGGAATACCGGTCATTACTGGTATCTGCATAACTCTCGGAATATCCGATGGGGAACGGTGATCATCTTCCAATAGTTATCGCGCTTCCATCTGCATCACCAGCATGGCGACTTCGCGGCAGGCGGTACGGAGTATCCGAGGGCAAAGATCGGTGGCAGATGAACGGGAGAAAAAGATACTTTTCAAAAAATGACAGCGTTGGGTCAGTGGGGCAAGGTGCTTCTCGTCCTCTTTGGCAGCGCTGCTTACGCTATTTGATTTTACCATCTGAAAAAGCGAACGCTGACTTTTGAGCGCTAAAGTGCTATATTGTATGCAGGGTAACCGACTATACATAAGTGATGCGTCCACGGCGAATGTGGATGGATTAAGAAAAGAGGAAGACTGATGAATAGAAAACCATACTCATCGGCCATAAAGAAAAACCTGTTTAAGTATTCCCCTATATAGTTAAGAAGATAGCGTGAAGCTGATGCTGGACGGACTTGACCGGAGATGAAATTTACCAGAAATGTTTTGATGAAAACTATGTGAGATAAACTGGAGAGGCGCTAGTGACCAATGTGGTTTACAACCGCCTCGTTCATTGGATGAATACCTTTTGAAAGAGTTTATAACGGTGATGTAGTTACTTCTAAATTCATATTGTGTATGCCATAGCTAAGACGATACTTTTGTTTTTTGGATCTCTTGTTTGAGAAGTATAGAGATGCGCTTCTGAATCCGGAGAGGCATTATTCGTCGATTGATGATTTCGATAGCTTCTTTGAGAGTAAGAAATGGTGGATTTGGATCGTCGCAAAATGGGGCAACTTCACATTGCAGTGTCTGACCAAAGGGTATCGTAATATCCTTGTGAGTCTGGCCTTGGTAGGCGTGAGAAAACGATTGTAGTGGAACGTGATGATTCACCCGGCAGTAGAAGAACATATTGAGCTTATATGACAAAGACCTCGCCTGAAAGCAACGTTAGGCGGTGATTGATAAGTGGCAGAGAGACCACTGAACGAAAGATTTATTGACCTGGAAGACAGGATGATCAGCGTGGAAGTTATTGACGAGGTATATATCACACGACCTCGCTTCTTTACATTTTTGATTATGCGCCTTCAGATGAATTGGATGGTCCGCAAAGAAAGAAGAGTTGAAGGACAGGAATCCGGCCATTGTAGAATTTGATTTGTATGAGATGATATCAGATTGAGGATGAAGGTTATATGGAAGATGTGATTCGCATGGAGAAGGATTACGATAATGATCTGCTTCTCAGGGAAGTATTTCAAACGCTTCTTTCCGTAGAGGAAGAGGGAGAATGCTTTCCTGATAAAATTCAAAGAAGACATTGCTGATGATGGGAACAGTATTGTTCTTATCACGGGCGTAGAAAAGCGTTTTCCGGTAGTCAGAGCCATACAATCCTGAATAATCTGCAATATTCCGAAGAAATCCAGTGGTGATGATGTATCCGGGCAGTATGAGATTAAAGAAAAAGATGACGCTCAGGTTGTTTGAGCGGTTGACGACGACAATTATTACAGGCTATTCCTGCTGGTTGAAAGGAGCTGGAAATGACTACAAAGAAAGAAGGACATTATCGTCCCATTCAGGGGGGCAACAATATAAGAGAAATGAAGAGCAGAAGTGGCAAGAGCTTGAACAGCGTTCGCATTCGATGAGATCACAAATTCATTCCGCACACATTCGGCAGATAATGGGAGTCGATCAATAATCCGACAGAGAAGATCGGTGTATGGATTTCAATGGTTTTTGATCTGGTAAATCGCACTTCCTGAAGATTCTGGGATATATCCTGAGAATGAAGAAGTAGCAGGGCGGGAAGCTGTAAAGTTTTGAGGACAAGATTAAGGATCAGATGGTGCTGGCTGGCTATCAAGACTTTGCGCCAAAGCGAATAATAAGGTTGTTCTTTTTTCATCGACAGCAAGGCGAAACTGATTCCAAGACCAGAACACAGGCCATCATGGATACCATGCCGCGCCTTCACGAGTCTGTAGATATTAGACAAGTCCGTGGGTTGCTGATTTGGAACGTACGCCGGATAACGAGGGAAAGATTCAGATTTCATTTCAAAGTTTGAAAGCCCCGGTCGTAACTGGTTCAGACGAGAAGCGAAGGCATCTTGAACCGTGATTATTATCCGCGCTTTGTTGCATCCCCGATATGAGCGAAGAAGCGCTAAGAAATTCATCGAGGATCAGACAAAGAATTTCACGAATACTACAGAGGAATTTGGCAAAGATCGATTTACCGCACGAAGAATAAACCCGCGTCATCTTTTGATGGATGAGGGGTCAGTTCATCGGCGATAATACACAGCTGATGTTGAAACCTTCAGACTTGTGTGGAAGACCCAAAAAGTTCTGCCGTGGTCGTGCTTGGGTAGTGGTTACTTCTTTTCAGCAGGAACTTAAGGGCGATGATTGACAGCACCAGGATAAGCAGCAGGATTTTCTAAGATCCAGGGGCGTTTTCGACACCAGACTGCTTTCTAGCGGTGCCACGTGTATTGAAGTTATCAAGAGACGTATTCCTTGAAAAGAAGCGATATCGCAGAGACTCCTCTTCAGCATTATATGATGCCAATAGCAATAAACTGTCATTGAAGCGATTTTGTACCCAGGCGAAGCTCACCTGGTCAGGATGTACAAGACATTTACCTCAAGAATGGCGACCGGTCGTCCTATCAGCTGAACTTCTGCAGTAGTGTTTGAAGCGATTCGTGAACACGGAATGAGTGAGGGACGCCAATCGCAGAATGAGAGATCCTTCTTTTCCGCTTTCCGTACTCCGGCGAAGAAGGCTGCCGATTCAATCCGAAATGCATTGGTTCCGTTCGATAGTTTTATTCTGCACCATTGGAGGAATTTATTGATTACGATATAAAGACCGTTTTTCAAATGCCGAGAGAAGAGCTGATTGGATGGCTTTGCAATCCGGTTCTTCGCGTACTGTTTAAGATCAAGCATGTGAAGGAAATGCCGGCAACGATTGACCGCCTTGCGACCTTGATGGCTGATAATATCAATGTTGATAAGGCTGCTCTTAAGAATAAAAATCTTTGAAGCACCCCAGCAGCTGGAAGAAGAGACCTGATCCAAAAAAAGAACGGTGAAGAGTAGACTTCCTTACCAACGCCGAGCAGGATGTGAATGTTGCAGATCAATAACCTGCATACAATGAAGGGCGAAGTACAAGCGCACGATCTTCGATATCATTTACGACAAGGTGTTGGAGAGCACAGGCAGGTATGAAGGACGCTATGATTTCGGTCTAAATAGGTATGTTGGACTCTGTACCAAGGGTTATCCAGTCAGACAGCATTACCAAAGGTTGGCTACACAGTTCTCCGGTATGCGTGTGGAGACGGAGTTCCAGGCACCTGTCCGTTCCAATTCCATCGTAGTTGATCTGACTGAGGGAACATTTATAGATGAACTGATCCGGGCAAATAAGATTTGAACCTTTAAGCGCAATAACAGCGCATCCATGTTCGCGGCGCTAAATGAGATCATGCGAGTAAGAAGTCAGCAGAGTTGTTCGACCGTATAAAAGCGGCGCGAGGATATTATCAGGGGCTTCCCTTAGGACAGCGCCGATCTATCTGTCCGGTACCAAGCTTGATATTAAGCAGAAGCTGGGATGGAAAGACCGTCTGCAGGACGCCCTGAAGGAAATGGTGAAGCATGATGGCTTCAAAGCTGCTGGTGTCATATATTTATCAGATCAGAGAAGTATCTTCTCCATGCTGAATGAACAATATGACCATCAATCTTGGGATGACCTTCCTGAGATTCTACTTGGTGCGTACAGAAATACCAAAAGTAAAGGATGATACAGCCTTCACAGAAAGGTGACGGTGAAGAGCCTCTGGATCATTTTTTCAAAGAAGCCATATGGTTGGCGGTACTAGATATTCAGGGAGATTATTCTGTGGAAAGCACCATAAGATCCTGGTGATCCTCATTCACGATAATGAGGTGGATGAGAGTGAATACATCCTTTAAAAATGATCTGGTTCGTAAGAATAATGTATCGACACAATGGTAATCCGCCTGCAGAGGAAGATTGATGAACAGCAATACGTAACCGAACCAGAAGCACAATTGAG
>VOFD01002350.1_pt1 | contig 25704 bp, 25 predicted proteins | sample 5384101 | NCBI WGS metagenome assembly VOFD01 (sample SAMN12384723, study PRJNA508395) | human gut metagenome | isolation source: healthy gut C | host: Homo sapiens
GGCAGCTGAGTTTCAATTTCGGCTGCTTCAATAAGCTTCATGAGATATGTGTGGTTGGCATATTTCCTTGCGCCTGCGCTGACCTGAAGAATGAGCGGTGCGTTTTCTTCTTTGCAGCTTCGGTAATTCCCTGGATGATCTCCATGTTGTTAACGTTGAATGCGCCGATGGCGTATCCGCCGTTATAGGCCTTTTTGAACATTTCGGTGCTGGTTACGAGTGGCATTCCGGAATCCTCCTAACGAATTTATTCATTGTAAGTTAAGCGCGAACAACTCCTGCGTATCAATCAGGACAATATCATCCGCTGAACCTATTATATACCAGTGCCTGTATTAAATCAACCGCTTTTTTCCGCAAATTTGATTTATATTTTTTATACTTTTTTCAGTCTGTTTCGGTTTTTTCAATACTAACGGTGCGTAAACGCAGCAAACAGCTGTTGCTCAACCTCAGGCAAGCACGTTCGCCTTCGGCAATGCGGCGCGGATTGCTGCAATGCCTTCCTGTGAAATACCCGTTCGCTGCAAATCCAGTTTTTCCAGTCCCGTCAATGTGCAAAGCACCTCCACCGCCGAATCATCAATCGGATTGCCGGACAAATCGAGTTTTTTCAGATTCACATGTTCTTCAAGAGCCGAAACATCCGTTATTGCATTGTTGTGCAGCGAAACATCCGTCAGGTTGATGAGCTCCGCAAGAGAGGAAATATCCTCAATCGAATTCATTCCCGCATACAGAACGGACAGTTTTTTTCATGCCCGCCAAAGCGGAAATATCCGAAATGCTGTTATTGTATATCCACAGCCGTTCCATATTCTCAAGGCTGCGCAGCTCGGAAATATCGCTCAGCACATTATCGTGCAGGTTCAGCCTGCGCAATTCGTGAAGCTCCGAAAGCGGTGAAACATCCGAAATGCTGTTATCATGCAGATACAGTTCACGCAGCTCAACAAGTTTTGAAAGCGGGCGCAGGTCGCTTATGCTGTTGCTCCGCAAACCAAGCTTTTGAAGCTTTGTAAGCTCCGAAAGCGGCTGAAGGTCATGAATCTCGTTTTCATGCGCAAGTAGTTTAGTCATATTCTTGAGCGGCGTCAGCGGATAAAGGTTGGAGATATTGTTCTTGTCAATATCCAACTCCAGCAGCTCCGTCAGTTCACTCAGGTGGGATATGTCAGAAATATTGTTCGTATCGAGGTTCAGTTTTCGCAATGCGGTAAGCTTTTCAATCGGAGATAAATCGTAAATCATGTTTTCGGAAAGATCCAGCACACGAAGATAACCGAATTTTGTTAAATCGTCAATATACATCAGTCCGCACCGCCGCAGATGCAGCTCCGCAATGCTGCTTCTGTCCGATACGCATATCGAGCCATATTTATATTTAAAGGCACGCGCGAAGTTTTCGTTATTAAATTGTAATTCTGTCTCAAACGGATTCGGTTCGTCTGCGGGCAGCGGCAAAGGCGTCTGTACAGGAGGAATATAATCGCCTGACAAAACCTGTGTGGGGTTCGGCACAGGGGAATCGGTTTGCTCGGCAGATCGCTCGGGTTTTACGGGAGCAAGGCTCTCGCCGCCGCTGCATCCGAGAATTGCGGTCGCTACGATACATATAAGCAGCGCAAAAGCAGCCGGTTTACGAAGTGCAGTCAAAACAGCAGGACCGGGGTGCGAACCCCATTGTTCCGTGAACAATGCTGCAATGCCGATTTTGCTTTTTTATCGTCAGTTTCGTTGTTTGATTTAGATTTATACGTATTTTTTCTGTTAATCATATTCGTCCCGAACTCATGTTGTTTGTTCCCGCCGCATTCGACGCACTTTCGCAATGCCCGTTTTCGCATCAACCAATTACAGCCGTCCTGTCAAGGATCCTCGTGCCAAAGGGGGAGCAGCCTTGTCGGTCGCTCCCCATGCCAAATCATCGTGCGGAATACGGCATTATCCACCGGACTTTTGCTGTGCAAAAGCTGTCACGGGTGCAAATGCCGTTCGACACTCGGAGATACTCCGGATAATTCGTGTTTTTGTATGTAACCGCTTGCAGTTGCGGCTCGGTTCACAAAAACAGCCTTTAGGCAGAGTTTCCGTCGGACGGAGTTTTCTCAGATGACACCGATCGCCATACGCATTATGGTCAATGCATCCGAAACGGAAACACCGGGGTTGCCGTCAACATCCGCAAGCTGAATCTGCTGCTCGGTAAGCTGCATCGTGCCCATTGCATACCGCATTGCAGCCAATGCATCCGAAATGGTCACGTTGCCGTCCATATCAACATCGCCGGGAGCGTACTGTGCGCCGATATAACCGGGAATGCTGATATTATCAACCCAGCCGCAGTCGCTTCCGCTGTTGATGCTGCTGTCCTTAGAATACACCCATTCGAAGGTGTAGGAACCGGTTGTCTGAGCGGTGTATGTAACCGTTGTCCAGTCACGGTCGCCGGAGATATTCGTGTTGTCCGTATTGTTGACTCTGAATTTGAGTTTGTCGTAATTGCTTTCGCTGCTGACGCGCCAATCAAAGCTCATTGTTTCGCCTGCGTTCATGTTGACGGTAACGCTGAACCCTGCGGAAGAACCACCGACGCCTGTATTTGTGCTTACAACGCTTGCGCCGCCGACGCTGTTCACAACATCAACCGCCCAAGGATGGCTGCTGTTGTTTGTGAAATTCAGCGTGCCGTTCTGCACGTTTGCCGCCTCGTCAAAGCTCGGAAGCCCTGCAATCGTCACTTGCGCGGAGGCAGTGTAGTAACGATCGTTGAGCAAATCGTGTGCTCTTGCCGTTATGGTTGCCGTGCCCTGAGCGACGCCGGTGACGGTTGCATAACGCTTATTGCCGCGAACTGCTGCAACAGCGGGGTTTGAAGAAGTCCACTCAACCTCGAAATTGTTTGCATTCTCGGGTGTGCGAATTGCAGACAGGCGAATTTCGCCGCCGACATAAGCCTGTGCGGAAACGGGGTCAATGCTGAGCGCCGTGAGCGCAACGGGTTCGGGGGGGATTGCATTCAGAGTTACGCCGAAATACTTAAGGCCGTTGTCCGCACCCTGCGGCGGGAAGTAAATGCCGTCAACGGGTTTTATGGTTATTGCACCGCCGCCGCTGATGGAGCAGCTGTTTCCCGTGAAAACAACCGGTGAAAGCAGGTTGTAGAGGTTCTGAACATCGTGATAATCCGCGGGGTTGTATCCCTCCTGCATCCTGAAACCGTAAATGCCGTCGTATGCATCCGGCGCATTTGCGGTCATTGCAACGCGGAAATTGCCGACAAATTCGGAAGCCGTCTGGCCCGTGACCTCTTTGAACGCAGCCGCAAAGGATTTTCCTGCGGCAAGCTTTTGCAGAAGCGCACGGAAAGTCTGGTTGCCGTATTGCGTGTAGATATACTGAGCAAAGAACGATACCTGAGCATAAAGCGCAAGCCTGTCATCCATTTCGATCCAGTTGCTCCAATCGTACATTGAGAAGCCGTTGTGCAGGCTCCATGCGGAAACATACTCGTGTTCTGCGGGCGGAGTGAGCCAATCGTTATTGGTTTTGAAGCTGTAGTTCATCCAGCTCTGCACCCTGCGGGAAATGCTGCTGCCGGGATAGCAGATTTCCTCGGAAGCTGCGCTCATGCATTCGTTTATCCACGTGTCGGAACCGCCGGCGGAGTAGTTGATAAGGTGCTGATATTCGTGCACCATTGTGCCGTAGGTATCTGCAACGTCGATGATGACTTCACCCTCGGTATTAACATAGTAAACACCGGGATATGTATCGATATTAAGGCAGGGCATTCCGTTCGAAGCAAGGTCCGATGCAGTGAAGAAGCCTGCAACATAGCCGTTGCCGGGAGTCCAGCCGTCGTCAATGTTGTAATACAGAATGTTCAGCCTGCCGTCGCCCTGGCTTCCGTTTGCGTGATCGCCGAATGAAGACTGCATCAATGCAAACTTCGAATCGAACTCATCCGCACAAATTTGGGCAAAGCTCTCGTCGATTTCATCAAGGGGATAGACGTTTGCCGCCGTTGATGTGGGAGTCCAGATATAGCAATGCTCGCCCTTTGCAAGCACTTCAAACTCAACATTTGAGTTGGGCAGTGGGCAATAGCTTGAATAGAGGCTGAAAACATGTGTGTCGCCGACATTGAAGGAAAGGGATTCCGTTCCGATGCTTCCGATGTTGCTGCGGGAATCAACACCGGCTTTTTTGTCCGCTTCGGCAAGCTCGGAATCGATATCGACAACATAACCCTTGTCGGAAACGGGAAGGCTGCCGCGGTTTGCACCGGTTGCGCCGACACCGACTTCGGTTTCGATAAGACCGCTCATGTTACCCGTGGACATATCGCCGTAAGAGCTTGTGCTCGGGTTGTAAATAACGACATAGTCGCCGCTGTAGCCATCGCTGCCGTCGGTGTCGATTTCAACATCGCCGGTGTTGATGAGGTTTGGGGTTACCTGTGTTTTTGCAGCAGCGGAAGACGGCAGGACTGCCGCAAGCGTCGTTACCGCAAGGCACAGGCTCAGCATGATACTGATGATTTTCTTCATAACGTTTCCTCCTGAAGTTTTTGCAGAGGTTTATCGGCAAACAATCCGCTCGATGCGGGTTTGTCCGAACCACTGCACATATATAATAACACATCCGCCGCATTCATCAAAGATAAATCGGGGCGAATGTGTCAATATATTATTTTTTCGTATTCTTTAATCTAAATTCTGCCTTTTCGCTCATGCGTCTGCCTGATTCTCGATTCAATGCCCATATCTGTCGGAACATAGTAAACATGTCCTTCAACTGAAGGCGGCATGTATTTTTGCTCCACTTCATGATTCGGGTAATCATGAGGATATTTATACCCTGCGCCGTGCCCAAGCTGTTTCGCGCCCTTGTATGACGTATCCCTGAGATGAATCGGAACAGGTTCGTCAATCGTCTTCTCCGCTTCGGCAAATGCACCGTCAACAGCAAGAACTATGGAATTGGATTTCGGACTTTCGCAAACAAAAACGATCGCCTGTGCAATGCTGAGCCTTGCCTCCGGCATTCCGATGAGTTCAAGTGACTGCGCCGCCGCAACAGCCTGCTGCATTGCGGTCGGGTTCGCCATGCCGACATCTTCGGAAGCATGCGCAATGATCCTGCGGCAGATAATCCGCGGGTCAAGTCCCGCATAGATAAGCCTTGCAAACCACGCAAGTGCGGCATTGCTGTCCCCGCCTCGGAGGGATTTGCAAAATGCGGAGAGCATATCATACAACTGCTGCTCATCACATTTAATGACTTTTTGCTGAATTGATTCAGCCGCAATTTCAGCCGTGATATGTATCACTCCGTTTGCAGACGGTTCGGTTGTTCGCACCGCAAGCTCAAGCGCATTCAGTGCGCAGCGCACATCTCCGTTTGCAATGCGGGCAATATGCATCATTGCCGCTTCATCAACCGATGTTTTGTACATACCGAGCCCTTTTTTCCGCGTTATTAAGAGCAGCCGTCATCGCTTGTATAACATCTTTTTCCGATAAAGGATAAAATTGGAACAGTCTGCATCGGATGACTATTGCGCCCGTCATGGAAATCATCGGGTTTTCGGTGGTTGAGCCGATGAATTTAATCGTGCCGCTTTCAAGCGCGGGCAGAACGGAGTCGGACTGTGCCTTGCTCCATCTGTGGCATTCATCCAAGAGCAGGAAAGTTTCCTTTCCGTAAAGGCGCAGATTATTTTCGGCCTCGGCAATGACCTCGCGAACCTCTTTAACTCCGGACGTCACGGCATTAAGCTTTACAAAGTTCGAACGCGTTGTGTTTGCGATTATTGAAGCAAGCGTTGTTTTTCCGCAGCCGGGCGGACCCCAAAATATGCTGCTTTGAAGTGCATCGATTTTTATGGCGCGCCGAAGAAGGCAGCCCTCGCCCACAATATGCCTTTGTCCTATGAATTCATCCAACGTTTGCGGGCGCATTCTGTCCGCAAGCGGAGCGGATTTTGAAACATTGTTTGAAAAAAGGTCCTGCATAGCTCCGTTTGAATCCGTTTTCGAAATTGCTGTATTCGCTTGATTTCACTGTAATGCCACGCAATCCGCCGCCGGTTGCCGGCGACGGACTGCATTCGAAAGAAAGTGCAATGAAGCACACGATTTATTTATCGGTATCCTCAAAGCTCATTTCCATAAGGCGTGCGGGCAAATGTTCGAACATGTATGCCATGGGTTCACGTTCGTGAATGGTGCGCACGGCTTCCGCAAAACAGCGGCGCGGCGGAAACAACTTTGATTTTCTTTGAATTTTTAAGCACATCGGTGTTGTCAACGGTATCGGTTGTGACAAGCATCTTGATGGGGCTTTCTTCAATGCGCTTAACAGCGTCCTCCTTGACGATCGCATGGGAAAGGAACGCATAAATTTCTTTCGCGCCCTTGTCCATAAGGCCGTATGCAACCTTGCAGAGGGTGTTGCCGCTGATTGTGAAATCATCAACGACCATGCAGGTTTTGCCTTTTACATCGCCGATAATCTCAAGTGCATTGGGGTTTTCGTCGTGGCCGATGCGAACCTTGTCGCCGATTGCAACATTGCAGCCGAGGATATTTGCGTATGCCCTTGCACGCTTTGCCGAACCCGCATCGGGAGAAACGACAACGAGATTTTCATTAACAATGCCGAGGTGCCGCGCATATTCGCAGAGCAATGCACTTGCATAAAGGTGATCGACGGGTTTCGAGAAGAAACCCTGAACCTGTGCCGCATGAAGGTCCATTGTAACGACCCTGTCGGCACCGCACATCTCGATGCAGTCCGCACAGACCCTTGCGCGGATGGAAACACGGGGTTCATCCTTTTTGTCGGCTTTTGCATAGCCGAAATAAGGAATTATTGCGGTTATTGAGTTTGCACTTGCGCGCTTGAACGCATCTATCCAAAAAAAATAAGCTCAGTGAACGCATTGTTAGGATCCTTGCCGATGGATTGAACAATGTAGACATCCTTATTGCGGATGGATTCATCGGCGCGGACGTATATTCCGCCCTCGGAAAAAATATGGGTTGTGGATTTGCCGAGTTCAACGCCGAGATAATCACACATTTTCTGTGCAAACGGCCTGCTTGCGGAGCCGGCAAAAACAGTTATGATACCGTTGGTTGAGTTCATAATTCTAAGAAGCTCCCCCCCTCATCAAAATTTTTTGCTATCGTAATTATAGCAGACAAGCCCCGTGCATTCAATGAGAGCAGCGAACAAAATGAAAGTATATTCGGGCAATATCGACTCGCCTTTTTATTTTTTCGTGCCGCACAAAAGAATGCCCCGGACGGTTATAAGCCGTCCGGGGGCAGGGGTTCATGCGTTCGGCTGAACGATTCAGTTTTGACTTTTTCCACCGCTTCCGCCGAACAGCTCCTCATCGATTGTGTAGCCGGGTTCGCCCTCGGCAACACTTCTGACAGCAGCATAATAATCGTCCCAAACGATAAGATACTGTGTGTGTTCACTGTTCAAGAAGTATATTTTAAATCCGATTCCGCTTCCGCCCTCATAGTCGGGGGCGCCGGTGATTGCATTAAGCTTCTTAGTCACGTTCTGATACCCGTTCTCCGAAGAACGGTATTCGGGCAGATTTGCAAACACCTCATGCACCTGTTCAAGTGTGAGCATAGGCACATCCTCCGGAAGATCCCCAATGATTTGCAGTATCTGCTTTGTGTAGTTTCTCTCAGACCCAATGCCTTGAAAACTCAGCTCAATGTTTTTAAGCTTCTGCTTCTGCTCATCGTCGGCACGAGCCATACAGTATTCATACAGCGAGCCATATGCCTTTGACCAGACATTCGCGCTTTTCCAAACATCCAAATCACTGTAATCCGGAGCTTCCGTCGGAAGCTGAGCCTGTTCTGTCGGAGCGGCAGTACTCGGATTTTTGCCCGAAGTGCCGGTGCAGCCCAAGACAAACACAACAGCACATACAAGCGCGATTATGAGGGTAAGAGTTTTCTTTTTCATAATAGATTCCTCCTTGAATCCGGTAGAAATGATTCTTTTTGTTCTCGCAACGGCAGAATTGCCGTTGCGAGAACAGGTTTCAGTCAGCCGTTTTAACGCAATGCTATGCAATCGGTTCAGTTATGTATTCCACGACTGTGTGCATTGCAGCATCAAACACCGCTGCGAAGCCTATCGTTACTTGCAGATACCGTGTGTGTTCACCGTCCAAGTAGTATACTGTGAATCCGATTCCGCTTCCGCCTTCATAGTCCGGGGCGCCGGTAACTGCGCAAAGTCTTCTGTCAAGTTCACTGCGCCATTCCCACCAATCTTCAATTCCCATGTCGTTAACTTCGGCGCAGATTGCGCGTGCCTGTTCAACAGTGAGAATCGGAGTATCCGAGGGCAGCCTCCCCATAATTTGCAAGATCTTTTTCTTGTAAGCATAATTGAATCCACCGAATTCACGTTCGATGTTTTCAATCATCCGCTTTTTGCTCGTCATTTGCTTCTGCATAGAGCTTGCCGTAAACAGCCGAAGTGTCACTCTCAACAGCTTCCGAATTTTCGAATTCGGAAGTATCCTGCGAATCCCATGCCCAAGGAATCTGATAACAGGAATTCGGATCGTTCTCGTCAGTCCAGTAGTAGTAATACTCGGACGCATCCCGGTTCTGTTCAAAAGGATCAACATCGTTCAAAGCAACATCGGCTGCATTCCTTCCGCTGAGCGTAAGTGCCTGCACGGCAAAGCAGCCCAAAGCAAGCACAACAGCACATGCAAGCGCAAGGATGAGTGTAAGAGTTTTCCTTTTCATAATTAAACCTCCATAGCAATGGTATGGTGATAGCTTGCCCGATTGCTGTTGATTGAACCGTTCCCGGTCAAAAATGCGTTTTGCAAGCCAAAACATTTATCGGGCGGAGATCGGAAACGGGGAAGTCTTTGTTGTCAGCACAGCCGGAATGCACAAAGACCCGAGGAACTGTGGCTTGGAGCTTTTGAAAATCGGATCGATCGCCCTCATTTAGGTTCTCCTCCGCTCTTCGAGTCAAGCATACCATATATTGCCTGATAATGCAAATGTTTTTTTTATTTTTTTCTAAAAATTTTAACATTAATAATTTTCTCCCGAAATTCAAGCTGTTTACGCGGCATGTTACGGATTTGCAGCCGTTGCGAAAAAAACATCAATTAATATTTTTAATTGACGGATTTTTTCGCGCAGCATTGGTATATGTCTGATATTTTATCACAAAAATTCCCGTCAATACTTACTCTGTATCGCCCGTTGACGGCAAAAGGTTCAATGCGTCATCAACCGATTCAACGTTTGTGTATGCCTGCGGAACATCGCCCACAATAACGGTTTCGCAAAGCGCGGCAGTATGGGACACGGCGATACGTTTTTCAAAAGAGGCAAGTATTATCCGAATGTTTGCAGTCAGTTTTAGATATGCCGAATATCTTGTTTGGTTGATTCCGGCAGGAGAAAATGCAGCGGAAAGTCCGGAATCGATTCTTCCCGCAGGAGAAATTCCGACGCTTATACGAGGGCCTTTTTCTGTAAACAATGAAATTCCGCTTGCCGTCCCGAGTGATACGCCGACAGAAGCATTCGAAAGCTCCCGAAGCCGAATTTGGGCGCAATCGGTTATTTGCGCCGCAAGCAGATTAATTTTCACGGCGTCAATAAAAAGAATGTCCGCACCGCTCTCGTTTCGCTGCACTTTTGCAAGTTCGGAAGGATCATGTTTCTCCGAATAGGCTCCCATGACTTCCAATACCGCCGCGTTCAGCAGTTCCGCTGCAAGCCGGGCTGCCTTTTCCTCTGCAAGAGTGCGCAGCGGCACGGAAAACGCCGAGTCAAACAGGATTGCGAACGCAATAAACAGCGCAGCCGCAGCACAGATTATACCCCGCAGGCCAAAATGCAGATTCGGTTTTTGTATCCTGCGGATATTGGCTGATTTTACACCGCGCACTCTTCGGAAGCGGCGTTTTCCGTTTCTTTTCCTTACAACAGCATTGCTTTCGCCCCCCGTGCAGTCCGACATTGCATTCCCTCCTTTTTATCGTTTTCTTTTTAAAGTATTCCGCACACGGCATGAGTGTTACCCGCAATGCGGGAGCAAACGCGGATAATTGCGGATATTTGCGGCAAAACTGCAAATATTTGATGTTCGGTTTGCCAAGCGGTGCACACTGTGGTATAATTTGAATGGGAAAATATGCGAAAGGTATTTTGAGATGGATAATTTCAAAAATGAACATAACAGCGCAGCGGACGGCGACACTCTCGTTTTTGAGAGTCCCGCTGCGGCGACAAATGCGAACGGAGAACCCGCCGACGGCGGGAATTCGGGTTTTTTCAAAAAAACCTTCGCTTCCGTGCGCAGTTTTTTTGCCAAACTGTTTTCAGACAAAAAAGGAGCAAACGAATCAATGCATTCAAAACCGAATAACAAAAATCATTCCCGTGCAAAACGCACTTCGCCGAACAAAGCGGATGCACCGCAGGGAGTTTTGCGCCGCGCAAACGACCGCGTTCAACCTTGCTCGCCATCGTGTTCACAGTCATAAAACTTGTTGTTGTTGCGGGAATACTTTGCGGTTTCATCGGACTCGGCCTTGTGCTCGGCATTGCAAAAGCATATATCGACACCACGCCGACGCTTGATATTTCCGCGCTCACGGAAAGCGACCGCACAAGCTACATCTATGACGGCAACGGAAATATGATAACGACCTTTGCCAGCATGGAATACCGCGATTGGGCAAATATCGACGAAATTCCCGACAATCTTAAAAATGCGCTTATTGCGGTTGAAGATGTTCGCTTTTATAAACACAGCGGCCTTGATTTCAAGCGGCTTTTTTCGGCTGTTATCAACACGCTGCGCAACACCAACACCCACGGCGGCTCAACAATCACCCAGCAGCTTATCAAAAACAAAGTACTTTCCAACGTTCAGAGTTATAAGCGCAAAATTCAGGAAGCATACCTTGCATATGAGCTTGAAAGCACCGTTTCAAAGGACAAAATACTTGAAGCCTATATGAACGATGTTTACCTCGGCGACTCCAACTACGGCTTTAAAACAGCCGCAAAAGACTATTTCGGCAAGGAACTCGATGAATTGACCATTCGCGAATGCGCAATGCTTGCGGGCATGGTTCAAAAGCCGAACGTTACCAATCCCCGTGCGAACACCTATAAACGGTTTTACAGCAGCGGACGCAACAAAATGGATATAACCAACGACAGGACGAACGTTGTTCTTAAAGCAATGTATGATGAGGGCTTCATTACGCGCGCCGAATATGACGCCGCACTTGTTGAACATGTCAACATCCTTGAAGTAAGTGCTCAAAAGCAGCTCTATGACATGGCATATTTTGTTGAATACGGTGTTTATGATGTTGTGACGCACATGCTTGAAGCGCGTGACCTTGCGGACACGCCTGCAAACCGTGCCGAAATCGAAAGGGAACTGCGCACCGGCGGATACCACATTTATTTGACAGTTAAGCCGGACATTCAGAACACCGTTCAGCAAACCATTACCGAATGGCAGAATTATCCCCGTCTGCGCAATTCGGCCGCATCTGAAATTACAGACCCCAATTCCGGCATCACAAGTGCGCAGCCGCAGGCGGCATCGGTCATTATCGATCAGCACACGGGCTATATCGTTGCCATGGTCGGCGGACGTGAAGAGCCGATTCAGAAACGGCAGCTCAACCGCGCTTACCAGAGCAGTATGCCTGTCGGTTCATCCATCAAGCCGCTTGCGGTTTACGGTCCCGCGCTCGACATGGGCGCAACGCCGGCAACATGCGTGCTGAATTCCGAGCTTGCAATCGACGGTTACGGCGGTGAAAGAGGATACCCGAAAATCGGTTCGCGTCGTTGGGAAGGACTGACTTCCGTTCGCCGAGGCATCACATCCTCGCTCAACATTGTTGCCGCAAGGATTCTGTTCGACATTGTGACCCCCGAACTCAGTGCAAAGTACCTTGAGCGGCTCGGTGTTGATCCCTCGCGAATCAACGTTGACGGCCCGGGTCTTGCGCTCGGCACCAGCGGAATCACTCCGCTTGAAATGGCGGCCGCATATGCCTGCATTGCCAACGGCGGCATGTATATGGAACCCATCTCCTTCACGACCGTTGTTGCTGAGGACGGCAGCATCGTTATCGATGCGCGCGACTATCAGAAGACGCGGCGCGTTTTTGAAGAATCCAGTGCATTTATGCTCACCGACATGATGAAGGACGTTGTTTCTTCCGGCACGGGCACAAGTGCAATCATACCCGGTATCACCGTTGCGGGCAAAACCGGCACAAATGATGATTACACAAGCGTCTATTTCGCCGGATTCACCGGTTACTATACCGCTTCCCTCTGGATCGGCCATGACAAGTATTCCGAAAAGCTTGCCTCCGGCTCGACCGGCGGCAACAGTGCCGCTCCGCTTTGGCAGGCTTTCATGAGCAAGGTGCATGACGGTTTCTCGGACCGTCCGCTCCTCGATGTTTCCCCGTCCGACATCGGATTGACCCAAGCCACGATCTGCCCGGTTTCGGGCAAGCTTGCCACCGAAGAATGTCTGCACGACACGAACAACCCTCCGCTTACCGACTGGTGCGCGGTTGAAAAATGCCCACTGAATACTGTGATATGCACTGCACCGTTGTGTACTGCAAGGATTCCGAAATGCCGGCAGGGCAGCATTGCCCCGCCGAATCACGCTATGCAAAATGCATTGTGCTGATTCCTTCAACATCGCTTTATGCAAGACTGAGCAACGATAAACTCTATCAATACATGCCTAACGCGGTGCGCACGGATCTTACCGCAGACGAATTCATAAGCAACGCGGAACATCTTGAATGCTGCACGGTACACACCGGCGGCGGGACGGATATTCCGCTCGATGAGCTTATTGCGCGTTCAAACGAGCTTATTGCGACTGTGCGCCATTATCTTGACACCGTTCAGACACTGACAGAAACGGCGCGCCATATTCTTGAAGGCGGAATCACGCAGCTGCAAAATGCAATTGCACAATCCGATGCTGCGCTCATCAGTCAGTATATGAGCGAACTGGAAGCGGAATTACGATGTGCTGAGCGCACTTTATCCGCCTCCGAATCAGCCCGCCGAACCCACGGATGAACCGACATTCCCCAACGGATAAATCGGAGTCGTGTGCTGCTTTGAAACTCCCTTCGAACGGCATTCTTAACAAAAGCGGAATTGACAGCATATTTATTTAGTAATCGCCGGACATGCCGAACGTGCATTTGCTGGCATTGTGTCTTAAGGCACTGCATCCGGCGATTGCTCAATAAACAACAGGTTGGTAATTTATATGATTTATTTTGATAACAGTGCAACAACGCCGGTTTGCCCCGAGGCTGCAAACACGGCTCTTCGATACATGACCGAGCAGTTTTATAACCCGGCAGCTGCATACTCCCCCGCCGTTTCTGTCGAGCGGGATGTCAACGCTGCAAGAGCAAGGCTTGCATCCTACCTTAATGCGGAGCAATCCGAGCTTATTTTTACAAGCGGCGGAACGGAAAGCAACAATATCGCCCTCTCCGGGACGCTTGCAATGCGCCGCGACAAATGCCGCATCATAACATCCGCAGTTGAGCATCCCTCCGTTTTTGAGCCTTTTGCCGCGCTTAAAGCGCAGGGATACGATGTTGTTGTTGTCGGCGTTGACAAAACCGGGGTGTGCGCATGGATGAACTCTCCGCCGCCCTTACCGAATCAACGGGCTATGTGAGCATCATGCACGTCAACAACGAGGTCGGCGCCGTGAATGATATCAACGGCATATATCACCTCGTGCGCGAAAAAAGCCCATCAGCGGTTTTCCATTGCGACGGCGTGCAGGCATACATCAAAATGCCCGCCGTGCAATGCGACATGTATTCCTTCAGCGGACATAAGCTTAACGCTCCTAAAGGCATAGGCGGGCTTTATGTGCGCCGCGGAACGCGCTTCAAAGGCGGACAAACGGGCGGAGGGCAGGAAAACAATCTTCGCTCCGGAACCACGAACGTGCCCTCAATCATGGCTCTTGACGTGTCCGCAAAACTTTGGACGGACAACCGCACCGAAAGGCTCGAAAACATGACCCGCGTCAAACACCGCCTTTACAGCAACTTGTCCCGAATCAAGGATATAAAGCTCAACGGACCCGAAATAAACGACAGTGTGCCGTATATTTTGAACATCAGCTTTCTCGGTGTGCGCGGTGAGGTTCTGCTGCATTCATTAATGGACAAAGGCCTGCTTGTTTCAACCGGCTCCGCCTGTGCGGCAAGGAACCGCGGCAAAAACCGCATTTTAACCGCAATGGGAATCACCGGCGACAGGCAGGACGGCGCAATCCGTTTCAGCTTCGGCGCCGGCAACACCGAGGCAGAAGCCGATGCAGCCGCTCAGATGATCGAGGACAGCCTCTCCCTGCTTCGACGGTTCCGCAGGAGATAAAGCACACTCGAAAGTTTAACCCAAAAACGTTCCACTCGGAAGATAAACACGAAAGGTATTATAAAATGGAAAGAGTTATTCTTGTTCGCTACACCGAAATTCATCTTAAGGGGCTGAATCGTCCCTATTTTGAGCAGAAGCTCGTTGACAACATGCGTTCCGCCCTTCGCGGCATTCCCTCAAGAATCGACCGCGAACACGGCAGAATATATGTTATGGATATTCCGGATGTACAGTTTGACGAAGCAATCTCAAGGCTCACCCGCGTGTTCGGCATTCACTCCGTCAGTCCCGCGCTTGCCGTTGATAAGGATTGGCAGAGTGTATGCAGCACGGCATATATGCTTATGGACAAAGAGATTGAAAAAATCCGAATTTCAGCTTCAAGGTTTTTGCCCGCCGTTCGGACAAGCACTATTTTATGAATTCGGACGGAATCAACCGCGAACTCGGGCATCTGATTCTCGAACGCTACCCATCCGTGCGTGTTGACATTCACAAACCCGAGGTTTCTCTTTCCGTTGAAATACGTGACAGAGCATACCTGTATTGCGAGGAGATTTCCTGCGCAAACGGAATGCCTGTCGGCACCGCAGGACGTGCAACGCTGCTCATTTCCGGCGGCATTGACAGCCCGGTTGCAGGTTATATGATGGCAAAACGCGGGCTTATACTGAGTGCGGTTCATTTTTACAGCTATCCCTACACAAGCGAGCGCGCCCGTGACAAAGTTGTTGACCTGACCCGCCTGCTTTCACGCTATGCAGGTCCGATCCGGCTGCACCTTGTTCCTTTCACGGATATACAAATGACCATCTACGAGCAATGTCCGAGTAAAGAGACCACCGTCATCATGCGCCGGCTTATGATGAAGATTGCGCAGCGCATTGCCGAAAAGGAAGGCGCACGTGCACTCATCACGGGCGAAGCTCTCGGACAGGTTGCAAGTCAAACGCTTGAAAGCCTTTGCGTCACCAACGACGCCGTGACCATGCCTGTTTTCCGTCCGCTCATCGGTTTCGACAAGGATGATATTATGGATCTGTCAAGGAAAATCGGAACATACGAAACAAGCATCCTTCCCTATGAGGATTGCTGCACCGTGTTTGTTCCCAAGCATCCCGTGACAAAACCTGTGCTTGAGGATTTGCGCGCAAGCGAAGCAAAGGTTGATTTCTCCGAAATGATTGAGCATGCGATTTCGGACAGCGAGCTTATGATTATTAAGTAAACTGCACATAAAAGGGCAGGCTTATTCGGTCGTTGAGCTGCATCAAGCATATGTTCTGCGAGGCATTCGATATGAATCTCAACACAAAAACACAATACACTATCCGCCGCATTCCGCGCATTGCGGCGGGATTCTTTGCAATGCTGACAGCGGCCGCTGCGGTTTTGCCTTGTTTCGCCTGTTCAACATATGCTCAATCGCAGCAAATCCGTTTCGACACGCAAACGGCACAGTCACATATGCATACCGTTGGGAAACAGTTGAGTTCATATTTCACGCTTTCCGCCGCCTCCGGTGCATCATCCGCTGTCGGTGTGAACGTTTTCTCCGCTGCATCGGTTCAGCCAACGGCCGATGTTCCCGAAAATCAGCCTTCGGAAAATAAAAAGCCATATGTCGGGTTTGAGGAGCATGTGAGAACATCCGGCTGCTATGTCGTATGTCCTGTTTTCGTTTGCAGAAACTCCGTCCTTGTGAACGCTGCCGTGAAAACAGCCTTCGTGGAATATGCGCGTGAGCAGCCTGCTGACAGGTACATAACTTACGATGTTATGTACAATGATAACGACCTGCTTTCAATCAAAATGTGCGTTTATGTTCCCTTCGAACAACTCAATGCGGATTATGATGTTCCGACCGTTAACGGATATGCGGTTTCTGAAACAAGACCGATAAACATAGACATCTTATCGGGACGGATTCTTTCCGTTGACGATTGTTTCGGTGTTGCGTTCAGCGATGATTTTGCGACAGATTTCGGTAAAAAGCATACGAAACCGCAGTTTCGAATTTTGGTGATACTGTCATTTGTCTGCCTGAACCGATTTATTCGGATCGCATGTTCATGTTCTATGACTGCGGAATTTTGCTCTGCTATCGAAAATATGAACTTATCGCCGATCCGACAATCGAACCGACGATTTATATCCCGTCAGAATGGTTCATCGAGCAGGGCGCAAGGTCCGATTCGCTCATCGGAAGGCTTTTGTTCGATGAAACAGGCAGGCAGCCCTCGCCGAGTGACGGCTATGAATTTGCTGATTAATGTCTGAAATACTCCGAATGACTTATTTTCGTGAGATTTAAATTTGCCGATTTTTCTGCATGGTTCCGTCCGATGATTATTCAAACTCGGCATCATGCTTTCTGAAAAACTCATATTGACAGCGAACACTCGGAATATTCTGCCATGCGCAAACTCCCACCGGGAATGAATCAAAATCATAAATCTTTGCGTTTCGGGCGGAAAGCATAATTGCGGAATGAGTCGCAATTATAAACTGGCATCCGAAATACCTTGCGCTGTCCTCAATAAGCTGAAGCAGTTCAATCTGTTTTTCCGGAGAAAGACTGTTTTCGGGTTCATCCAGCAGATACAGAGCATTTTCCTCAATTTTGTTTTGGAAATACATGAATGCGCTTTCCCCGTTTGACCGTTCGCGCAAGCCTGCCGGCAAGCTCCTGCGAGTAAATTCCGAAGCGGTCTTGCTGCGCGCCGTGTTGAGCCGCTTAAGAGCCTCATAATCCTCAAGTGAACGAACACTTGATTTTTTGTGTTTTAGTGAAAGATATTCATCAAACAGTTCATCGCGCCGCCTGTCAACCCCGCTGTTCAGGCTGCGGAGATCAAGCATAAAATCAAATACATCGTCACTCGTGATAATCCTGCTGTGCGGAGTAATTTCAAGTTCGCATATAAAACTGCAATCCTCAAGGTAACGCTCGAAAAAGCAGCTGCGATTATACAACGATGCCCTTGTCAGTTTCAGTTTCTCTGCAATGATATTGAGTGCGGTTGTCTTTCCTGTGCCGTTGCCGCCGCAAAGCAGCGTTATATCTTCAAAATCAAGCTGCGTCAGTCCTTTTTCTGAAAGAACGCCGAACGGATAGATTGAATCATAGCATGTCATTTTCAACCCGAATCGGAAATCTGTCTCGGTTTCGACATCCGGAAATTCAAATCTTGATATATACAGCATCGGTCGGTCTCCGTGTTTTAATAAGCATATATTAGCATATAATTGTTCAAAATGCCGCGCCGAAACGCCGGTGCGGCATCCATGTATGATTCTGAATCTTCCGAATGGTTTCTGCGTGCAGCTTTATTCGAGCGGTTCACCTATATACACGATATCACAGTTTTCTCTTCCCCCGTTGCTGGGCTTTGAAGTCAGTTCTCCGTCAAAAGCCATCATTGCTGTCTCGCCGCCGTCAAGATTATATGCTTCCTTGCAGCCGAGATCAAACATCAGCTTTGAAAGTTCCTTCATTGAAAGCCCCATGGAGTACCCTTCCTGTCTTCCGTCAACAACCACAAGGCAATAGTGACCCGGCTCGTAATAGCCGATCGCACAGCGGGGATTCCAGTTTGCAACACTCGTGTTAAATTCCTCCATAGGTTGGCCGCCGTTCAGCAGCTTCGGACCGAATGAGAAAGTATGATACGGCTTTTTGCGATAAACAGCGGTAAGGTTCACCGAACCCGCAAGTATGGTTTCCATCGTGCCGTCCTGATAAATAACGCATACGTCCTGCGTTTTATTTATTGTTTCGCGATAGACATACCCATTGCGAATCTCAAGCCCGCTCTGTTTGAAAACAAAAAAATCGCCGGAAGTTGCAACTATTGCATTATGTTTTGCAGCAAGGCTTTCAACACGCTCCCTCCTGTCGGACTCTTCCGAAACCGCACTGCGAAGGCTTGAAATGTCCTTAATGTAAATATCCGCCATGTAGTAGTGCACGGGATAGCCGCCGACGGTAATATCCCGGCTCAAAATCTCAACGGATACATTGCCGCTGCGATAGGAATTCTCGGTTTTTTGAATGCTTCCGTCAGCGGTAAACTTATCTTCATATTTGCCGTGCAGAAGGTTTTCACGTTTTTCCGGCAGAGGGAACGCATGGTTCGCATCAAATTTTTGCGGTTTAACATGATGAAACCATGCGAAAGACAGCAGTATAATCGCAAAAACAAGAATATCCGCCGTAACAACAAGTAAAATCTTTGTTTTATTTTTCATACAGTCGTAATTATATCCACAAATGGTAACGCCGTTTTGCACCGTCAATGGTTGTCGGGCGTTCGATTTTTCTTCATTTTGTCGGGATTTACCCACAACGCAACGATGTTAAGTATCGATGATATGAGTGCAAGGACTGCAAGCACCGCAATATACCACTTTGAAAGTTCACTGTCCATAAATGCCATTGCCGTGTTGAACCTGTCGATAACGAAGCAATCAGCACGAGCAATGCGAGCATTGCCGTCAGGTGAGAGCAGCACGCGGAACACGCGGCGTTTGTTATTGAAATTGAAGAGTGATTTTCTCATTATTATTTCCCCGTTAAATTTTAAATTTCAAGTAGTTTTCAGCTTCCGTTTCGAATCCGAACGTTCAGGACAGCGGTTCCGCAACATAAACAATGTCGCAATTCTGTCTGCCGCCGCCGCAGGGCTGTGAGTAAAGCTCAGTACCGTATGCCATCATAGCGGTCATGCCTCCGTCAAGGTTGTATGCCTCCGTGCAGCCAAGCTGTTTCATGAGCTTTGAAAGCTCTGTCATTTCAAGCCCGAGGGAATAGCCTCTCTGCCTTCCGTCAACAACAACAAGACAGTAATGCCCCGGTTCATAATAACCTATCGCGCAGCGCGGATTCCATGTTGCAACACTCGTGTTGAATTCCGTCATCGGTTCGCCGTTGTTCAAAAGCTTTGGGCCGAACGAAAACGCATGATACGGGTTTTTAGCATAAATCGAATCTAAATCCACCGAACCGGCAAAATAAGTTGCCATTGTGCCGTCGGAATAGACAACGCAAACATCCTGACTTCTGTTCAGCTCCTCGCGGTAAACCTGTCCGTTTCGAATCGCAAGTCCGCTCCGCTTGAAAACAAAGAAGTCGCCCGAAGCTGCAACGATTGCATTGTTCTTGCCTGCAAGCTCCGTCACCCATTCATCCCTGTCCGGCGAATCGGAAATTGCGCAGCGAAGGCTTGTAATATCCTTTATGTAAATGTCGGCAACATAGTAGCATACGGGCTGCCCCTGAACGGTCATAGTGTGTTTGCTCATCTCAACACATACATTTCCGCTGCGATAGCCGTTCTCATCTCGGATTACCTCACCGGAAGTGAACTTTTCGGAATACTTTCCGCGAAGCAGATCGTTCGGTTCAGGGGTGGGTTGGGCGGACGCCGACGGATCCGGTGTTTCACCGGCAGCAGGTGTGTCTTTCAATCCAATAATCCGGCGACGGACTCGGGGAAGGCGAAACCCTCGGGTCGAATGTTCTCGTCGGTGAAAGCTTCTGCGGCTTTGCATGATGAAACCATGCAAACGACAACAGTATTGCCGCAAAAAATACTATATCCAAAACAACAACAAGAATAATTTTTGCCTTATTTGCTTTCATATATTATCTCCTTAAAATTACACGGCATGAACCGCCCGACACCGCAATGTTTTATGCTGTGGTATTTTTCTCGCAAAAAACAAATTTTCGTTGAATTACAAAGCTCAGCGGGTAAATCACAAGCTGTGCGATTATTTGGGCAAGCCAGAGCGCGATGCCGATTTTTCCCATAAGCTGAAGCAGACCGTAGTTCAACACAAAAAGCGCCGCAACAAGGATGTAATAGCGCAGTACACTGCCCTTGGACTTTGTTTGAAAAACAAGCCGCTGATTAAGGAAGTAATTCAGCAAGGAGCTTATCGTGCGTGCTCCGACAAGCGCGAAGAACTTTGGCGGAAGATTAAATGACAGAAGCCTGACCGCCGCACCGCCCGTAATGCCGCCGAGTATCTCATTGAACACAAGCAGAAGGATATAATCCGCAGCCCAGCTGACAAAGCTTGAAAAAACGAACGTAAAAATCGTTTTGTATATCCGCCATGAATCCTTTACAGTGTTGAAATGAGAAGTCTCATTCTTATTAAGATACACGGTCTCTATGGTGTGCTCTATTATCGGCACATGCGTTTTGGTGCATGTCAGGAGCTGATTAATCTCGTATTCATAGCGTTCGCCGCCGATTTTGAGCATGTCGTCAAGCTTTTCGGTTGAAAACGCACGAAGCCCCGTCTGCGTGTCGTAAACGCGAACACCGGTTGAAATCGCAAACACGCCGCGTGTCACGCCGTTGCCGAATCTGCTGCGGAGCGGTACCTTGCCGGAAAAACGTCTGCTGCCGAGAACAAGCGCATTCGGGTTCTTTGCCCAGGTTTCACTGACTGCCACGATATCTTTTATAAGGTGCTGCCCGTCCGCATCAACGGTTATTATACCGTCATCGGAAAACCCCGCATCCTTTATGTATTCAAACGCAGTCTTCATTGCGCGGCCTTTGCCGCAGTTGACTTTATGGTGCAGCACTGTAACAGCGGAATCCGCTTCAAGCTTTGAAAAAACATCTTTGCTTTCCGCATTTTTGCTGCCGTCGTCAACAATAATGATTTTATAGTCCGTTTGCTGCTTCAGTTCGTCCACAAGACGCAAAAGCTTTTCATCCGGCTCATATGCAGGTATGACAACGATCATTTGCAAACAGTATCCTTTCGCATATCCACATTTCGCGTTATTATACCACAATGGAATGCCGGTTTAAATACCCCTTTTGTAATATTCTCTTAACCCTATCGGCTGCACATGCCGTTGTGAAATACTATTTTATCTTTTAAACACACGTTTTTGCAAATATATATGTGTGTTGCAGGTGCTTTGCATAAAAAAAAGTTCACATTGTTTTACATTTGTGTCATCTGATTTTTGCTCTCCGCAAACGCAGTCATGCTTCCCTGCCAACACTTTTCCTTCAAATATACCTTTTTTCGGCGCAAACATTGTTGCACAAACCCGAAAAAATGCTACAATCACATCGTATGAGGATACTCCCTCGGCTGAGCGGCAGCGCAAAAAGGCGTTTCTGCTGTTTCACCGCTTTTTCTTCCTCAAAAAACTTTTTCGGAGGCTTCTTCCATGAAAATCTCGCAGAAGGCTTTGGCATGCAACCTTTCCCCCATGCGTAAATTCCATCCGTTTGCCGTTGCAGCAACCAATAACGGCAAAAAGATTTATCATTTGAATATCGGTCAGCCCGATATCGCAACCCCGCCCGCATATTTCGAAGCGGTTCGCAATTTTGAGCTTCCCGTTCTTGAATACGCTCCTTCCCCCGGTTTGCCCGTGCTTATCAAAGCCGTTCAGGACTATTATGATAAACTCGGCATTCACTATGAAGAGAGCGATATCCTTATCACCACCGGCGGCAGCGAAGCGCTGCAGATGCTGATGCTCAGCATTCTTGACGACGGCAGCGAGGTTATCATCCCCGAACCCTTCTACCCCAACTACAACACCTTCATCAAGAGTGCAGGCGGCACCATTCGCCCCTGACCACCTCCCCCGAAGGCGGTTATCGCTATGCTTTCCGCGAAAAGCTCGAGGCTCTTATCAACGAAAACACCCGCGCAATCATGTTCACCAACCCCGGCAACCCCACCGGCGTTGTTCTGACTCATGAAGAGCTGCGCACCATTGCGGATGTCGCAAAAGAACACAACCTGTTTGTTATCGGCGACGAAGTTTACCGCGAATTCGTTTACGGCGGCGAGCAGCTTGCAACCATCGGACAGTTCGAAGATATCAACGAAAATGCCGTTATCATCGACTCCGTATCCAAGCGTTTCTCTGCCTGCGGCGCACGTATCGGAACCATTATCACCCGCAACAAGGAGCTTCAGCAGAACCTCATGAAGTTCTGTCAGGCAAGGCTTTCCGTTGCAACCCTTGATCAGATCGCTTCCGCCGCGCTTTACAGCGTTGATTCCGACTATTTCGATGCTGTTCGCAAGGAATACAAACTCCGCCGCGACACCTGCTACAATAAGCTGCTCGAAATCCCCGGCGTCGTTGTTAAGGAACCGCAGGGTGCGTTCTACATGATGGCTGCACTGCCCGTTGACAATGCGGATACCTTCCAGAAATGGCTGCTCACCGACTTTGATGACAACGGCGACACGGTTATGTTTGCTCCCGGCGAGGGCTTCTACGCAACCCCCGGCAAGGGTCTGAACGAGATTCGCATTGCTTACGTCCTCAAGCAGAAGGATCTTGAGCGCGCCATGGACCTGTTGGCTCTCGGCATTAAGAAATACAACGAGACGCACTGCAAATAACCATTCCGCAATATAGAAACAACGAAATCAGCTTTATTTTGAACAAAACCGACTGCGCCGCATACATTGCGGTACAGTCGGTTATTTTTTTGATTCACAGTCTGTCAATCATAACTGTTTCGATCAGATGTTTTCATCCTTCAGTGCATCAACCGGGTTTTCGCGCTTCAGCCTGCTTGTTGAGTACAGCATGGAAACAAACACAACCATGAAAACGCTCACTACAGCAATCGCAACCGCCGTCCACGGCATTGTGAAGCTCATCTGTGCAGCCTCCGCTGCGGACAGGTAGCAAAGGTAGGTCATGCCGACCGAAAGCGGGAAACCGAACAACAGCGAACGCGTTCCGTAGAGCAGGCATTCATAGTTCATCATTCGGTTCATTCCCCTGTTCGTCATTCCGAGCGAACGGAGCATTGCGTAATCACGGCGGCGCAGTGCAACATTGGTTGACACGGTGTTGAACACATTCGCAACCGAAATCAGTGAAATCAACGCGATGAAACCATAGGAGAATACCTTCACAAGGATTATCATGTTGCTGACGGTTCGTTCCTCCTCCGCACTGGTTGTACAGCCTTTGAGGCGCAAATTCGATTCCACGGGTTTCGAATACGGACTTAACATCATTCTCCGTCTTGTCCGGGTCATCGGCGCAGATGTAGACATTCATGAACCCTTCATTGAATGCCTTTTGATCCTTGAACGCGGAGAACGGCAGAATGAGCTTCATTGCACGTCCGCTGTCAATCCCTGCGGGTGCGGTTTTGACGGTTGCTGCAATATGTATTTCTTCATATTCAACCGGGCGCACGGGCTGGTCTATGGGCCTTCCGAAAAAATCAATTCCTGAGGATTCGAAATCTTCCCCATCGGAGGAGTTTTCCCCGTCGGAGCTGCTTCCGCCGTCAGCATCTTCCTCTTGAGCGGGCCAATAGTAGTATTGCAGAACGCCCTCTCCTGTTTCATTGCCGGACCAAAACATGCCGTCCAAAATGTATCCGTCGAGCTGCGGTGCGGGTTTTGCCCGCATCAGGGTCGTTACCCCATCCGAAACAAAGCTGTAATTATAGGTTCTTCTGTTGTTTTCGCCGTTATCCTGCGAATAAACAACATCGTAACCGCTGTTGAGCATGACGGGCAGTTTTTCTTCGGCTGCAAAATAAGCATCGGCATCGATGCCGTTTTCGGTCAGCATCCGTCCGAATGCCGCATCATCAATGTAATACGCAAAACAGTTTTGTTCAACTTTGAGCAGCCCTTCATGTGCGCTGCGCTGCGCTTCTGTGTATGCTTTATACTCCGCCGTTGTGTCTCCCTCCGGCAGGTACACAAAGCTGTTGTCGAGCGTGTTCAGGCAGAAAGTTATCTCATCAAAGTATTCTCGGGCGCCTGCGGCAAACTCCGTATAATTCTGCGCCGACAAATCACGATAACATATATCGTAGCTTTTTTTCCGTGAATGCGTCCTCTGCCGACTTTGTGATATACATGCAGAAACCGCTTGCAGAGATGAAAAGCACAAGGCTCATTGCAAGAGAAGCTATCGTTGCGCGATACTTTTTGCGGCTGCGTGCATAGTATTTTTTTGCAAGCATGCCTTCTGCACCGAAAAGCCGAATGAAAAGCTTTGAACAGCGCACATTCTTCTTGCCCGCATTCACATCCCGCGCCTGTCTGATTGCTTCAATGGGTGAAATTTTCATTGCACGCCGCGACGGTATCCATGCGGAAACGAAAACTGTCAACACCGCGACCGTCACAGCAACGGCAACGGCCTGCCATGAAACGGAAAAGCTCATGCCGAACGGTGCATCGAGTACGGATTTGAACAAATCTCCGCAAAGCCACAGTGTGATTCCCATACCTCCGATGCCCACAAGAAGGCCGATAGGTATGCCGCATACACACAGCGCAAATGCTTCGAAAAGAACGGACCGCCTTATCTGACTCCGTGTTGCGCCGATCGAAGCAAGCAAGCCGAACTGCTTTTGTTCTTTCGCTTACAGAAATTGAAAATGCACTGTAAATCAGCGAAACCGAGCCGATAAAAATCAGCACGCAGAAAACAGCGGCAAGGCTCACAAGCATATTCGAATAATTGTTAAACACCGAATAGCCGTCCATTGTGAGCAAACTCGTTTGATAGGATGCCTCAGTGAAAGCTCCCGAAAGCTTTTCCGCAAACGCATCAAGATTCTTTCTCGGATTTTTCATCAGAATATAGGCATCATAAGTTTCACCTTCCCGCAGGGGTTCGGAAAGAAGGCTCAGCGCGGTGTAACCCGGAGCAATCATTTCTTCAAACCCGGGGCGTTCATAGAAACCGACAACGACATATTCCCAAATCCTGTCCGCAGTCAGCTTTTCCTTATCGTACGAATACGGATTGTTCTGCCCAAGCTCCGATCCGTCTTCCGCGACACGTCTGCCGAGAGTCAGTTTCAATCTGTCGCCGATTTTATGTGATACGCCGCCGTTCGCCTGAAGATGTGCGGGAAGAATTATCTCGTTTTCATTTTCGGGCAGTCTGCCGCTCGTAAGATGAACAGGCATATTTTTCATGAAGCTTTCATCCGCTTCAAGAACATACAAATAGGGCTTGTCGGCGTTGCTTGAACCGGCTTCGGCATAACCTATGGGCTTTGCGACAGCGGCCTTTGAAACGCGCTCGTCGGCTTTGATTTTATCTATCGTTTCGCTTGAACAGCCGCTGAACGAAACATGGTAGTCGCCTTTGTCATATGCAAAGTACTCGCGCATATAGCCGTACATGCTTGAGCAGAAAGTTGTG
>VOFD01000869.1_pt1 | contig 25692 bp, 21 predicted proteins | sample 5384101 | NCBI WGS metagenome assembly VOFD01 (sample SAMN12384723, study PRJNA508395) | human gut metagenome | isolation source: healthy gut C | host: Homo sapiens
GCAGCGTTGCCGTAAAATTTGACTATAAATAGAAATACCGTTTTTTATTGTTAAGCCTGTTTTCAGCAGGCTTTTTTTATATCTTTACTCCCACAGTATCGACTACCGCTTTTATCATAAAAAAATAATTTTTATATCAAACTTTTCCGTCCAGCTCGTGCAATTATTTGTTTACTTTGTTTGCAATCTTTGTTAAAATAGAAATTAAAGCAAACGGCTTTGGTTTTTATTACAGCAAGGATGACGGTCATGAAGCATATAAAATTCCTTATTTTATCATCAGTGTCGATGTTCTTATTCGCCTCTGTGATCTTTGTGGCCGACGTATTTGCTGCTAACCCGCATTTCACACCAATGTCATTATTGCCTCAGTCGTTTGCTTCCGCTTCCGATTTCAAGGTTGCCGGTATCTATTGGCTTCCCGATTATCTGAAAGGAAACGTCAGCCGTGGTTCTGAGGATAAGGGCGGCGGAGACATTGACGGAAACTGCGAGAAAAACTATGGAATGCATACGCCTTCCAATATTGACGGCAGATATATCTGTTCCAAGTATAACTACAATGTGACCTCTTCTCTTAAATGTCACGTTAACTGTCGTTGTAAGGACGAATATAAATATACTTCTTCCAATTGTTCCGGCAACTACACAACCGCTGGAACATCTTGTGAGGGTAAATATAACCAATGTGTATGCAAGTCCGAGTTCAAATACAATTCTTCCAACTGTTCGGGAGAATATGAAGTATCGGGAACCTCCTGCGGCGGTAACTACAACGGCTGTACCATTCGCCCTGAATGTACGGTTTCTTCCATGAGCTGTACCTATGGCTGTGCCGGATCCAACTCCTGTGACCGTTGTACTTCCTGCAAGTCCAATCCCGACTGTGACGTTTCCGACAAGTCCTGCACCTATGGCTGTGCCTCTTACAACAGCTGTTCGAAGTGTACATCCTGTAAAGACAACCCGGATTGCAGTGCGACGGCGGTTTCCTGTGACTACGGATGTGCCTCGACCAACTCCTGCGGTATCTGTACTTCTTGTTCGGGCAACCCGGATTGCGACGTAGCCGACAAATCCTGCGATTACGGTTGTGCGGCGACCAATTCCTGTGGCAAGTGCACGTCCTGCAAGTCTTGTACTCCATCGGCAAACGAGACCGGCTGCACCTATGGGACGGAATCTTGTTCCGACGGCTGCGGCGGGACCAGACTGTGCTGTAAAGGGCATACCCATTCTTACTTTTGTCCGAGTGGGTACAGCAGCTCAAACTCTTGGGGAAGTTCGGCTCAGACCGCGTCTAAGACCTGTTCTTGCGGTGCTGCTTCAGGAACCTGTTACAAAGCCCCCGGCACATACCCACAGTTACTCCTGCCCCAGCGGGTATCAGTCTTCAAGCTGTTCATCCTCTCAAGTTCAGACCGGGACAACTTCCAAGGTTTGCTCTTGCGGCGCTGCTTCCGGCACCTGTTACTCCTGCCGTGCCAAGACCTGCTCTGACGGCGGCTATGTATCGTCCTGCCCAAGCGGTCAAACCGGAACCCCCGTGTCTTATGCCGGATTAACCTGTTATACTAACTGCAAAGCTCAGTGCAGCAGCTCCTACCGATTTAGCTGTTCAGGAAACTGCGAATTTGGCAGCGGCACAAGTTGTGATGGTTTATATCAACGTTGCGGATGTGATTGTGCCGGTTGGAATTACACATCATTTTGGAATGGTTCGGAATGTGAGATAGAGTATTTGTCGGATTGCGACATGTACGGAACCAATTGCTAAACTGAGGCTAAACCCCGGGCTTTACGTTCCGGGGTTTTTTAATAGTATTGCAAAGAGGTTACTATTTTTTCAATTTGATTGAGAGCTTTTTCCGGCGGCTGTTTGAAATCTATGTTCAGCATATTTTCAGTTTCGCAGTTTTTCCGCTTTTCATCATAATGGCAATAAGGCGTCGTAAACCATTTGATGTATTTGGTGCTGTCGTCAATATGCATATTGATTCCCATCAGCTGACAATACTCGGCTTTGGCGCTGTCCCACAATTTTTCCGAAACCTTGAACTCGCCGTTTTCAAAGTATTCCACTTCGCCCTGGGCATCATAATAGTCCAAAATGGCAAACACCGCAGTATAGCAGATATTCCATTTATCAAGAAGTTCCTTCACCTTGTGACTGGGACCGCCGGTAATGATATGCACTTCATACCCGCGGCGGACAGCTTCTGCGGTAAAGCGCGAAAAATACACGGGATTGTCATTGATGACACCGTGAAAATCCAATCCTATTTTAAGCGGCAGCGGCTTGTTCATTTTTGCTCCCGAAAATCGAAGACATCAATTCTTTCAATGAGTTCGGGCTCAACGCCGATAACGGATTGATGTTGATGACCGGATCGTCTATATCTCCAGTAATTTTATAATTGGCGGCAAATACGGTGCCGTCCTTGCCGCTTAACAAGCTGCCCACAATCGGCAGGCTGCCGATGAAAGTGTTGAGGCCGTATGCCGGGGCAATCAACCCTTTGATATCAAACTCCTGATAACGGGCATAGTAGTTGCCTGAACCGGTAATTCCCACAACGTTGCCGAAAGCCTTGGCATCATTAACCCGCAGCACTTTTCTGTAATATTCAAACGGCGCGTCGAAATGAGAAAAAGCCAATCCCTCGCCGGTCAGCAGATTAACCATGCCGGTAAACGACGCAACCGTCAAAAGCTTAGCCAAAACCGGCGTATTGTAGATGTTAAAGTCGCGGATTTTCGCATGCCCGACGAAGCGTTTATCGGCTCCCCGTTTGGCATTAATACTCAGCGTTCCGCCGCGCATATAGTCATATAAGCGCAAAAACTTCATGGTTGAGCCGGCATCATTGCTTTCGATGCTTAACAAATATTCTTTGTCCGGACGGGGAATATAATCAAGCTTGAGATGCGCCGGACGAGCTTTTTTTCGGCTGGAATTGAAGTTCCCTATCAAATGCATTTCCTGAAGGCCGATACCGTGAACCAATTTGGCCGAACCGGCAAAATTGCGAATGGCGACGTCATTGTTGGTCCACAGGCTGTTTACGGCGATATTGATATCCGTCGTCGTTACGTCTTCCAGAGTGTCATTATCGTCTTCGACCGGCGCCGAACGTTTGAGTTTTTTACGGCGTTCTTTGGAGGCTTGTACCTCCTGTTCATCTTTAGCAAAGAAATCCGACAGGTTGTAGCTGTCGCCGGAAACGGTAACTTTAACTTTTTCTTCCGGCTTGGTGATGAACTCTATTTTTGCCCGGGCAAAGGTTTTAGGCCCTTTAATGTTGGCAATATCGACCAGCTTTACTTCATTTCCGGGATAGAAATCAACTTTTCCGCTGAGTTTGAAATCCGGTTTGGAGAGGCTGAAATTAGAATTTTTATCTGGCGGTCTTTATCAACCTCGATGAGCGCCGTTGCCGAAGCGGGGGTTCCCGAAACTTTCTTAAATCCGAGGAAAGCGTAGTCAATGTTGGAACTGCGGAGATTGCCGCGGACGTCAATCGTGGTCCGTCCGCCGTCGTAAGCCGTAATAATCGCCTCGGTAGGAATGGAGCCCTGAATATAGGGCGCGCTCAGAGCCGCAAAATCAATTCCCAGTTTGGACTTGAGGTTGGCATCAAAATTAAAACTCAACTGATAACGGCTTTTGTAATTCTTATTGGCAAAATTTTCATTCCAGAGCAGATTAACCGGAATTCCCTCAAAGTTGGTTACACCGGTAATAAGCAGCCCCTGATTGGTAACTTCAAATTAAGCTTTTTCGCTTCGACAGACTTGTCTGCAATAATTCCGGGCAGGACAACATCCTGAAGTTCCGATTTAACATTGACGGTTACTTCATCCGGTTCAAGGTTTTCCTTGAGTTCAAAAGCCAAATCCAAAGAAGTGGTCGCGCTCCCCTTAATGCTGTCCGGCTCAATTCCCATATCAGAAGCATAGCCGAGCGGCTGGTGGTCTATCAGCTTGAGGACATCGCTGACCGAACCTACGGCCAGCAGGCTGACCTTTGCAAAGTTGTCTTCCTTGTCAAGCTCATATAAATCAACAAAACCGTTGGTTAAAATCACATCGTCGGAAACGCCCTTGTCCAAAGTCAGTTTGATGCTGTCGTTATAAAATCGGCTTTTCCGTAAATTCCCGTGATTTTCGGCATTCCGGTGAGATAATCCAAGGTGCCGTCTTCTACCTTTGCGCTGCCGCTCAAATCTTTAAAGGCAAATTTTTTGGATTTTTTATCATAAGCAAAATTAAAAAGTAAAATCAGCATCGGCAATCCGACCGCCGAGCAGGCTTTCCCGGCACCATTTCCAAGCTTTGGTCGCGATATATTCGGGCCAGTAGTGATAGAGGTCGTCGATTTTGACAGAAGCTACGCCGACTTTGAGCGCAACTTTCAAATCATCGGGGAAGACTTCAGGAAATAATGGTTACAACCGCTGGCTTCCACATCCAGAACCGCTTTCTGACCGTCAATGTCCAAAGTTGCGTCTTTAACGTTAATCTTATCCAGGCCGCCTGAAATTTCACCGCTGAGCAACAGGGACGAAAGATTGTAATTCTGTCGGCCGGTTCCGTCAAAATCAATGTGCCCTTTTCCGCCTTCAAGCTCAAAGCGGATTTTTTCTATAGCCGCATCAAGCCCTTTTATCAAATTTGCCTTGTTTTTAATCACCTCATCAACATTAATCAAAACATTCAGCTTTCCGTTCAGCGGCATATCTACTTTCAACGATGCGGTGCGCCGGTTTTGGGCATCCAGAATATTCATCAGCTCAGAGGGAACCAAATCCGAAAAAAATAAAATTGCAGCGCCACCTTGTTGGAAAGCGGCCGATATACGGCCTCCACCCCTATTGAAGAGGGAACGTCATTAAATTTAAGCAGAGCGCTAACTTCCGTCTCGAGGCTGGTAAGATTGCGGTCAAAACGATAGTTAACGTCAGAGAGAACCCATTTCCGCCCCAAGTCGACTTCGTGAAGCTCCGCTTCCGCCCCTTTGATGTCAATATCATTGATGTAGCTTTCCGGGTATGATTTGTCTTCAGAATTAAAGCGTTCCAGAAAATCCTGCATTCCCTCAAAATAATATTCCAGCTTTTTCTGATTAATCTGATCCTGTTTGTCTTTCTCGACGCCGTAGTTGTTGAAAATATATACCGTCGGCTTGATAACCTCAATCGAGCTGGGGGCAATGACGCCCCTAAGCAGCGCTTTGATGCTGAAAGAGACCGACGTCTTGGGAGCATTGATAATAATTTCATCATCCGTTTTGCGGTAGACAACGTTTGTCGCAATAATCCGCAAAGGCTTGATTGAACGAACCAACTCCAGGTTAACCGAATCCAGCGTCACCTGATATTCTGTGTCATCGTGATTCAGCGCTTTGATAATATAAGGCTTAAGAAAAGGCATGGCAATCGGCCCCCGGTAAAGTTGCCAGATAAAAAGCAGCAGCATTACCAGGAAAATTACGCCGATATAGTCGGCCAGCTTATGCAGCTTATAAGCCTTAACGTCGAGCTTTTTCATTATCCTTAAGCCAATTCAAAATATCCTTGTAATTGCGGTAATTATATAAATCGTTGTGGCCGGCGCCTTCATATATAATCATTTTTTGGGTTCGGCCGCATGTTTATAAAGATTCTGAGCCAGCACAACCGGTACCAGCGTATCCTCGCTGCCGCCCATAATCAGCAAAGGCGTGCGTACGTCGGCAATCTTGTCCAAATTGTCATAGCGGTCCCGTACAATCAAATCAAACGGCAGCGGCACCGGAACAATCATCTTGACCACATTGTAAAGGCTGTCGAAAGGAACTTCCAGAATCAGCGCGGCAAACGGCTCTTCCCGCCCCAAGGCGTAAACGGTATTCGTTGCCATATAAGACCCCAGAGACATTCCGTAAATGACAATGTCGCGGTTTTGATAACCGAGACTGTGCAAATATTTGACAGCGGCCAGCGCGTCCGTACCGAGATTTTGCTGAGTGATAACACCCGGAACATTTCCAAATCCGCGGTATTCCGGCATAAAAGTGCCATAGCCGGCTTCCATCAGGGGAATCATCTTGTGATAAAACTTTTCGATATTATAAGAATTTCCGTGCATAAACACAATAACCGGACGACCGGTATGCGGCTTGGTATACCAGGCCAGAAGCTTGGTTCCGTCTGCCGCGGCATATTCGACCTGCTCCGCCGGATAACCGTTTTTGCGGGCAACCTCCAAGTTTGAATTCCGGTGTACGGGATTATAGAAAAACAGCTGCGGACGAAAATAAACCGCCGCGCAAAAAGCAACATAAATGACTGCCATGGCAATCGCGCTGCGTTTGAGACAATTTCTAACCTTAGACATTATTACCTACCTTGTCAGCCAATGACGCGGCCAAAAACAAATCGATATCTCCGTCAAGGACTGCTTTGCAATCGGAGGTTTCAACCTGGGTGCGCAAATCCTTAACCATCTTATAGGGCTGCAAAACATAAGAACGAATCTGATGTCCCCAACCGATGTCGCTCTGAGCTTCCCGTTCCGCTTCGGCGGCGTCCTCCCGCTTTTTAAGCTCTAATTCATATAACCGCGCTTTCAGCATTTTCCAAGCAGCTTCGCGGTTTTGGAACTGAGAGCGCTGATTTTGGCACTGCACAACGATGCCGGTGGGAATATGGGTGATACGAACGGCGGAATCGGTCTTGTTAATATGCTGTCCTCCGGCTCCGGACGCACGATAGGTATCTACCCGGCAGTCCGACTCATTAATCTCGACGGTGATTTCATCATCGATTACCGGATAAACGCCCACCGAGGCAAAACTGGTATGACGACGGGCATTGCTGTCAAACGGCGAAATGCGCACCAGACGGTGCACGCCGCTCTCAAGTTTCAGCCATCCGTAAGCATTATGTCCGCAGACTTTTACGGTTGCGGATTTCAACCCGGCGACGTCTCCTTCGGTTTCTTCAACATATTCGACCTTATATTTATGCGCTTCGGCCCAGCGAGTATACATTCTCAGCAGCATCTCCGCCCAGTCCTGAGCCTCGGTTCCGCCGCTGCCGGAGTGGACTTCCAGATAGGCATCATTGGCATCTACTTCGCCGGAAAGCAAAGCTTCCAGTTCACCATGCTTAACCTCTGCCTGAAGCGACGACAACTGTTCCAGAACATCGCCGATGACCGCTTCGTCATTTTCGGCCTCGGCCAGTTCTGCCAAATCGGCCAAATCATTTAGTGCCGACTGCATCCGTTTGAAATTATCCAGATTAAATTCCAGATTGTTTTTTTCGCTCATCAGCTTTTGCGCCTGTGTCGGATTGTTCCACAAAGAAGCGTCAGCTGTCAGCGCATTCAGCTCATCAAGGCGAAGGACAGCATTATCATAGTCAAAGAGACCTCCTCAGCAGCTCCAGCGACTGCTTGATTGTTTCAACCAACTCATAAATTTCGGCACGCATATAATTTTATCCTTGAATTAATACTGGGTTCCCAACTGAACATTGTCATCATAATCATTTACGAAGATATCCGCTTCGGAAGCGCCGGCATTTTCATTAGCCGCCGGAGTGCCGATAACACGCTGTTCAGACGAATTAAAGTTAAACTCCGGTTTCAGAGCCTCAAGAATTACGGACTTATCCGCCGGCTGAGCCGGCTTGCCGTTTTCATAATTGACTCGCACCAGCTTGATGCCGGCAGGAATACGGAACGGAATGTCGGGCTGATTGGCCAAAGCCTCCCGCATAAAGTTATTAAATATCGGCAACGCCGAACCGGCTCCGGTTTCATATCGGCCCAAGGTTCGAGGTTCGTCAAACCCGACGTAAACGGCAACCACCAAATCCGGTGAAAATCCGACAAACCAGGCATCCTGATTTTTATTGGTGGTACCGGTTTTGCCGGCCAAATGTTTGCCCAACTGGCGCAAACGAGCCGCCGTTCCCCGCTGGGCAACGCCCTCGAGAATGCTGACCATCTGGTATGCGCTCAAGGGATCGACAATTTGTTCGCGATTATCATTAAGCTCAGGTATCGGCTGGTTTTTCCAACTGTCCTGAACACACTCTTCGCACTCGCGTTCGTCATGTTTATAAATCGTTTTGCCGTTGCGGTCCTGAATACGCTCAATAAAATACGGTGAAGCCTTTTTACCGCCGTTAACCATAATGCCATATGCAGAAGCCATATTAATCAGGCGGGTTTCGCCGGCTCCGAGCGCCATTGAAAGCAGCGGCGGCAAGTTATCGTTTACGCCCATTTTTTTGGCATACTCGGCAACCTTTTTCATTCCGACATCCTGAGCCAGACGAACCGTCATCAGGTTACGCGACTTCTCAATACCCTGGCGCAACGTCATCAAGCCGTAAAAGCGTTTGGAATAGTTTACCGGCTTCCATTTCGGTTTTCCGGGCCCCTGGTCTAAGACGAAAGGCGCATCCAAAATCAAATCGGTCGGCGAATAGCCGTTATCAAGCGCTGCCAGATATACAACCGGCTTAAACGCGGAGCCGGTTTGGCGGAATGCCTGCGTAGCCCGGTTAAACTGCGATTTGCGGAAAGAATAGCCGCCAACCATGGCAAGCACTTTTCCGGTGTGAGGGTCAAGCGCTATCAAACCGCCCTCAACATTGGGAACCTGACGGAGATTATAAGAATTTTCGGGCAGATTTTTGGAAGCAACCGTTGCCGGAGAAATTTTTTCCACCAAAACGACATCCCCTTTGGCCAGGACATCCGAAACCTGCTGCGGCGCATTGCCGATACCTTGATTTTTCAGGTTTTTACGCGCCCAGCTGAGGACATACAGCGGGATGACGCCGCGGTCGCCGTCGGCAGTTTCAATTTCCGCCTTGTCTACCGAAACGGAAAGGACGACGGCTTTGCTCCAGCTGTCATCTTTACTGGCGGGCAGCTCTACCTCAGCCAGACTTTTTTTATAGTCGGCATCCAACGGAATGTTGGCAAGCGGTCCGCGCCAGCCGTGGCGGCGGTCATAGTTTTTTATCTCTTCGCGAAAGGCTTTGGACGCAATCTTTTGCAATTTTGGGTTAAGCGTGGTACGAATCAGCAGCCCGCCTTCATACAAGGCATCTTCGCCAAATTTGTTTTTGACCTGGCGGCGGACTTCTTCGCTGAAATATTCGGCATCATCGACAAACTCCCCGCGCCGCTGAATGGTCACCAACGGTTTAAGCTTGGCGGCTTCGGCGTCATCAACGGTAACGTATCCCTCTTCGGCCATACGGTCAAGCACCCAATTGCGACGGGCAATTGCCGCATCATAATGGCGGGAAGGATTATAATTGTTGGGTCCTTTGGGCAATGCGGCCAGATATGCGACTTCTTCCAGCGACAGTTCATCAAGCGACTTGCCAAAATAATTCAGTGCTGCGGCGGCAACGCCATATGAACGGTTGCCGAGATAAATCTCGTTCAAATACAGTTCCAGGATATGCTGTTTGGTAAAGGCCTGTTCGATACGCGTGGCCAAAATGGCTTCTTTGAGCTTGCGGACATACGACAACTCGGAAGAAAGCAAAAAGTTTTTTGCCACCTGCTGGGTAATGGTCGACGCACCGGCAGGACGGCGGCCGGTACCGATGTTTTTTTAGATTACCGATAACGGCACGGGCAATGCCGAAAAAGTCAATTCCCGAATGATGGTAAAAATTTTTGTCTTCGGCGGCGATGAAAGCTTCTTTCACAATAGTCGGAATCTTTTCTTCCGGCACAAACAGGCGTTTTTCGGTGGCGTATTCCATCATCAGCTGTCCGTCACCGGCATAAAGACGGGTCGTCACCGCCGGTTCATATTTGGCAAGCTGCCGAAAGTCCGGAAGCTCCTGAGAAATCTTCCAGAAAGACGTCAGAATGAGCACCAGACCAATGACCGCAAAAAAGAAAAACGTGCTGAGCAGAGAAGAAAGCGTTTTGAACATCATTAACCCGTTATAAAAAAATTAAAAAAGTTTGTATGCAATTTAGTACAAAAAAATTTTAAAAGCCAAAGCAATTTTTCTCACTTCAGCCGATAATTGCGCAATTTTCCACAAGAAAACTTTTATAGAAAAAATTACGGAGAGTCAAACCCTAAAATACCGAGGCATGTTTCATATTTTCAAAATACTTGTCAATTGCGCGTCCGGCAGATTCAGCAAGTTTCTTACGATATGATTTCTGTTGCAGCTGTTTTTCCTCGGTACGGTTGGAGAGATACCCCAACTCCATCAAAACGGAAGGAATGTCCGGCGCCTTCAAAACGGCAAATCCGGCAAAGCGGTGAGTATTGTCCAAAGTATGGGTCGATTTGCGCATTTCCTTTACCATAAAGGTAGCAAACTCGGACGAACGATTCAACGTTTCGCGCTGAGCCAGGTTGAGCAGGATATCGGAGACCTCTTTGGAATGTTCGGCAAAATTCAATCCGGCGACAATATCCGCCTTGTTTTCCTTTTCGGCCAACGCCGCCGCCTCCTTATCCGACGCCTTTTCAGACAGGGTGTATACGGACAAACCGCTGGCCCGTTTGTTGGCGGCACTGTCGGCATGGATGGAGAGGAAAAGGTCCGCTTCATAACGCCGGGCGATTTTGACACGATCGCGCAGAGGAATAAAAATGTCGCGGTTACGGGTCATATAAACCTTATAACCGTATTTGTCTTCCAAATGTTCCTTGAGTTCGCGGGCCATGGCCAAAGTTATGTTTTTTTCATATACGCCGGAGACACCGATTGCTCCGGGATCAACGCCGCCATGCCCGGCATCGAGGACGATGATTTTTTTCGACTTGTTCTTTTTGGTTGAGGCCGAAGCTTTGGACGATGATGAGGTTTTGCCGGCAATAACCGTCTTGGCACTGCTGTAGCTGTCATTGCTCAGCGCGTGATCATTGCCAACCTTGGAGCGGAACTCCCGCTCGGAAGCCACTTCCAAATCAACGACAAAACGCCAGCTGAAATTGCTTTGCGGCGGCAGCATAAAAACTTTTTTCACCACGGCTGGCTTTTGCAAATCCAGCACGATGCGCACACCGTCAACACCGGCAGTGCCCAAGCGGGCCTGGGTGATAAAGCTGTTCGGTTCAACGACCTTTTCTATCTTGGGATTAACGCTGACATTCTGGGTGTCTATCACCAAGCGGCGCGGCTCGGTAAGCAAAAAGACTTTGTAATCGAATTTGGAATCCGCATCAAAAACGACGCGGATGTTGCCGATGCCCTGCCCGATGCGCAGAGAGGAAATCTCCGCCGCGGCTGCCGGAGAAAACGCAGAAAGACAAAGCGCCATACCGACGAAAACCGGCAGCAGCTTTGACTTTAAGACATATAAAATCTGCGGCATAAACGACAACATTTCACCTTTTTATCCATTAGACTATAGTTGCGATTATACAAAAGACTTATTACCAATCCCTTAAAATGAGCAAAAATCCCAGCAAGTGATATTTTGTTGTTGTGTTTTAAAAACAAAATGTATATTCTGGTTTTGAATTGTATAAGTTTTTGTATCGGATGAGGCCTTTTTAAGGAATGAAAAAGAAAATTGCAAGGCCAAAATTTGATACCGCCGTTTTATCATAACGAAAAAATGTGCATTATACAATGACTTAGGCAACAAGATTTTGCCGGACGGGTTTTATGCGTGGAGCCTTATTTAGAACGATACGTAAGCAAAAAAATAGAGGCTTTGCGGAATTAAAGAGGTTAAAAAAGTTCAGCGGCGGCTTGAGCCGCGGCAATTTACATTATTTTAGACAGCGAATCGCTTTTAACTTAATGCCACATCTTTAAACATCCCTCCGGCGCGGTATAAATTTTTTTGGTTGTGCAGGCTTGCAAAAAAGCCGGTACGGCGCGGAGATATAATTAATGATAAAAAGAATGCTGATTGACGACACCCAGCCCGAAGAAACTCGGGTTGTGGTGATTAACGGTAACAAACTGGAAGACGTGGAATTTGAAACCTGCCATCGCCGCCAAATCAAGGGAAACATATATTTAGGCAAAGTTATGCGGGTTGAACCCTCCCTGCAGGCCTGTTTCATCGACTACGGCGGAAACAAGCACGGCTTTATGGCCTTCGGAGAAATCCATCCCGACTATTACAATCTTTCAAAGGAAGAGTTAGACGCAGTTGACAAGGAAGTCGACGAGATTATCGAAAACAAAAAACAAGCTTTGAAAGAACGTGAAGCTGAACGTGAAAGAATCCGCCAGGAGAAAGCAGCCGCCCGGGAACAGGCTTTGAAGGCCCGCGAGGAAAAGCTGCGCCTTGAGGCCGAAGCCAAAGCAGCGGAAGAAGCGGCCGCAACGGCAGAAACGGCAGCTCCTCAGGAAAACGAAACGGTTGCCGCAGGCGAAAGCGTTGAACAAGAAAACAAGGAAAACAAAAAAGAATCCAGACGCGGCCGCAGAAAATCGACAGCAGCCAAAAACGCCGAAGCAAAGGCAGAGGAAGCTCCGTCTCAGACCGACGATAAAGCAGAAACGGAAACAACGGCAGAAACGGCTGAGGAAACATCCGAAACAACAAACAAACGGCATCCCACCAAAAAGAGACTGCTCAAAAAGAAATATCGTAAAGAGCATGCTCAGGAAGAGAATGCCGAAAAAACCGATGCTCCCGACGCCAAAGAAACAGCAGAAGCGGTTTCGGGCGAACCGTTGAAAGTCATGAGCGAAAGCATCGGAACCACCGAAGAATCCATCAGCGAAGAAGTCGACGAAAAACCGGCATCTTTTTAACGCTATGGAAGATGATGACGTTGACGACGACGATGACGACGAACTGGAAATGGATTTTGAGTTGCAGCGCAAGTTAATCCGTGCACGCAAACTGTTCCATCGCAGCAAGATTCAGGACGTCATCAAAGAAGGTCAGATTTTGCTGGTACAAGTCGTCAAAGAAGAACGAGGAAACAAAGGCGCCGCATTAACAACCTATCTGTCTCTGGCAGGACGTTACTGCGTTTTGATGCCCAACCGCATTAAAAGCGGCGGAGTTTCTCGCAAAATTACCAATGCCGCAGACCGCAACCGTTTAAAAGGAATCGTCAAGGAACTGCCTTTGACCGCGGATATGTCGATAATCGTCCGTACGGCCGGCGAGGAAAAAACCAAAGCCGACATCGTACGCGACTACAATTACCTCATCCGTACCTGGAACCAAATCCGGCTTGATTCGCTGAAGACCAAAGCTCCGGCGCTTATTCACGAAGAGGGCAACCTGATTAAGCGGGCCCTGCGCGACATTTACACCAAAGAAATTTCGGAAATCATCGTGGCCGGCGACGACGGTTACAAACTGGCAAAAGACTTTTTCAGAATTCTGTCGCCGCATAATCTGAAAAAAATCAAACATTACCGTAACAATGACATGCCGCTGTTTCAGCGTTTTCAGGTCGAAGGGCAGCTGGATAAACTGCATGAGGCAAACGCTCAACTGGAATCCGGCGGCTATCTGGTAATCAACCCTACGGAAGCCCTGGTTTCCATCGACGTCAACTCCGGCCGGGCAACCAAAGAAAAAGACCTGGAAGAAACCGCTTTGAAGACCAACCTGGAAGCCTGCGACGAAATCGCCCGCCAGCTGAGAATGAGAAACCTGGCCGGGTTGGTTGTTATCGACTTTATCGATATGGACGAGCCGGCCAACAACCATGCGGTTGAAAAACGGATGAAAGAAGCGCTGAAAAAAGACCGCTCCAGGATTCAAGTCGGAAAAATGAGTATGTTCGGCCTGCTTGAACTGTCGCGCCAGAGAATGCACTCTTCTTTCTTTGAAAGCAATTATCAGGTTTGTCCGCACTGTCAGGGCAAGGGCATGGTCAGAACCATTGAATCCGGTGCCGTTTACGTTTTGCGCGGCATTGAAGAAGAAGGAATCAAAAACCGCTCTTCCCGCCTGAATGTTTATGTTCCGTCAGAAACGGCGATTTATCTGCTGAACCAAAAGCGTCAAATGCTGCTCGGATTGGAACAAAAATACAAAATGACGGTTATCATCAGCGCCGATGACAGCATCAAATGCATTTCCGACTACCGGATTGAGCGGACAAAGAATGTCAAGCCGGCGGAAGAAGAAAAAAACGAGCCGGAAATCCAACAGGAAACCGCCGTTGAAGAAAATGCCAACGACAACGAAACCCGGAACGAGGAAAACGAGGAAGCCTCAGGCGAAGAGAATAACCGCGAAGGCAATTACCGCGGCCGCAGACGCAGAGACAACCGCAGACGCGGGCGCAACCGTTTTGACCGCCGGAACAACAATAACGGCGACAGCGGAGAAAAGAACCCGCCGCACGAGAAACAGGAAGCCGTTATCTTGTATAACAGCCATGAAGATATTAATTCTAAATCAGAGCCTCAAAATGACGGGGAACCGGTGAAGGAAAAATCAACTTGGTGGAAAAAACTTATCAAAGGTTAGACACTAACCGCCATACAACTTGGAGAAGGCTAATCGGCAGCATAATGCTGTCATTAGCCTTTTTGGCGTTTATGGCTGCAAAACCGACTGCCGCACAAGGCATCAGTTTAATCTCCGACGAGGAAACCGAGCAGCTGCTGGGAAAAATCGCCCGACCGTTGTTTACGGCAGCAAAAGTACGCTTTAACCGCAATGACATTTATATTGTTGACGATCCGACACTGAATGCCTTTGTTGCTGACGGTAACGCGTTGTTTGTACACACAGGAACAATTATTGCCGCAGACAGCCCCAACGAACTGGCCGGCGTTATCGCCCACGAGACCGGACATATCGAAGGCGGCCACATTTTGCGCCAAAAACTTAAGAATCAGGAACTTCAGGGAGTTACTCTGGCATCGGCAATTTTGGCAGGAACCGCCGCCGCGCTCAGCGGCCGCGGAGACGCAGCCATGGCCGTTATGCTCGGAACCCAGAGCTCCGCCCTCACCCATTACAGCCGTTATCGTACGCAAGAGGAACGCTCCGCCGACGAAGCGGCAATGAAACTGCTCAACAAAACAGGGCAAAGCCCGGCAGGAATGCTGACTTTTATGAAAAGGATTTCTACCCGCAACACAATGAGCGGCATTGAAGAAATCCCCTATTTTCGAACCCACCCGATAACCAGGGAGAGAATAAGCTTTTTTGAAGAAGCGGCAAAAAGGTTTCCGCTGACGGCCGCGGATCCCCTGCAAAATGAATTTGAGCGGGTAAAGGCCAAACTCTACGCTTATTTGAACACGCCGGCTGACACTTATAAAAAATATCCGGCAACGGACAAAAGCATTTCAGGACAATATGCGCGGGCAATTGCCGATTTTAAAGCTCTAAAGTTCAATCAGGCTTTGAGCGGTTTGGAAAAACTGAGCCAGAGCGAACCGGACAATCCCTATTTTTATGAACTAAAAGGGCAAATTTATTTGGAAACCGGCAAAATCAAACCGGCTGTCGCCGCCTACCGCAAGGCTCTGTCGCTGATGCCGACTTCCGCGCTGCTCCAAATCAGTACGGCGCAGGCCATTCTGGAAGACTCGCCCAATAAAAATGAAATTCAGGAAGCAATCAATCTGTTAAACAAAGCCAACATCTCCCGCCCGCTGGGATTCAGCTGGCTGTTGCTGTCGCGGGCATACGGAATGGCCGGCAACGAGGCTGCGGCAAATTATGCGGCGGCAGAGCACTCTTTGCGCATCGGTGCACAAGATATTGCCGAACGACAGGCCGAACAAGCAAAAATTAACGCCAAAGACGCCAAACTCAGGTTAAAAATCGATGATTTGCTGGTGCGAATCAAAAACCTCAAACAAAAACCTTAATTTTGTCCAAATTTGTATTGCAGAAAAGAGACATTTAAGCTATACTTTAGCTAGAGAGAACATCCGGACAGAGTTTGGCAATGAAAAATTACAGTTACGAAGAAAAGATACAAAAAGCGGAACAAGAGAGAAACCATGCCGAGCAGGCCGCGCTTGAGCGGGGTGACAGCGAAGCATTCAGCATTACCGCAGGTATTCGCGCCTATGAAAAGGCGGTTAAAGAATACACCCTCAAACACATTGGCAAAGTTGACCTGAATGAATGCCAACCCTCTGACCTTCTTACGTTTATTGAAGACATCAATAAAAATGTGAGCGTTCCTCATTTTACCGGCACGGATGCCAACAAGGAAACCCTGCGCCTGGTGAATGACGGTATTCAAAAGGTTGCCGCTTATTTGCAAAACAAAAAGGCCTCCGGCTACGGAGTTGAAGAAATCAAAGCCCTGAAAACAATTGTCAAAATTGCAGGGCAGATACATGAAAACAGCGGTGGAACAAAAAAGACATCCAACAGCTGACGGGAATTGTAACAAGTCTGGAACGCGACATTGCCGCTCTAGAAGCTGAAACCCAAAAGAAACAGAAAGACACGACCTTAGAAAGCACCAAGAAAGAAGAAGCGAAAAATCCTCAGGATGAAATCGGTTTGGAGGACATCAGGCTGGTGCAGGAATATGCAAAAGCCAACAAAATCAAATATGATTTTTCAATTTTGAAAGACTTGCTTCCTCAGGCAAAAGCATGGGCGGAAGAACGTACCAAGAAAGAAGAAGCGCAAGATTTGCAAACCAAAACAGAAAAGAAACATGAGCGCCGCGCTTTCAAGCAAGAAGTGTTGAACAGACCCGAAAAGCAAGAAACGCCAAAGGCAAACGAGACAACGCATCCTGCTCAGGCAGAAGAGGTTATTACCGTCAACCGAATAATAACATCTTATGTTACCGAAAGTTTAGACAATAAGCTTGACGCCCTGATGCAACGGGACGACTGGAAACGCGAAGAAAAAAGAGCTTGCCGTTAACGGCCTGAAACGTGCTCATGCTTCGGCAATGTTGAAGCACCCGGGTTTTCGGCTTAATCAAATTGACAACAGTGACCTGCTGAAACTGGGAAACAATTTCGGCCTCGGCCGGGCATGGTCTTCTGCTCCGGGAATTGAACCTCCGGAGATGAATCACAATCTCTATGACACTCAGCGCAATCTGCTTTTAGCCGAATGTCTCGGACGTCTGGCCAAAGTCAACGATGCAAAAACGCCGGAAGAACTGAACAGCATAAACAACATTTGCGAAATGTTGGAAAGACTACCGAAAAACTCGCTGACGGCAGACCAGCATAATGCAATTGCCGCCGGACGAACGGCTTTGAACTTGATGCAGCAGTCTCAAGCTTCCGTCGAACGGGAAGAAAACAATCAGACTGCGGCAGAAACGGAAACGCCAGCAGAAAACATAGTTTTTGAAAATATGACGGAGGAAGAAGCTGCCCGTTTTGCCGAACAACACGACGGGAACCGCCAACAGCAAGAGGCAGCCGACACAAGTTCCGGTTCCGATGAGCATATTGACACGCAGCCGATGTGGGAAGACAATCAAACAACGACAGAAAACGAGCCGGTTACAATCAGCCAACGCGAGCTTACCCGTGCCGAGAAACTGGCTGTTGAACTGGGCAACTGCTGCGAAAAACATAACATTATCTGCAAAGCTGACGAAACCGAGCCCAAACAATACAATTTGTATGACAGTCAACAGAATGCGGACAACAATATCGTAAACGGCAAAGTAACCATTTCAGGCGCTAACAGCGTCGATGTCGACAGCGAAGAATTTAAACATTTCGTTTTGGTTGCCAAAAGCGCCAGAGCAGCCGGCTACAAAGCTCTGAGCATCGGTCCGCTGGACTTAAACAATGCAGAAGACCGCAAATTCGCCGCCAATATGGTACTGGCGGCGGCAGTAGAAGGAGTTCCGCTGCGAGACGCTCCGGACTTAAAACTGCTTGAAGACGTGAATCCGAAAATAAAACTGCTGAGAGAAAAACGCGAAATGGCCGCTGAAGTCTCCGCTGCCAGAAAAGCGCTGTTGCAGGCTCAAAATTCGGGAGAACAGCAAAAAATCATCGAAGCGGAAATCTCTTTTCAATCCGCAATGGAAAAAGCCCTTCAGCATAATATTGAACACGGGTCGATAGATGCTGAGAAAAGCAGTACGAAAGAAGAACGCCTTTCCCGCTTGAAGAAAATTATGGAAGACAAAAACAAGCCGAGAGAAACCGTTAACGAGAAAGGCGAAAAAACAACCGAAACCCAAGAAGCTTTTGAAAAAAGGACTTCAAACGTTTCCGTTGCGGCTTTGCGCAACTTAAAAATCGAAAACTTTAAATAACGCGCCGTCTGACATTATCACGAAACCTAATCCCCCAATGACAAAGTCTTGAGGTTCAGTCTTGTGTACGCATTGCCGGGCAGTTTGTCAGATATCCGTTTCTCCGCACACGGAAGCATCAATCAGGCCTTTTTTGTAAAAATGTATAAAAGTCACGGGTTTGATGTCTGTCGCCTTGTATACCATTTTACGGATTTTGGCCTGAATGTACTCTTTAATCTGCGGTGCCCGATAATTGAGCTTTACAACTTCCGAAGGAATAGACTTTAGCATTTCCGCCTTGATTTCCGAAGCGAGCGCGGCAAAATCCTTTTCATCCAGAATGTCGATTGAAGAAATCTGCAAATCTTCAACCTCCCAATTTTCGCCAAGGACGACACTGATATACAAACTGCAGTTAAAAGCTATGCGTTTACGGTTTTTGACGACCTGAGAGTTCAGACTGATAACCTGTTTGTGGTCAACGCCGAGTTCATCCGTCGGAACTTCGCCGATAATTTCGGCAGCGCCGTTCAGGATATTGACCACATCACCGTCCCGGGCGACAACAACCTGACGAACGCTTCCGCCCAGTTCCAAAGCGTAGCGTTTTTGCTTGCGAATGTCGCGCTTGTCGCCATGAACCGGAATCATAACGCGAGGACGCACCAGTTCCAGCATACGTTTGATGTCTTCCTTGCAGCCGTGTCCGGAAGTGTGAACCAGATATTCTTCAGAAGAAATAACGTCAACACCGGCATCCCGCAGCTTTTCCTGCATTCGTTCTATTTTCTGTTCATTGCCGGGAATAATCTGTGAGGAAAAGATGATGGCATCCCCCTGTCCTAAACGGATATCCTTGTTTTCGCCATTGACGATACGCGTAAGGCCGCTGCGGTAATTTCCCTGCGAACCGGCACAGATATACAACATCTTGTCCAGCGGAATGTCTTTAGCCTGTTTGGCCTCGACTACCGGCGGCAAATCCGGCAGAAAACCGCATTCCTTGGCAATGCGCATATTTTCTATCAGGCTCATTCCTGCAATTACCGGGGTACGGCCGGCAGCGTGTGCCGCCAAAATCAAACTTTCCATCCGGGCAATGTTGGAAGCGAAACAAGTTGCCACCAAGGTGTTTTTGAACTTGGGCACCAACTGTATCAGGCTTTCGCGGATTTCACTTTCCGAAGGTTCCGCGTGGTCATGCGCCATATGAATTGAATCGCCGACATAAAGTTCAACGCCCTGATTGCCGATTTCATCCAGGCGAGGATAGTCCGTCTTCATAAACCCGATGCCGCAATTGTCAAAGCGCCAATCGGTTGCGTGAAAAAATATTGCCGTAGCGGGTTTTGATAAACAATGCGGCGTTTTCGGGCAATGAATGGACAACAGGCACATATTCAACGTCAAAACTGTCCAATTTTACCACCGGGCTGTCATTTACCGTTTAACGGCACAACGCCCTCAAGATTATATTCCCTCAGCCGGGGTTTGATATGGCCGAGCGTAAAGTCCGTAGCATAAACGGGGCACTGCAGCCGGGGCCAGATATGGGCAATGGCACCAAAATGATCTTCATGCGAATGGGTAATGAACAAGGCCTCTATGTTTTCCCGATAATTTTCAAGAAACGAAGCGTCGGCAAGTCCCAATTCCATACCGGGAAAATCGTCATTCAGAAAATCGTAACCGGCGTCGACCACAATAATGCGATTGTCTACAATATAGGCATACATATTCATACCGACTTTTTCCGCACCGCCGAGAGCGACAAAATGGATACCGGGCCGGTCAAAACCGGGAACGGGTTTAAATTCTTTTTGCATCGGCGCCGTTTCCCGGGGCCGGCTGATTTCCGGCAAGGCAAACAATTCCAACTGGGTTTCGGTGTTTTCACTCATAAATTTTTACTTTTCCTCTTTATAAAATACATCTCCGGCATAAATTTTCGTCAGATGGCCGGCTTCTTCCAACAGCAGCAAGCCGTCGTCGTCAACACCCCTGAAAATGCCGCGTTTTACTTCTTTTTCCGTCGTCACCGTAATTTCGGTTCCGAGCCCCCGGGCGTTTTGCAGCCATAAGTCCCTGACGGCAACAAAGCCCTGATGCTCCCATAGTTCAAGAAAACCGTTTAACCGTTTAAGATAAGCTTTCAAAAAAGAAACACGATCGGTTTCGATGCCGGCCTCTTTCAGGCTCGTTGCCTGATAAAGCAAACCGGAGGCGGCGCCGGGAGCAGCAATAATATTTACTCCGATGCCGGCGATTATATACTCTCCTTCGCCTTTTTCAAGTAAAATCCCGGAAATTTTCGCGCCGTTTACCAAAACATCGTTAGGCCACTTCAACTTTACATCAGCCTGCGGCGCCATCTCCTTAATCGTCTGTTGCAAACTTAATGATATGACGAAAACAAACTGCCCCAACAATCTTATATCTAACGGGAGAGCATAAGTCGAAAACAAGTTTCCCTTCAAGCCTACCCAATTGCGGCCGCGGCGCCCCCTGCCCTTGTTCTGGGTTTCGGCCGTCACCACAAAACGTTTTGCCGGAGGCTCTGCGGTGAGCTCGCGCGCCTTGTCATTGGTGGAACCCAGTTCGTCAAAGTCAATCCATTCCCATCCTAAAATATCCGTCATTTCAGAAAATCCCATTCAATATCAGTTCGGCATCATGCAGCAGGTAGCCGGGATTGAGCGTTGAGATGATTACCAGCACCAAATTGACAAACAGGCAGATATAAATCGCCTTATCGGTACGGTCAAACGACTTTTTAAGCGGCTCAAAGTAAGCGGTTCGAATAACCTGAAGGTAGGCATTTGCCATAAACAGCATCGACACCAGCAAAACAACCACGTCTCCCCAGCGTTCTTCCACCACCAGATTGTTGATGACAGAAAGTCTTCCCAAAAAACCGAGCATCGGCGGAATGCCGGCCAGCGATACCATAAAAACGAGCAGTGCGGCAGAAAGATACGGTTTGGAAACCGACAATCCGTCAATGTCTGAGAGGCCGGTCAGATAGTCGCCCCGGCTCTTCAACCCCAGAAATACGGTATAAACTCCGGCCATTGCCAAAATATAAACCATCATATAAGCAAAGGCGCTCAAAACGCTGTTGTCATTGAAACTGACTATCGTAAACAAAAGAAAGCCGATATGATAAATGCTGCTGAACGCAAAAAGTTCACGCAGATTTTTTTCCCCGTTAGCCGAGAGGGCGCCGATAAACAGCGAAATCGAGGCAAAAATCAACAAAGCCGGTTTGATAAATTCTCCCGCCGTCCAGAAAATGTTTACCATAGAATTTATCAGACAGGCCAAATAGGCAAACGGCGGCACCAGAGTTATAAACCCGCACACAGGCAAAATCGCCACACTGACAATTCCGACAAACCAAGAATGAAACGGAGCCACGGCCAGCATAAAAAACAAGCTGCACATAATCATACCTACCGCCGCATAGGAAACCAGGGTCATCGGCCGGCCGGTGTTATAGTAATCGTAAATATCGGCAAAAGCAAAGCTTTGTACTTCCGTCCACAGCAAAACGGCTCCCCCCCACAAAAGCAGGCAAAACAGCGAAGCGAAAAAGAGATACAGGCGCGACATCTCGATAATCCGGTCTTCATCCCAATGAAGACGCAGCAAAGCATAATTTATGAGGCACAACAAAGGAACAACGCCGGCAATAAGCAGAAAATTTTGAGCGGAAATTAAAATTCCCAACAGCAGCAACGCCGTCATCCCCAAAGAATAAAACCGATAAGACGAGCGGTTTTTGTTCAGAAACCATTTGGACGACAAGTAAAACCAGGCAAAAGCTACCAGATAAATCACAACCTTAAACAACGTCGTATACGGCGTATTTTTCATCCAGCAGGGAAAAACGCTGAGATTGTAAAACACGACGGTGCCGAGCAATGCGGCCAGCAAGAAATACTTGCTGAGCGTAAAAAAAGTTTTTGCGGTTTTGCCGGCGCGATAACGGTTAACCAGGGCGGCCACCGCAAGGTATGACAGCAGGCTGATTTCCGGCATTAAAATAAACCAATTTTGCAGCATTGTCAGGCTCCTTTAGGCATCAACCACAAACCACAGAGGTTTGATAAACGACATTAACAGAATAAAAATTATAAACAGCATAAAAGCGAACATCGGTTTGGAAATGTCATCATCCTGATTTATCGGGCAGGACGGATTTTCGGTTTTGTGCTTGTAGAGTTCCTGCAACAGCGTTCCGCCGACCAGAGCCAGCGAAGCAATCAAAACCATACCCATCTTTATATTTGATGCCAGCAACCGGGACAGTATCAAAAAATTATTCAGGAAAACGGCTGACAACGGCATACCGATAGCCGCTATGGTCAGATAGGAATAGGCAAAAGACAGTCTGCGGACTCTACATAATGCGCCGGTGGAGGAAACGTCGTAGGCTTCTTCTTGCGGGCAATATGGTTTGCCAGCACCTCCAGCGTGGCGACAATAAGGATAAAGCTGAACAACGAGAAGCCAATATTCAACAAAATCAATTTATCGTGCATAAAGACACCCAGCAGATACATAATATAATATACCGTGATATATGAAAAAACCTTATATTGGGAATCCTTATTGATAAAACCTATCAAAGCGATAAAGAGCATTGTGACCACGCCGATGACGTTAATCCAGGTCAGATAATATTCTACCGGCTGAGGAATTGAATCCGGAAGAAAACGGAGGAAACCGTAAATTCCGGTCAGCGGCATCAAAACCGTAATAATGAAAGCCAGCGGATTACGGATACCGGCATTAATCGAAGATATCCAATAATGAAACGGCCAAATCGGTATCCGCGAAAGAAACGACAGAAATACCGCCGCCCAGATATAATAAGCAACCTGAGGAGCTATTTTCAAATGACGCAACTGTTCGAGAGTGAGTGCGCCATGATAATGGTAAATCAGCATAATGGCGCTGAACAACAGCATCGCCCCCAAAAAGTTATACAGGAAAAAACGATAAATCAGCCCCTGCTTTTTACCGCACCGAACATACCCGTAATCATAAACAAAGGCAGCAACATACCTTCAAAAAAGATATAGAAGGAGAAGATGTCGGCAGCAACAAAAAGCCGGTCGACATACTTAAAAACAACAGGGTAAAGACCATTAACGACTTTTGTTTATAGGTATCGCGCCGTACTCCGGACAAGCCAATCAGAACCGCAAGATGCACCGCCAAAATCAAAAGCAGGGAAAAGGTGTCTATTCCCAAAAGAATATCAATGCGCGGCGTTGCCAGCCATTGGAAATGTTCCTGCAGCTGGAGCACGGGGCTATCTTCGTCAATAATCATAAATATTCGCCAAATCAAAATGATATTGGCCAAAATTGAAAAAAGACACAGACATTAAAAGCGTTGCGCCCGACGTTTTCTTCATCATCTTTGGCCGTCAGCACAAACAAAAGCCCAAAAAACGGAATGGCAACAATCAGAGACAAAAGAGCAAAAGGACTATTCATACCAGTAATATCCTATCGTTAAAATGACAATGGCCAACCCCAGCATTACCATCAGCAAATAATTCAGCCAGAGGGCTGATTGAATACGGTGCAGTCCTCCGACAAAAAAGCGGGGCGTCTGAGATATTGAACCTATTATGGTGCGCTCAATGACCACAAAATCAACGGCAATCCAGAGAATTCGGCCCAACAGGCGCAGCGGCGTCAACAACAGGTAATGATACAAAAGCTCCCAGACATCCATATCCTGTACGGTTTCATTGTCGGCCCAACGATTGAAAAAACGCGTTATGCCGAGGAGCATAAGGAGGACAAAGCAGCCGAAAGCGGCGATTTCTACAATCGTTTGACCATTCCGGAGCAGATATGCCACGGCAATGCAGCCGCAGCCCAGCGGCAGCCAATAAAAGGCTCCGACGTTCTGAAGCAAGGCGGCGACACGTTCGTCGGCATTTTCTTCTCCCAAAAGATATCTCGAAAAAATATGAGCCAACGCCACAAGCACCAGCGAGCCGTAAACGCCGTAATAATATTTTAACTCAACACTGTACTGGCTGCCCAAAACGACGATGAAAGCAAAACCCCCAGCAGAACCAAAAAGAAATTAAGCTTCAGATGTCGGAAAAAGCCGCCCATTTGAGAGACATAGACTTCGTTTGACGCGGAAATCACATTAATCATCAGCAAAACATTCAGGAGAATGGCCGCCGGCAGTAAAAACGCTACCGAATAATACAGTGAATCCGCGTTCGAAAAACAACCCCGAGGGCAAAACTATAAAACATCAAGTTGAGATAAAGCGCCTTGGCCTTAATGTTATCGATAATCAAACTGCCGAAAAATCCCCAGAGAAGGGACAATCCGCAAAAAACCTGCAGCAGCAGAACCGTAAAATCGCCCTCCATCAGCAACGGGCGAAGCCGGTTAAACAAAATCAGCGCGGATAACGGCGTTGACAATGCAGACAAGCAGATTACCCGGTTAAAAGTCAAGACTTGCAAATCCAGCATTTTATTCTGAAACATAAACAAACCGGCCTTGATAAAGATAACCAAGAGCAAAAGCGCAGCCACCAAATCCTTATGTTCGCCCACCTGCGCATAGTTTGACGCTACCGGAAGCGCGATGTTTCCCAACTGGCTGTAAACAACGGACAAAGCCGTAAACAGTGCCATTTCGGCAATAAAATTATAAAAAATAAACTTTTTTTTGGCTTCAATATTATCAATCAGGTAAAAACCCAATATGGTAAAACAGCAGCTGCCTGACATCAACTGAATGAAATCACGCGAAGAGGCCAGCACGATAACGGCAGCAACCGAAAGCAGTACCAATCCGTTAAGTCTGAGCTTATGTTCTTCCGGCTTATGAATACAGTTCAGGTAAATAAGCAGCAAAGCCGTTCCCAGCAACGGCAAAAGCATTTGCTCCAGCTTGAGGTTCGCCGAAAGGTTAAAGTTAGCCTGCAAAGCGGGATAAGGTATCAAGGGTAAACAAACTGACTGGTGTCATGCTGCTGAAACGCGCTCCACAGATGATACATCAAAACAGCACAAATCACGAACATTATCGCAGACCATGCCCGCCGCCCCTGCCCGGGAGCAACGATAAAGGCAAACAAAGCCATTACAACCAGGCTTAAAAAAAGCTGTAAAATCATAAAATCAATACCTACACTTATACCTTTGCTGCTCAATATAACAAAAAATAAGGGCTTTTAAAGCCCTTATTAGAAGAACAGCGTATATGTGCATAAAATTACTTTATGGCATCCAAACTGCGGACGATGCGAACCGGAACCATATATTCACGGGCAACTTCGGCACCGTCAAGTTCCGCAACCAAAACCTCATCCACGGATTTTAAAGGATTGCGGGCATCAGCATTAATTCCGCCCAAAAAATACGGCACTTTCACGACTCCGATACAGCAAAAGCAGTATCTCCGCCATCATAAACAAAACGGGGATTTTCAGGACCACCGCGGCGCTGCTTTATCATAATCAAA
>VOFD01001795.1_pt1 | contig 25665 bp, 36 predicted proteins | sample 5384101 | NCBI WGS metagenome assembly VOFD01 (sample SAMN12384723, study PRJNA508395) | human gut metagenome | isolation source: healthy gut C | host: Homo sapiens
GATCAAGTGCCTTGTGGTTCGTGATCTCAGCCGGTTCGGGCGAGACTACATCGAGGCAGGAACCTATCTGGAACGGGTCTTTCCGCAGATCGGGCTTCGGTTTATCGCCATCAAGGAAAACTACGATAACTTTGATGCGGACGGCTCCGGCGAAAGCCTCATCATCCCTCTGCAAAACATGATCAACACACTCTACTCGAAAGACATCTCCCGCAAGGTTTCCACCGCGCTCAAGGCACAGATGGAAAGCGGAGAGTTCAAGAAGCGCAATCTCCCGTATGGTTATCGCTGGGATGAGGAACACAGCAATATGGTTTTCGATGAAGAAACCGCGCCGATTGTCCGGAAGATTTTCCAATGGAAAATTGAAGGGTTGTCCCTTCCTGCGATTGCAGACCGGCTTGATGCCATGAATGCGCCCAATCCGGAGTTTCAGAAGTATCAGGTCGGCGTCCGCACAGGCAATGCTACGGCGAAAAAGATTTGGAACAAGTCTTCACTCACTACCATTCTGGATAATCCCCACTACGTCGGAGATACCGTTCTCGGACGGACGCTGAACGCCATCTACAAGGGCGTCAGGAATCAGCATATCGACCGCGAGGAATGGATTGTCTTTCCCAATACTCACGAGGCGATTATCTCTCGTGAGGACTTTCAGAAGGTTCGTGAGATGCGGACGCTGCTGCAAGGACAAGAGTTGAGAAGATGGAGCGCACGGAGGAAATCCGTGCTACGCTGATCAATCTCTTTGAAGACAAAATCGTCTGCGCAGACTGCGGCAGGAAGCTCTATTTCCATCGCAAGCGTGTTGACAAGCGTAAGGACGGCGCATGGTACGCCTTCTATGAGTGCAGCTCATCCGTCAAGCGCGGCAATCTCTGTACGCCGCACTATACGCGGCAGGACAAACTCGAAGCCGATGTGCTTGCGGCGATTCAGCTTCAAGTCAAGGCGGCTCTCAATTACGACAAGCTGCTTGCCAAGCTGAGAAACAGCGAAGGTGAACGCAGCATCCGAGATCAGCAGAATGCGCTCATTACAAGCCTGAATCTGAAACTCAGCGGTATTTCCAAGAAGCGTACCCGTCTCTATGAGGACTTCACGGAAGGCGTTCTCGATGAAGAGGAATACGCCTTTGCCAAGAAAGCCTACGATGAGCAGTATGCCGATCTTTCACGGCGGTTGGATGAAGCGGTCACTACATCAGAAGGAGAAGCCAAATGAAAGTATTTCTTTATCTGGAACGCTATGCGAAGGACAAAGGCTATGAGGTGGCTGCTGCGATGGCAGCAGACGGCATCTCCGGCGTCCATACGGAAGGTATCATGAACTTCCTGCTGAACGAAGCCAAGCGTCAGGACATCGGTACGATCCTCACCCGCGACACCTCGCGAATCAGCCGGGACACTTCCTCTTTCATGAGGTTTGAGCGAAAGTTCCGGGAGAACGGCATCCGGTTCGAGTATCTGTCCAAGCCTGACAACGAGCTTCCGGTCACTCCGATGATGGAGGCGTTTGAGGCGGCGTATAAGAAACGTCGCACAAAGAACGGCAAAAGAGCATAGAGAAAACGCAAGCCGTTCATATACTGGAACTGAAAAGAATCCTGTCTTTTATAGGGACGGTGCCGTTCCAGCAGCTTGACATGCGTAAGTTAGAGGAACGCAGGGCAAAGAAAGAGCTGGAGGCGGAACGCTGTGCGGAACTCAGGGCCACCTTATATGAAGATATGAAAGACGGCATGATTTCAAAGGAAGATTACCGGGAACTCCATGCAGCGTATGAAACCAGGCGGAAAAATGCACAGCTCGCCATCCGGCAGATTGATTTGGAAATGGAAAAGGTGCTGGAGAGGAAAAGCAGCGGTTTCGCATGGCTGGATTATTTCACAGAACACCGGAATATCGGGCAACTGGACCGCTTTGTGGCGGTTTCACTGATCCGGGAAGTCAGGGTAATGGATAAAAAGAATATAGAAGTTGTGTTTGATTTTGACGACTGCTACCGGGAGATTCTGGAGGGGCTTGGCAGTGCAGGCCATGACGTGTCTGTAGATGAAAACGGGAAACTGGACGTCAGGGTAAAGGAGGCGGTGTGACATGGCAAGAAAAAAGCAGAAAAAAATATGGCTGCCGGCAATGCAGGGCCGTCCGGCAACCTGACAGAGCAGGCAGTGATGGAATTAAAAGAGGATGTGAAGCCGTACAGGGCAGCGGTATACGCAAGGCTTTCCTTTGAGTCGGAGACGAATAAGGAGAGGGATACGGTGGAAACGCAGATAGCCTATATCAAAAATTTCATTGACGGGCAGGACGACATGGCAGAAGCCGGCATATATGCGGATGTGTCCGTGACAGGAACAACATTTGACAGGCCGGAGTTTGAACGCATGATGCAGGACATCCGGGCGGGGAAAATCAATACCGTCATTACCCGTGATTTGAGCAGGCTTGGCAGGAATTATGTGGAGACAGGCAACTATATAGAGAGGGTATTTCCCTTCCTTGATGTAAGGTACATTGCAATTACGGACGGCTTTGATTCGGCAAAACAGGAGGCTGATTTGTCCGTACCGCTGAAAAATATTGTAAATGAGTATTATTCCAAGGATATTTCCAAAAGGTTAAAACCGGGAAAGTGGCCATCTGGAAACAGGGCGGATTCAGCGAGGGCACGCCTCCATATGGTTATATGCGTGCGGACGACGGTTCAAGGCGGCTGATAATAGATACGGAGGTAAGCGGGGTTGTAGTCCGTATCTACCAGATGTTCCTTGACGGCATGGGATATTCGGCTATTGCAGGGGTGATGCAGAAAGAGGGGATACCGTCCCCGCCCAAATACCGTTTCCTAAAAAAAGGTGACAACACAAACGCAGATAAATCAAGGGACTGGCATTATTCCCATGTTAAGGAAATACTGACTGGCGAGTATTATATAGGAAATATTGTTCATGGGAAACAGTCAAGATGCCTTGCAACCGGGCGCAAGAACATCCATACATCACCGGAGAAGTGGATGCGGCTGGAGGGTGTGCATGAGCCTTTGGTCAGCAGGGAAATGTTTGAAAAAGGTGCAGCAGCGTGTGGAAACTGTCCGCAGGGATAACATGGAAATAAGGGGCAGGAGACTGGGGCTGCCGGAGAAACCGGAAAATAAGTTGGCCGGGAAGATATTCTGTGCGGAATGCGGTTCACGTATGTATCTGAAAAGACATTATAGGCAGCTGTCATATTTCCGGTATGAATGCTGCAGGCGCGGGAAAAAACAGACCCATGGACATATAAAGTGCAGGAATGTGTCAGTCGGGGAGGCAGAGCAGGCGGTATTTGATGTAATCCATAAGCACATGGAACTCTGCATTGACAAAGTGCGGCTGGTGCAGAACCTCAACCGCCGGAAAGAAAATGTACTGCAGTATAATGTATACCGCAAAGAGATTGACAGGCTCAGGAAAGAAGAAAAACGAATTAATGTTGTCAAAGGCGGACTTTATGAGGATTACAGGGACGGGCTGGTAACAGCAGAGGAGCTGTGCCAGTACCAGAAAGAATATGAGAACCGGATAAAGTGCATGGAAGATCAGATTACCGAACTGCTCATAAGACAGAAAGGCTATGACAGAAATTTCCATCTGAATGAGGAATGGGAGCAGACGGTACAGGAATATTTCAGGCGCAGGAAACTGACAAGGGAGATGGTGGATGCCTTTGTGGAGAAAATTTATTTCCACCCGGATGGAAGTCTGGAAATACATCTGTACTATGATGATTTTCTGAAACAGTTATCTGAAATGGCAGAGGAAAGGGCAGGTGGTGCGGATGCGGGAACTGTTGGCACTTTTACATGAGACTGTCCGATGAGGACGACAATATGCCAAAGGGCGCAGAGAGCAACAGCATCTCTCACCAGAGGCAGCTCATGATGGAATATGTTTCAAAACACCCTGACCTGCAGGAATACCGGATAGCCGAGTTTGCGGATGACGGATTTTCAGGTGCCGATTTTGACCGTCCTAATTTTCAAAAATGATGGACATGGTAAAGGCGGGGAACATCGGTGTAATCATTACAAAGGATTACAGCAGGCTTGGCCGGGATTACCTGCAGGTGGGCAACTACATGGAGTGTATATTTCCGTTAATGCAGGTAAGGTATATTTCTGTCAATGACGGTACGACAGCAGGGAGTCCTTTGGGAGCACCGGGGGAATGGGCGTGGTGTTAAAGAACATTGTCAATGCCATGTACTGCCGGGATGCCTCAAGGAAAGTCCGTTCAGCCAAAAAAGGTGCTGGCACAGCAGGGAAAGTACATTGCGGCATTTGCCCCATTCGGCTACCGTAAGTCAGCAGCGGACAAGCATGTGCTGGAACCCGATCCGGATGCCGCACCTGTGGTAAGGCTGATATTCCAAATGGCAGCGGAAGGTAAGAAATATACGGAAATCTGTGAGTACCTGAACCAAAACCATTATGATTCCATACTGGAATATTATGAGAAGAATAATATTAAACGCTCCCATGTCAGGGACATTGGCGAGAGGCTGTGGTCGCCCACGACAGTGATGGAGATACTTTTTCAATGAGGTTTATCTTGGGAAAGTCATCAACAACAAGACCGCCGACAATCTTGATACCGGGCATAAGGTGGAACGAAGAGATGCTGTGGACTGGATTGTGGTAGAGGGCTGCCATGAACCGTTAGTATCGGAAGAACTTTACCAAAAGGGCTGTTAAGGCAGTGGGCAGACGGCCATACCAGAAAAGGAAAAGCAATGGGGCATGGAAAAGAGGACTGGTTGTCTGTGCAAAGTGCGGGAAGGCTATGAGGAAATACAGTAATGGCAATTACTACCAGTGCAGGATTCACAAATTTAAGATAAGGCGCAGTGAAGTAGAAAACAGTGTTGTTGAATGCGTAAAATCCATGGCGCTGGCAGCCCTGCAAGAACTGGAACTGAAAAAAGAACATTCCGTTTGCAAAGACATCCTGTCAGACGAGGCCGTCCTGCTGGAAAAATCGCTTCAAAAAGTACGGCAGGCAGAAATTTTCCATATATGACGAATACACACAGGGCAAGATGGCAAGGGAAGTCATGGCGGAAAGGACTGCCGCTGTCAGCCGGAAGATAGAGGAAACAAAACGGCTGCTTGCTGAAAAGAAGGAAGAAATCGCACGGCAGGATATGTGTCCGGAGGAAGATACGGAAACATTAACCGTATTAAGCCTGCTGGATGAATTTGATGCGGATAAAGTGAGATTTCTGGTTGATGTGGTGCAGGTACACAGTGAGACGGAAATCGAGATTGTCTGGAAAGCGGATGATTTTATCAAACAAATGTGATTTGTTTTGTCTGTATATTGGAATTGAATGATTATGGGGAATGCCGACAGTGGTATTCCCCATAAAAATATATTTTTTTTGTTTCTTACTTGACACGAGCAGAGTGTCACCATGCTACGGCTGATTCTTATAGAAAGATTATTAACTATTTTAAACCGGAATTTTTAGTGGGATTGACAGCAACGCCAGATCGAATGGATAATGAAGATGTTTACGAATTATTTGATACAAATGTGCCATTTGAATTGCGTTTGCGAGATGCTATTATAAATGATTTGGTCGTACCGTTTCATTATTATGGAATCAGAGATAGTCTGGTAGATTATGGGCTCACAAAGAATCAAGAGAGAAAGATGATATCTCAGTTGGCTTCAGTAGAACATTGTGGTTTTATCAAAGATAAAATTGAAGAGCATAGAAGTTCTGGTAAGTTAAAAGCGTTGGCCTTCTGTAGGAATATTACACATGCAAGAATGATGTCAGAAGAGCTGGGAGAATATTATCATACGGCATATCTTACAGGAAAAAATTCTGTTGGTGAGAGAATACGTGCATATAATGATCTTCAAGATGATGAAAAGGAACTTGAGATTCTGTGTACAGTGGATATTCTTAACGAGGGTGTAGATATTCCAGGATGTAATATGGTTCTGTTTTTAAGGCCTACTGAAAGTTCAACAGTGTTTATACAGCAACTTGGGCGAGGATTGAGAAAGTATAAAAATAAGAGTTTTGTTACCGTTTTAGACTTTATCGGAAATAGCTATAAGCGAAGTGTCCAGATTGCATTTGCGATGGGAAGTCTTGCAGATAATGTCGTTATGGAAAAGAGATTAATGCAGTCTCTTGTAAAGGATAATTTTTCTGCACTTGGATTGGGACAGTATGGTGTCGATATTCATTTTGATGAAGAAAGTCAACAGGAAATTATTGAATATATTGATAAGGAAAACTTCAATAGCTTGTCCTATTTGAAACAAGATTATTTTAATTTTAAAAAATATGTTAACTCAGAATTTCCACCTAAGCATATGGATTTTTTAAATAATGACTGCGCACCGGATTTAATGAGATTCTTACAGGTTAGAATTGGGGAAGAAAAACGGGATGCTATTATGCATTTCTTCAAGGCATAGAGGAAAAGAATCTTCCGCTGTTCTCAGATGAGCAGATTGCATTTATTAAGTATTGTTCATCGCTTTTTGCCGCTTGTAAGACCTCATGAATATGTTATGATTCAGGTTTTGCTGAATGGGGCATTGCCAATGGCTGAAATTAGTAATGTATTATATTCAAAAGTACCAAGATGCACTCAGGATGAAATTAAGCATACTATAAAATTTATGTTGAAAAAGAGTGCGGTGAAGGAAGAAGTTGGAAAGATTTATCTTAATACAAATTTGGATGAACAATTTAGGGAATATACGGAAGATCTTCTGGCATATGGAATGACGCAGTACGAGAGTAATTATAAGAATTCTGAAAAGTTTTTATTGTGGCATAATTATCGAATGGATCAGGTGCAGTTGAAACTATTAAAAGATCCTGACCATAATCAGAAAGGGACATACTTTTATGGAGATGAGGCAATTGTATTTGCATCATTAAAAAGGATGCTTCTGTAGAAGAAAGACTGGCATATAAAGATAAATTTTTGACCGCAAATGTTTTCCAATGGGAGTGCGAGAATAATATTTCGGATCGTGATTTACGGTCACTTAGGTTGTGCAAATATGTTCATTTGTTTATAAGGAAAGTGGATGAGGAACGTGGGATAAGATTGCCATTTATTTATGTGGGGGAAGGTAAGTTTTCTAATGAAAGAAAACAGGAAAAAATAGATTCTACAACAGGAAAGGATAATATCACATATTTGTATGACATTCCGATGAATGAGGAATTGCCAGAGTATCTGCAATATGATTTTGGAGTAGTGATGTAAGATGAAGACGATAAGAGTGGTTGCGGCTGTAATATGTGACAGTATAGAGAGAAAAAAATAAAATATTTGCCACGGTCAGAGGTTATGGAGAGCTTAAAGGTGGCTGGGAATTTCCTGGTGGAAAAATTGAAGCAGGAGAGACACCACAGCAGGCATTAATCAGAGAAATCTGCGAGGAGCTTAATACAAAAATTATGGTCGGAGATTTGATTAATACTATTGAATATGATTACCCGGTGTTTCATCTATCTATGGATTGCTTTTGGGCAGAGGTGGTTTCAGGAAAGCTTGAATTGTTGGAGGCCAAAGAGGCAAAGTGGCTTACAAAAGATATGCTTGATTCTGTAAAGTGGCTTCCGGCGGATGTGCAGCTTGTTGAAACAATTAAATCACAGATGGGTGGTGAAGATTATTTGTAATATTATGATATGGAGTATTTGTTTTATGATAAAAAAAAAAAAAGCACCCACATTCGGCAATATATCGAAAACGAATTGATATATTGCTGAATGTGGGGTATAATATGCTGCAAGGGAAATAATAATGATGTCTATAATGGAGATGAAAACTGATGAAAACATGTAAAGAAAAAGCAATTGAATGGAACATTTCAGAACGAACAGTGACGAATCTCTGTAACAAAAAATAGAATACCCGGAGCAATAAAGGAAGGAAAGAGATGGAAGATTCCCGATGATGCGGTTAAGCCGGCTGATGGTCGTGTTTCCTCAGGTAAGTATATTAAGAAGAATGCGGCAAAAGGAACAAAGTCTTTACCGATTGGTATCTCTGATTATGTGCGGGCACAATCTGAATATTACTATGTAGATAAAACACTATTAATTAAGGAATTTTTTGGATCAAAAGCCATTGGTTTCTTTGTTTACCAGACCAAGACGTTTTGGAAAGACCTTGAACATGGATATGCTCAGAGTGTTTTTTGAGATATCAGAGGAAGACACAAGTAAGTATTTTGAGAATAAAGCGATTTGGAAATGCGGCGATGAATACAGAACACATCAAGGGAAATACCCGGTCATCTTTTTGACTTTTAAGGATGTGAAATTTGATTCTTGGGAAGCTACGATAGATAAAATCAGAGGACTTTTACAGGCAGAGTTTGGCAGACATCAGGAGCTTAGAAGTAGCGATAAGCTTGCAGAGTATGAAAAGAACTATTTCGCGAAGATATTAAATGGAAATGCTTCAGAGGTTGATTTATCATCAGCGCTTGAAAATCTATCACAGATGTTAACAGAGCATTATGGAAAGGCTCAATCATTATTATTGATGAATATGACACACCGATTCAGGAAGGATATTCGAAGGATTTTTATGATGAGATTATCAGTTTTATGAGAAATTTTTTCTCGGGAGCATTTAAGGATAACAAAAATCTTTCTTATGGATTCCTTACCGGAATTCTTCGTATTGCACAGGAAAGCATTTTTAGTGGACTGAATAATCTGACGGTCAATTCTGTAATGGACGAGGAGTATGACTGTTATTTTGGATTCACATACAGTGAAGTACGTGCGATGCTTGAATACTATGGGGTGGCAGATAAGGAGGCGGAACTTAAGGATTGGTATGATGGTTATCTGTTTGGAAACACAGAAATCTATAATCCATGGTCTGTAATTAATTACATTTCAAAGGGGTGTATCCCTCAGGCTTACTGGGTAAATACCGGAAGGAATGAAGTGCTTGAGGATGTTTTGAAGGTTGCTACGGATGATATTACAGAAAGCTTGTATTCATTATTGCAGAGAGAGCAGGTAATTGCCAGAATCGATCAGAATATGGTATACAGATCATTGTCTGAAGAACCGGCAAATATTTACAGTCTTCTTTTGGTGGCAGGTTATCTTAAGACACCTAAGAAGGAACTGCAGGCGGATGGAGCATACCTTTGTGAGGTTTCCATTCCTAATAAAGAGATAGCAGCTGTATATAAGAGTGAGATATTGTCTCATTTGTTGCAGATTGGGGTAATTACAAGAACTACTGCAAATAAGATTGCAGAAAGCTTGTATGCAAATGATTTTCAAAAAGCTGCAAAAGGCTATTGCTGAATATATGGATAAGTCCATTAGCTTCTATGATGCCGGAGCGGAGACTTTTTATCATGGACTTGCACTTGGTTTGGTTGCTTTGATGGATAATCATTACAAGATTAAATCAAACAGAGAATCCGGCGATGGAAGATATGATATCAGTCTGATTCCGAGAGAGAAGAAGTATCCGGGAATTATTATGGAGCTTAAGTGGAAGAGTAGTCTGGAACCTATCCAGCTTGAGGAATTATCAAAAGAAGCCTTGAAGCAGATAGACGATAAGCGTTATGACTTGGAAATGCGGGAAGATGGTATAAATAATATATTAAAGCTCGGAATTGCGTTTTCAGGGAAGAAAGTGGTCATAAATGCAAAATGAAGAATTGGGCGAAATTAGAAGGACTAAGGCAGAGAAAAGAGGGGCGTTTAAGAAGAAAAATTTTGTTGAAGGAAGTTATTGAGGACTAAGGAAATTAATATAGTGAACAATAGAGGTATAATTTTCTGAATATTAATACAAGGCAGGTGATAAGATGTATTTGATAAAGACAATAAAGGGAGATATCACTAAAATTACAGATGTGCAGGCAATTGTATATGCTGCTAACAATTCACTTCTTGGTGGCGGCGGTGTCGACGGCGCTATTCATTGGGCAGCGGGACCGGAGCTTTTAGCAGAGTGCATAACTCTTCATGGCTGCGAAACAGGACAGGCAAAGATTACAAAAGCATACAATTTGCCATGTGATTATGTGATACATACGGTGGGTCCGATTTGGAATGGTGGCAGAAGTAAGGAAGAGGAACTTTTGGCAAGCTGTTATTTTCATTCTATGCAGGTGGCACTTGAACATGGGATACGGTCAATTGCATTTCCTTCCATATCCACCGGAGTATATCATTTTCCGGTAGATTTGGCGGCGAAAATTGCAGTTCGTACAGTTGCAGGTTTTTAAATAAAAATGAGGAGAAATTTGATTTGGTTGAGTGGGTACTTTTTGATGAAATTACTGAAAAGGCCTATAAAGCAGAAGTAGATAAATTGTACGAAGAAAAAAGAAAGTATTGTTAATCACTTGACAAGTGACCCAATGGTCGCTGTATTGTATATTGTTAATGTGACCGTGAACCGGACAAAGAGCAGAAAATTATCGAACCTTTGTCCGACATTTCATTAAAACAAACGGAAGGAAAGAAATGGAGGAATAGAATTATGAAAAGAGCAAATCAAATATTATGGGAGTTATTCTGATTGTTGTTGGTCTGGTGATTGGATTGAATGCCTTTGGAATTACCCATGTGGAACTTTTTTTCGATGGATGGTGGACATTGTTTATTATAATTCCATGCTTTATTGGTCTTCTTTTCAATAGTGATAAGATGGGAAATATTATTGGACTTTGTATTGGTGTATTTTTATTACTGTGCTGTCAGGACGTTTTGGATTTTGGAATGCTGTGGAAATTACTATTGCCAACCATTATAATTCTTTTCGGTATCAAGATGATTTTTGGCAGTTTATTGGACAAAAATGTGAAGAGGCCATGAAAAAATGCGGGATGATAGTGGACAGACGCGCAGTGGAACCGCTGTGTTTTCTAGCAATAATCTTGATTTTTCAGGGGAAGAATTTCATGGCGTTGAACTAAATGCTGTTTTTGGCGGTATAAAATGTGACCTTAGGAATGCAGTAATTGTTCATGACTGTGTGATTCAGGCATCTGCGATATTTGGCGGAATAGATATACTTGTGCCAAATAATATAAATATCAAAGTTAATTCCAACTCTATTTTTTGGCGGTATTTCCAATAAAAGCAAAAATGGTAAGATTGATGGTGCACCGACACTTTATATTAAGGGCACCTGCATGTTTGGAGGGGTGGATATTAAATGACAACCTTGCAGAGAATTATAAAATATTGTGCGATAGCATTTGCTGTATTCTTAAGCGTTTCTATTATTGGCGGAATTTGCGGTGTATTTGGAATGTTATCCGTATTTTTTGGTGATGATACGGTGGGCGAAAAAAAGACCTATGCAATCGGTAACGAGATAGAAAGTCTTGATATAGACATTAGTGCGGCTGACCTTAGTGTTGTCATCGGAAAAAACTTTTCGTTAGAAAGCAACCACAAATATTTGTCTGTGAAAGAAGAAAAAGGCATACTTAAAATATCGGAAGACAAGGTCTTGTTTGGTATTTCACATAAGGGAGCATCGGTAGTTCTTACGATACCGGATGGGTTTACTTTTGATGATGTGACCATTTCCACAGGTGCCGGAAAAGCTGATATTGATGTTATTTCAGCAAATACGATGGATTTGGATTTTGGCGCCGGAGTAACCAGGGTTGGCTGTTTGAATGTACATACCCGGACAAAAGTGAGCAGTGGTGCAGGTAAGTTGGTTATTCTGAATGGAGAAATGAATGATCTTTCCGTTGATATGGGTGTGGGAGAGTTAGAGCTTACCGGTAAATTGACAGGAAGCAGTACGGTTGATTATGGAATCGGAAAAGCAAAACTTACCCTTATCGGCAACATAGATGATTACCGGATTGAACTGGATAAAGGGGTAGGCGGCGCTACGTTGGATGGAGAAGCTATGTCTGATGAAGGTGTTTATGGAAGTGGTCAAAACCGGATTAGTGTTGACGGCGGTGTTGGTAATCTTCGATTCAATTTGAAGATAATATATATGCCAATTAGAGATAAAAGAATATTTGGCATATTAACCGGAAAAGCAGTAAAGATGAAGAACCGGCAATTCTCTATTCTCCGGAAAAGCTTATCAGTGTCGGTCTTTTGGAAAAGTCGGATATCGACAAAATAGCGCTTGTCGGTGAATGCAAATTTAAAAATGAAAAAATCGACAAAGGGAGTTTACGAGACCTTGCTTAGAAGGTCAGGTGTGATTGCCGGAAAGTATCATGTGAAGAAACTACTGTTTTTCTCTTTAAGCGGATATACAGAGTGGTCCAGGGAACTGAAATTTGCCAAACAGGACACAGTTGGAAGACTGCGCTACTGCAAAACCCCAGATAGATAGGGCTGTGAGCGAATCAACCAACAGTGGAATAGTAAAAATCCACTGTTAGTTCCTTCCTTTAGTATAGATTGTGATATATTATAGCTGCAAGGAGGGCGAAAAATGAATCAGGAATCTATTGGAAAATTTATTGCGGCATGTCGCAAGGAAAAAGGACTTACACAAGTGCAGTTGTCAGAAAAATTAAATATTACTAATCGGGCAGTTTCTAAGTGGGAAACAGGAAAGAGTTGTCCGGACGCATCTATTATGTTGGAATTATGCGATATTCTTGGAATTACTGTAAATGAACTGCTTTCAGGAGAAAGGATTACTATGGAAAATTATCAGAAAATGGCAGAAGAAAATCTTGTTGATTTACAATCTAAGAAGGAAAAAGCACAAAAAAGTTTTATGAGAATGGAAATAATATGGCTGATAGTAGCATTGCTGTTATCACCTGTTCACTTTGTCATAAACTACTATTATCCTGAAAATAAAAGCACAGGAATAGGCTTTTGTATTTTGTTAATTGGAATTGTGATGTTTGTTGTTTATTTTGTAAAAAATTATGAAATCAAACTTAAATAGCATCATATGTGATACAATTGCAGTATCATATAATTAATATTAAAAAGTATTTAATATGGGGGAAGTATATGAAATCAATTTATTGGATAATTTGGAAAAAGAATTGATGGGAAAGATATGAATTCTGCTTTGTTTAAGTGGTGCAGACAGTTTTATAAGATGTATCCACATATTGGGGCTGTAAAGGCCTCTTTTTTTTTGCATGCTGTAAATTATTGTTTACAAATACAATAAAATGTGTTACAGTATATTTCATTAAGGCTGCACATCGCGCAATCGGGTATAGTTTATCTTATTCTTTTTCTAAGATTCTTTCTGTGTATGTCATAAAGTATATCAGAAATAATCCTAAAAGATATTGTATGTACAAAAAATAAGTTTATAATGGAGGTATGGTTTATGGCATATAAAAAGATTGACTACATTCAGGAAAATAAGCGTTTATGGTTTCACAAAGGAGCATTTTTAAGAAAGATAAAAAGTTAACCGTAAACATAAGGACAGATTATTCAGGCACTTGTTTATGGATAAAAAAAGATCTGCTTGACCTTTATAATTCACTGACTGACAAGAATTATACCAATATTGATGAGCTGACAATTATAACTCTTAAGGATGCAATATTTATGAAGATGAAGAATGATATTTCATTTATTATAGGAAACACTCTGAATCTGTATGAGCATCAGAGTACGATAAATCCAAACATGCCGGTGAGGGGTTTCATTTATTTTGCACAGCAGTATGACGGACTTATTGCGTCAAGGAATGACAATATTTACGGAAAGAATCTTATTAAACTTCCTACACCTCAGTTTATAGTATTTTACAATGGCACCGAAGAAATGGATGATGAGGTTACTTTATATATGTCAGATTCATATGCTGATGGACGTGGAAGTGGGTGCATTGAATGCACTTGCAGAGTATTGAATATTAATCGTGGGCATAATGCATCAATATTGAATAAATGCAGAAAGCTTTGGGAATATTCAGAGTTCGTATCTGAAATACGTACATGGACGGATAAAGGATATGATATTAAAGCTGCAGTACTTAATTCTATGGATTATTGTATTGAGAATGATATTTTAAAGGATTTTCTTATTAAAAAGAAACGGAGGTTTTGAATATGTTATTAACCGAATATGATGAAAAGAAACACATGCGTTTGGAGCGTGAATATGGGATTGAACTGGGAATTAAACAGGGAATTGAACAGGGGAATTGAACAGGGAATTGAACAGGAGCGATTGAATACGGAACGTGAAAAGAAACGTGCAGATTATGCCGAACAGCGTGTGACCCAGCTAGAGGCTGAATTAAAACTGTTAAAAGAACAGATTAAAGAACTTAAATAGCATCATATGTGATACAATTGCAGTATCATATAATTAATATTAAAAAAGATGAAAAGAAAATGTATGTCCATGGGAAAGATGATGAATAAAAAGTTAAATTGGGTGTTTTCATTCTTTGTAAGGGATATGTCAAAACAGATGATTTAGATGACAATTGGCATCTTAATCGTTGTTTATCAGTAAGAAAAAGAACTTTTTCGATTATAAATCATAACATATAAAAGATATTGACATTATGTGTGTTTTGTGATATACATAAAGTATTTTTAATTTTCACTTTTTAAAGAGACAATACTAAAACATTTTATAAAAAGGCAAAATTAACGTAATTTGGAACAAAAAATACCAAATTGAAAATGATAAGTGTCAGACATTTTAAATATATTTTTGCCGCCCAGTATTGGGCGGCATTTTTTATGCTGCTAACATCATTTTATCATGATACTCCTTTGGCGTAAGTACATTTAACTTCCTTTGGACACGTTTGTTTGTATAGTATCAATACAATGAGCAACACGTGACATGCTTTGAAGCATCCCGGCTTCTATAATTCGTTGGCGAAAATCATTACTCGTATATTGGTAACCTCGATCCGAATGAAACAATGGATGTGCATCAGGATTTTCTTTCACTGCAATATCAAACGTTTCAAATACCAATGGATTATCATTATGGTCGCTTATTACATAGGATACAGGTCTCTTATCACATAAATCAATAATCGCACTTAAATATATTTTCCCGGATTCTTCCGTTCCTATGCCATATTTGAATTCTGTGACATCTGTAACCCACTTCTCATTTGGGCGCTGAGCTTCAAACTCCCTGTTTAATATATTTTCAGCAACGTATGCCGGATCCGATGCCGGTTTAGTACAACAATTATGCCGACCTTTTACAATAGATTGAATTTTCTTTTTGCGGCACAAGCGTAATACTCTTTTATCATTGACATGAATATTTTCATCATGTGCAAGTGCATCACGCAATCGGCGATAGCCCATATCCGGATGTTCTATATGCATTTGTTCTATTTTTTTGGCTATTATTTTATTCAATTTATCATTGGGGCTGTCAATGCGATTAAGCCATTTATAATATGCCGCACGGCTTACTTTCCCTAGTTTACATAATTCTAAAATGGGATATTCTTTATTTTCTTCACTCAATTCTTTTATTGCCAAATAAGTTGCCAAATGTCTTGTCCTCTCTAAAATCGCCTCCTCTCTATTTCTTCGAGTTTTTTAAGAAATCAATCTCCATTTGCTGTTTTCTATTTTCTGCCTTTAACATTCTGATTTCTATTTGAAGGCGTTCATTTTCTGACAATGTTTGTACTTTTGTATCCAGGAATATACTTGTCCATATGAAACTTCAAATTTCTTGGCTGTTAATGCGTAATTATAGTTGTTTTCAATACAATATTCGACAATAGCAATTCGCTCTTCAAATGTTGTTTTACGTGTAGACTTTTTTAACCATGTTAACCAATTCCGAGCGTCGGCGGATATTTGCCGATGATTGTGCTTACCGATTCTATGTACCCCGATATTAAAAGCGGAGACTTGATTATATGTCACACTATTGATGCCGGGGATGTTAAGGAAAAGGATGTCATTGCGTTCTTCGACCCGGCAGGTAACGGCTCAAGCGTTGTTACCCACCGTGTTGTTGAGATTGTGAACGAAGACGGTAAGCTGTCTTTCAGAACTAAGGGTGATAACAACAATACCGAGGATACCGATTTAGTACCTGCCGAAAATCTTGTCGGCATATATAGAGCGCGCATTGCGGGGGCAGGCAATATTGCCATGTTTATGCAGACCACCGCAGGACTTATTGTTTGCGTAGTTCTGCCTATTATTCTGCTTGTCGGCTACGATATTATTCGCCGCCGTGTGTATGAAAAGAAAAAATAGATCCGACACTGACGCTTTGCTTGCCGAGCTTGAGGCGCTGAAAGCAGAAAAAGCCGAAAGAGCCGAAGAAAAGGAACTGCATCAGTCGATGCAGGAACCGATGAATCATCGGATAAGTAGTATATTCTTCCCACGGAAGCCACGTTCCGGGGTTGATATATAATACCGCGGTATTCTCTGCGGGTGGGTAATTCTTTTTGAATGCCCGGTAAAAACTATCTTCCCGGAAGGGAGGAATAAAAAAGTGGCTTTAAGCCAATTAAGAAAGGAGATTAATATTATGAAGAAAAACGTAATGATGAGAGCCGCTTCCGCTCTTTTGGTTGCAGTTCTCCTTACTACATGTGCTATTTCCGGCACTTTTGCGAAGTACACCACATCAACAACCGGCTCCGATAAAGCTCGTGTTGCTTACTGGGGCTTTGACCAGAATGCAGCAACTACCATTGAGTTGTTCGATAGTGAGTATACCAATGTAAAGGCATCAGGTGAGGTTGACGGTTTCAGCAATGTTATTGCTCCTGGAACCTCTAAATCTGCTACATTTGCTTTCGGTTACACAAATTATAAAACAGATAAAATTGAAGCTCCAGAAGTTGCTTATAACTTTAAAGTAGAGCCAACCATTACAGGTGATTATGATTCATTGGATGCTAACCCTAACTTCAAGTGGACCTTGAAGGCGCCTGGTGCCACCGAAGCTACTAAATACAATAAAGCTTCCGAGTTGTTAGGAGCTGTAAAAGCACTGTCCGGAGATGGTTTTGGTACGAAACAATATGATGCCGGTAACCTTCCTTCAGCTTTCACCTCTGCTGACGAAGCATACACAATCGGTTGGGAGTGGGTATTTGAAACTGAAGATGATACCAATACTACTGATAAAGACGAGATGGCAGAGCAGGATGCAACGGATACCGCTATGGGTAATGCTGAAGCTCTGGAAAATGTTACATTCAAAATCACCATCTCTGCAACTCAGATTGACTAATCTTTACTGATTAAATAATCTTATTGAAAGATTTTCGCTTGCGCCGGTCGTGGCACGGCGTGGGCGAGTTTTCGATTTTTCAAAGGGCAAAAATCTTTTGTTTTTTGAAAAGCTTGAAAAAAAACACTTTAAAAATTTACAGAAAGGAAGGAAAACTCAATGGGCAAAAACGAGTCAAAACAGAATATAAAGCATACCTGGCGAAACATCTGGATTGTTGTATTGTTTTTGCTTATCGGTGTAATGCTTACCTTGATGTTACTCAGCCCTGTGCTCGGAAGACTGACACAAAGCGACCGCAATATTATTCCGCTTACGTATCACGGCGACCGCGAGATATTTGATAAAGACGGCTTTAGTTATATAAGAGCTAACGCAGAGCCGGATATGCTCACCAGTGACGAAAATGCTCAGTGGCAGGTAAACACCGACGTTGATTTGTTCAAAACCGCTTATGCTAACGATAAGGGCGAAATCACCGTAAATAGCCTTAAAGACGATAAGATTATTGCTCCCGGCACTTCAAACGAATATGAGTTTTTCATTAAAAATACCGGTAATATATCGCTTAGTTATCAATGCTGTTAGACAGCGTATTTACCCTTTCAAATCGCGACCTGCCAATGCAGGTGCGGCTTCGCAGCGGAGACCGATGGATATTAGGCAGTGAAATCAGCTGGGTATATTCCGAAAGCCTATCCGGAATTATTGAGACGGGTACGGTAGATGTAAACAAATATGTAGTATATACATTTGAATGGCAATGGCCCTTTGAGGATGGTAGAGACGATGCTCTCATACTGAATGACATTAACGATACCATTATTGCTGAGGCGGCTGTCAATGAGGATGTTACTTTCAAGCTTTCTATCGAAACGCAGTCTGTTGCAGCGCCCGGTGCTGTTCCTGTTAACGGAAACGGTATAGAGCTTGCTGAACCGCTTGTTTTGTGGAATTTCTTATCAAGGGTATTGTTCCCGGCTATTATTGCAGCAGGAATTATTATTATTCTGTTGGCATTGTTTAGAAGACCTATTTATGTTACAGGTTTTATTCCTGCCGAAGAGGGCGCTGGATTTAACCTTGATAAAAAGAAGACTTATATACTTTCTGGAGGTCGGTTTGTCTTTAAAAAGGTATATACCGGCAAACGCCGCTTTATCTTAGGCGAAAAAGAGTGTCTTGTGAGGCTGAAATATAAGGCGAAAATAGAGGGCATTACTTTTGAAACCAAGGACGACGTGTTGAAAATTTTAGTTGGACGCAAGGTTAGGGCTATTGAGCTTTATATGCTCCTTGCCGAATCAGAAATTATTGTTACGCAAAACAACTGGGCGGCAATAGACAAAAAACGTAATGTGATAACTCCGGATGGTGTTAAAGAGCCGGAAGATAAGCAAAACACAACGCCTGGCGGACTGCATATAAATAAAGACGGATATTTTGAAATTACAACCCCGTCATAAAAGTGAAATGATGCTTATGAAAGAAAAAACGAAAAAATTAAATATTCTGCTCTGATAAGAAGGATATCACTTGCCATTCTTGGAATATTGTTAGGTCTTAATGTTTACTTTGCAAATGCTCAAAGCCTTGCAGGCAACAAACTTCCTATGCCCTTGGGATTTGGTGTGGCGGTGGTACTTTCGGGCAGTATGGAGCCAACATTAAGTGTAAATGATGTTATTATTGTTCGTGAGTCAGAAAGCTACAACATAAACGATATTGTGGTTTACGACAGCGGCAGAGAAATGATAGTACACCGAATTAAAGAACAAAACGGAGATACACTCACCACAAAGGGCGATGCAAACAATATATCTGATGAACCGATTAGTGCAGAAGCAGTCAAGGGCAAGGTGGTGTTTTCTATACCGTATGCAGGTGCCATTGTAAAGGCGCTTCGTTCTCCTGTCGGAATAATCGTTATCATTCTGACAGCTATTTTGTTGACAGAGGGTTCATTCCGACGTAAAAAGGAAAGCGACGAAAACCGAATAGAGGAAATAAAGGAAGAAATCCGAAGGCTCAAAGCGGAGCAGGATAATAAATCTGAGTAAAAGGAGTGAAAACAGCGAGTATGGGAAAAGAACGCAATGTAAAAAGTGGATATTGTTATGTGCACAGTGGCGGTGCTTCTTTGCGCAACGCTGTTTTCAATGCATCTTGTGGGCGGTCTGTACGCAAGGTACACCACAAGCATAAGCAGTAGTGACAGTGCAAGAGTCGCTGCATTTAACATTCAACAGGAAGGAACAATTTTCGAAACTTTCGAAGCAAAAGTTACACCTGGCACAACACAAAGTGCAGAGCTCACTATCACAAACAAAAAGTGAGGTTGCAATGGAATATACTCTTAAGGTTACAAATGTGACAGGTAATTTAACCTCATTAAAATTTACATTAGGCCCGGTAGACGGTGAACCAGCTGTTATAACTGAAAGCCATGAAAACGGTGTAAGTATAAGCAGTGCTCGTCAGATACCGGGAGACCATACCGATAAATATACCTTAAACGTTGATTGGGAGCAAAGTGAAAACGAAGAAGACGACCTTGCACTTATTGGTATGGTGGATTATATAACCGTTTCTGTTACGGCAACGCAGATAGACTAAGGGGTAATATTATGAGAAAAAATATATTCCGACTTATTCAAAGAAAAATATAAAAACAACCAGAAAAAAAGTGATAATTTCTACCATCGCAGTAGTATTATCGCTTTGCGTTTTAACGATTGGTATGTTTGTTGCAAAATATATTAATGACGAAAGCTCAGACGGATTGGTAATAGCAAAGAATTTCTATTTTACAAGTAATTTTTTGGACGGCAAAGAACATACCCTTGCGCCTGACAGTACAAGTGTTACCTTTACACTTGGCAATCATGAGGATGACCTGCGTTATTCCGAGGTGGATATAAAATATACCGTTACGGCTAATAACGAGGCAGCGATAAAGAACGATACAGGTACATTGGCAAGCGGCAGCATAAATGATGCGGAAGTTACTATATCAAATTTAAAGCCGGGAACAACATACACCGTTACTGCGGTTGGCGAAGGTGGATATACCAAAACTCTGACAGCAACGATTGTGGTGCCTGAAAAAAAAGGCACAGCTTTATTACCACGAAGACAAATCCTCAGGCGAATACATTCTCCTTACGGTTTGGAACGAGGGAGATGAAGAGGGAGAAGTTACTATTACGTATACAGGAATACCTGATAATACCAATCCTAACATGAATGATTGGAAAAAAAGCGATAATGACACAGAAGTAAGTCAAAAGGTCAAGATAGGTCCGCATGAATCCAAGGTGTTCCGTTTCTTTGGCGAAACCAAGATTACCGTGACAGACGCGGCAGCCAAAGAACTCTACTAAGAAAGGAGTGTACTTTTTATGAACCAAATCAAACGAACATGTGCCCTCCTGCTGGCGATTGTGTTGACGCTTGAGTGGCGCTCCAGTCGGCATCGGCGGAGTGTTTGCTGAGCATACACAGGAAACCGAGCAAATTACAGAACCTACTATAGAACCTATCATGGAACCGAAGGACGAAACAGAAACCGCAGGGTACCGTGAAGTAGTCAGTTATGCGGAAACTAAGACGGAAAAAGCGGAAGTCATGGCGGAAAGAACGGAAGCCGTGACGGAAGACGGCAAGGATGCGTATATCTATTTTGACCTTGCGGCAGGAAATGTAAACATAGGAAAAACTACTTATACCGGCTATGTTTTTGTAAACGGTACTCAAACGAAAGTTACCGGACAACACAAGGCCGAGAACAAATATTATGTATATCAATCTAATTCAAAGAATAAATCAGAAACCGGTTATGTGTCTGACGATTTTAATAAAACAAAATGTAGGATTCCGGAATATACACGCGTCCATACAAATGTAGATGTCGAAGGCAAAACTGTGTCCACAAAGTGGACCAACTTTATCACCAACAATACAGATGTATATGATGTTAGTACAAAATGGGCAGACGCAGCGAAAGCTTCCGACAGAGAGGGAACGTCGAACTATATTACTTTCTCATCCGAGTCGGACTATGCTGTAGATATGACGGTTGACAATATATGGTCCACTCGTCATGAGAATCGTGTCAATCGAACAACCGGAGGTATTGGAGCCGACCTTAGACAAAATAAAAATACGACTATTCGGCTTCGGCTAAAAGGTGATAACCGTGTTGGCTGTGTTCACTATTCTGCTGAGAGGAATTATAAGAATCAAATCATTTTTTCAAATGGAGAAGGCGCAGATTTAGAACCAGGCAGCATTACAGTGGCAGATTTTCCGAACCAGTGGGGTTACAATCATTGGAATGCAGCGATTGGTTCTTGCGATAATAATTGTGACCGCTCTGACGGCATTGTGATTGATAGCGGCGTGATTTACGCGGGAACCACATGGGAAGATAACTGTACGGCGATTGGCGGCGGCGGCAATGCATATGGTGGCGTTACCATCAATGGCGGCACGGTTACTGCAGTTGCCGCAACAACCGGTACAGCGATTGGCGGTGGCATCGGTTGGGGCTCGCAGGGCGGTGACGCAAAAGTAAGATCAACGCTGGTACTGTATATGCTTATAATCTAGGCATTGGTAGTAAGTCGACAGATAATTATGGACAGTATGTTCCTGCCGTTGCAATCGGCGGCGGCAGCTCTCGAGACGCTAATGGCAATACAAGTACCGAAGTTACCATCAAAGGCGGCAATGTATATGCCCAAAGCATGGGTGGCGCGGCAATCGGCGGCGGCGGAAGTACGAAACAAAAGGGAGGCAGTGCAAATATCAACATTTCCGGCGGCACCATTATCGCCAAAAGCACCGAGGGTACATTTTATAGTGAAGATATTTCCGCAGGCGTAAGCATCGGCGGCGGCACCGGAAAGACCGGCGGCGGCACCGTGAAACTAACCATAAGCGAGGAAAGCGGCAAAAAACGATTCTGCGCACCGGCTCCATCGGCGGTGGTAAAACAACCGGCACAGGAAACATCGGCAGCGCAAAAGTAAACATCAGCGGCGGTGATATTACCGGTCAGGTCATTATGGCGGGTACAGGAGATGAGAATAACTATTGTGAGTTCACCATGACCGGCGGTAGTATTCATGATACCAATGTAATTGACGGCAATACCATCGAGAACCAATATAACGATCCCAAGCCAGACGTTAAGATTCAGTATCTTGAGAAAAATGGCGGAGCGGTCTGGATGGATGACTCCATAGGTGTTACAACCATCACCGGCGGTACAATTGAAAAATGCACCGCTTACCGAGGCGGAGCGGTCTATATGACCGGCGGTACATTTACTCTGTCCGGCGATGGAAATATATTTAAAAATACAGTGCTGTACAGTGGCAGCGATACATTTTCAGGTCGAGGCGGCGGCGTCTACGTCACTGGCGGAACTGCCAATATAAACGGCGGTACTATCGACAGTAACGCTGCTCAGGTACGAGGCGGCGGTCTCTACGTAACCAGCGAAGGTGAAAAAAAAGGAGAGGGGAAAGTAAGTAACGGCTCCATCAAAAAAAAAATACTGCCGGATTAAACGAAAGTAGACCCGATGTGGGCAGAGGCGGCGTCTACCTGGAGGGCGGCGACTTCACCATGACCGGCGGCAATATCACCGACAACATTGCTAATTACGGTGGCGGCGGCGTCTATCTGGCCAAAGGTGAAGGAATCTTTACGCTGAATGGAGAAAATGCCATCATCAGCCACAATACTGCCACCAGCGGCGGCGGTATCTATCTGTACGTAAATCCTTATTTGAATCAGGGAAGGATAGAGGGAAACATAGCTAAGGAAAACGGTGGCGGCATGTATATTAGTGATTGCCCAGTCACGCTGGAGCCTGAAAAAGATGTGTTCATTACCGGCAACAAAGCTGCTCAAAACGGCGCGGGAATATATATTCACGGCAGTTCCGGCAGTTCTGGAAGCTCCGGCAGTTTAAACAGCAAAGTAGACGCTATTAGCTCTGCTACGTCCACCCAAAGAGTCGGCTTGCTTGTACCGGACGGGTTTCCCGGAAAAATCCATTTTACAAATAACGTTGCCGAAGAGAGCGGCGGCGCGGTGTGCGTCGACGTGGGTCGCTTCTATTTGGAATCAGACAATGTCACCGTCACCGGAAACCGGGCGAAAACGGCGGCGGCGTGGCGGTTTTGAGCGGCAACTTCACTATTTCTGCCGGCTCCATCGGCGAAAAGAATGGAGCAAATACTGCTACGGAGAGCGGCGGCGGCGTTTATGTTGCTGGTGGTGAGGTTTGGTTCAAGGGCGGCCGCATGGAATACAACCACGCGAAAAACGGCGGCGGAGCATACATAGCCGGAAACTATAGTATGACTGATGGTGAAGTTAAATCAAATACGGCGACAAACGGCGGTGGAATATATGTTAATGATGGTATCGTTACCATGTACGGCGGTAAGATTGATTCAAACACCTCGACCGAAAGCGGCGGCGGTATGTATATTTCGTCTACTGAGAAAGATGCACTTGTTGACATTTTCAGTGGCTCTGTCAGCAACAATCAGTCAAAGTCAGGCGGCGGTGTATCTGTTATCAGTAACAGTGATAAGGCTATCAATGTTACGGTGGGTGTAGACTGTGTGCATCCTAATCTTGAAGAGGCGGGGGCTGATTATACTCATTTCCTCTATCCGGCGTCTGATGACTGTGGTAAAGCCCACATTGGACATACCAATCATATTTCAGACCTCACTCACTCCAGCTGCCCTCAGGTCATAGGAAATGTCGCATCGGATAACGGCGGCGGTTTCTTCCTGAGCAGTTCTAAAACAAACCTTGTTTTCTATTGCATAACTGAGAGAGGAAACACGGCACACGGCAACTCGCAGTGCTATAACATGGACGTGCGGGGAGGTAATGTGGTAATTGGCGATAGTTCCTATGACCACACAAAAGATGCCCCGGTTAAGGGAAATATCATTATGGATAGCTCTATTTTGGTTGAGGGAGGCACGGTAGACATTTACGGTAAAATGGATAATCCGAAGTTTACCAATGATGTTACGGTTGATATTAAGCAAGATAGTGATCATTATATCGATCACCGTTTAACCGATGACCCAGAGCTAACATATTATAAGGTCCATTATTACGAAAACTTTAAAGGAGACGGTGATACTCCTACCGGACTTTATATTGCAAGGCAATACCCTGATTTAGATCACGATCATTCCCTTGGCGATAAAAGGTATGATTTTACGATTATGTCGTCAATTTTCTCGCACCCCGGATATAAAATCGTTGGTTGGAATACAAAACCGGATGACACCGGCGATAAATATGAAGTAAATGAAACATACAATTTAAAAGACCTTGATCATGCAGGTAAGATAGGTGCGACTAATTCCGGCAAAGAGGATGACAATTCTCTGCTCGTAATCTATGCTATTTGGGAACGCAGCGGTTATGTGCTGAAATTTGACCCTAATGTCGGTAAGGGTGAAACCTATACAGGTACTATGGAAAATCAAAGGGTGACGGTTGGTCTGCTTGACGGCTCACAGACGCTCAATAAGAATCAGTTTAAGCGCCCTGGATATAAGTTTGTGGGTTGGACGCTCATATCTTCTCCAACTGATGCTGATACTGTATATGAAGACGGTCAGAAGATTACAAAAAACTTCACAGAGGAGGACGGAGCAACAGTTACCTTGTATGCTAATTGGGAGCCTTGCGACCATGTGGATTTTCTTACCTACAGTGCGGACGGAAACATCTTGACTGAAAGCTGTTCCAATTGCGGCGGTCATTCTGCTACGGCGATAGTTTCAGCAGTTAATTGTGTCTATGACGAAAAAACGCATTTGGCGGCTGTAAACTACTCTTCGAATTGGCTCGGAGACCAGCCTGAAATTTCCTATGAAATGGCGGAAGATGCAAACTGGGATGACAAAGACGAAATAGATGATAATTGGAAGACTGATTCTAAGCCATTGCACGCAGGAAATTACACTGCAAAGATTATTGTTGAAGGTGTAACCGCCCAGACGGAATATACTATTAGTCCTATTAAATGGGAAACACCGGAAGTGCCTGAAATCACTTTTAGGGTTGATGCCGATAAAAAAGTATTATTGAGATTAGTAAACCAACCGGTGATAATATAAAGTATTGGATTAAATGTCTTAAAAATGGCACTGAAACTGAAGTAGCTGGATATTCGGATTGGCAGAAAGAAAGTCAGTTTTCTAATATTCCTTTTGGTGATTTTTACTATTTTTACGCAAAGAAATGTGCTGACAGAGACCATTTGGAATCCACGCCAAGTCGGTCGGAAGCTTATTTGGCAGATGGTAATAATATTATATATATTAAAAAAGATACAGGAATTAAGGTGGAACCTCATATCGGCGATGGTAAATTT
>VOFD01001613.1_pt1 | contig 25654 bp, 27 predicted proteins | sample 5384101 | NCBI WGS metagenome assembly VOFD01 (sample SAMN12384723, study PRJNA508395) | human gut metagenome | isolation source: healthy gut C | host: Homo sapiens
CCAGGTGAGGCGTGAAAATGTTTACCGGCACGTCCAGCGTGATGTGTCCGCGGCTGTATTTTACCACGTATTCAGGGCTTAGCGTGTGCTTCATGTACATTGTGTGGAACCACTTGCCGCCGTCCAGAGCTACGTTGTCTGAACGCAGCTCGAAAGCGTATTGCAGCTCCAGGCTGTTGCGCCCCACGTAGAAGCGTGTGCCTATGCTGTTGCGCGTCATGAGCCTTTCAAGCGAAAGTTGTTGCGTCAAGGCGTAAGGCGACTGTGAATCTGACTGTGTGGAGGTTACGCCAAGGCTCTCGCTGCGGCGGAAATAGCGTAGTAGCGAGTTTATCGAGTAAGAGTTGTTGCCTGAGTTGACCGTCATGCGCAGCTTGTTTTGCACGTAACCGGAATGGCGCGAGGCGCTTTCGCGCAGCATGCCGGCAGTCAAATTTCCTGAATCATGGCTTTCGCCAGTCGCCGGTTGGCGGCTGGCTGTTTCTTGTCCGCCGGCATTCATGCCGCTTGCCTGGCTGAACGAGTTGTTGTCGGTCTGCCTGTCAAACGTCAGCGAGCCGGTAAGCTCGTCTGTAAGGTAAGTGTTAGGCGCGTTAAGCTCATACCTTATGCGCGGCATGAAGGTGTGCTTCTTCATCTTCAGCCGGTTGACTTCATAAAGCGAGAGCGTTTCGCTTCCGCCGTAATAATTGTATGTGCTGTCCTCAGAGCGGTGCCGGCCAGGTTCTCGCCGTTGTTGTTCATGCGTGCGGTCAAGAACAGCTGGTTCTTCCTTTCCACGTTTATCAGCGTCAGCCGGTTGTTCCACAGCACGTCGCTGAAGCCGCCCAGTCCGCCCGAGGCCTCGCCGAAGGGGCGCAGCTTGTACCCATGTTTCAGCTTTATGTTTAGCGTGGCCTTGTCAGACGGCACCCGGTCTTTCAGCGCGCGTATGGGTTGGTCGTTCTCCATCACCTGCACCGTGGCCACGGCATCGGCCGGCAGGTTGCGCGTAGCCTGGTTGTACTGGTTGCCCAGCAGGTCCTGTCCCTCGATGTTGAACTTGTTGTCGCGCACCACCTTGTTCTCGGCCAGTTCCTCGGGCGAGCCCTGGAAGAGGATGCGCCCCTCGAAAAGCAGATAGGCGGAGAATGCCGATGTTGCGGTACTTCAGGCGCCATACAATGTGCTGGATATCCTCAACGGCGATAGGGTCGACACCGGCGAAAGGCTCGTCGAGCATGATAAACTTAGGGTCGATGGCAAGGCAGCGGGCAATCTCCGTACGCCTTCGTTCGCCACCCGACAGACGGTCGCCGGTGTTCTTGCGCACCTTCTCGAGGCGGAATTCCTTTATCAGGCTCTCCAGTTTCTCCATCTGCTGCTTGCGCGTAAGGCTGGTCATCTCGAGCACAGCGAGGATGTTGTCCTCGACACTCAGCTTGCGGAACACGCTCGCCTCCTGCGGCAGGTAGCCTATTCCGGCCCTGGCGCGCTTGTAGACAGGGAAGTCGGTTATGTCCTTGTCGTCAAGGTAAATGTGGCCGGCGTTCGGCACGATAAGGCCCGTCGTCATATAGAAAGAGGTGGTCTTGCCGGCTCCGTTGGGGCCGAGCAGGCCCACGATTTCGCCTTGGCGCACGTTGATGGACACGTCGTTGACCACCGTCCGCTTGCCGTATCGCTTCACAAGTCCCTCCGTGCGCAGCACCATTCCCCCGTCATGGCGCTCCTCCATGCTGTTAGTCGTTTCGTCCATAAATGTCGTATTTTTCGGCAAAAGTAGCAAAATTGTGCCTAATAATAGTTTATAAAGTCAAAAACTCGCATTCGCGTTGTAGTTTTTTTAGTTATTTTGGTTACTTTTGCAGCGTTAGGCCAATTCATAATTCATAATGCATGATTCATAATCGGGGCGCACATCGGTTTTCAACCGGCAAACAACCGTATGAAAAACCGGCAAGAACCGGCATTTTGCATGTGATTTATGAAAAGCAAAAGCGAAGCCTGATTGTAAAATGTGAATTGTGAATCATGAATTAAAGATATGCTTCTGCAAAAATACCTCACGTCTTTCGGCCGTTACCTCATGCTCATGGGCCGCGCCTTCGGCCGCCCGGAACGCATGCGGATGTTCTTGAAACAATACGTGAAAGAGATGTCCGCGCTCGGCGTAAACTCCATAGGAATAGTCCTGCTGATATCGTTCTTCATCGGAGCGGTAATCTGCATACAGATAAAACTTAACATACAGAGCCCCTGGATGCCACGCTTCGTCACGGGATACGTCACCAGGGAAATCATGCTGCTTGAGTTCTCGTCGTCAATAATGTGCCTTATCCTGGCCGGAAAGGTAGGCTCAAACATAGCGTCCGAGATAGGAACGATGCGCGTAACGCAGCAAATCGACGCCTTGGAGATAATGGGTGTCAACTCGGCCAGCTTCTTGATAATGCCCAAGATTCTCGGAATGATTACTCTGATGCCGTTCCTCGTCATCTTCAGCACGGCCTCGGGCATCATCGGAGCTTACGCCACGTCGTACATCGGGCACGTGATCAGCGCCGAGGACCTCACCATCGGCCTGCAGCACGACTTCAATCCGTGGTTCATGTACATGAGCATCATCAAGAGCCTGTTCTTCGCCTTCATCATAACGAGCGTTCCCTCATACTACGGATACACCGTCGAGGGCGGCTCGGTCAACGTTGGCAAGGCCAGCACCAACGCCGTGGTGACGAGCAGCGTGCTGATACTTTTCTCAGACGTGTTCCTCACACAGATCTTGTCTTGAGGCCATACGGTTATCAGGCTGTGCGGCCATGCGGATGAAAAGATTAGCCCATAGGCGTAATCAAACCGCGAACAGCAACCTGGCCGTCACCCCATAACCGTAAAACAGCACCACCGTAAAACAGCAAACAACAATGATTGAAATAAAGAATCTTTGCAAATCGTTCGGCGAGAAAGAAGTCCTAAAGGACATAAGCGCCGTCTTCGAGAACGGAAAGACCAACCTCATAATAGGCCAGAGCGGCTCGGGAAAGACCGTGCTGATAAAGAACCTCGTCGGACTTCTTTATCCGACGAGCGGCGAAGTGCTCTATGACGGGCGCAACTTCGTGGCTATGGACAAGAAAGAGAAGGCCGCCCTGCGCCGCGAGATGGGCATGATATTCCAGAGCGCGGCGCTGTTCGACTCGATGACAGTGCTCGAAAACGTCATGTTTCCGCTCGACATGTTCTCGTCAATGACGCTCCGCGAGCGCATACACCGCGCCCGGACATGTCTCGACAGGGTAAATCTTACGGGCACAGACCATAAGTTTCCGGGCGAGCTTTCGGGCGGAATGCAGAAGCGTGTGGCTATAGCCAGGGCCATATCGCTCAACCCCAAGTACCTGTTCTGCGACGAACCGAACTCCGGTCTCGACCCCAAGACATCGCTCGTAATAGACCAACTGCTGCACAGCATAACCCACGAATACGGCATTACGACGATAATCAACACCCACGACATGAACTCCGTGATGGGCATCGGCGAAAGCATAATCTTCATTCATGAAGGACGTAAGGAATGGGAAGGCGTAAGCTCGCAGGTGATGGGCAGCGACAACAAGAACCTTACAGACTTCATCTTTGCCAGCGACTTGCTCAAGAAGATGCGTAAAGCAGCGTTGGAAAAGATGAAATGAAGTTAAAAGCCACACCGGCAAGACACACATTTCCATACAAAATGTTTTGATTGTCAATTTTATTGCATACATTTGCCACCGTCAGCCGTCATCATCAAGGCGGCATTACATGAACAATCAAAACATGAACGATTATGGGTAGAATCAGACTTTTGGCCGCATTGACGGCCACGGCTTTGCTCGCAGTCACGGGCAAAGCCTACGCTTGCACAGGCATCACTCTAAAAAGCCAGGACGGCAGCACCGTTCTCGCACGCACTATAGAATGGGGCGGCAGCGACCTGAACAGCCGCTACGCCATCGTTCCGCGCGGCTACACACAGCAGTCTTACGTTCCCGGGGGTACGAAGGGCGGCATGACGTTCACCGCCAAGTACGGATTTGTAGGTCTGTCGGTGGAGCAGGAGGAGTTCGTCGCCGAAGGGCTGAACGAGCAGGGGCTGTCTGCCGGGCTTTTCTATTTCCCAGGTTACGGACAGTATGAGGACTACAACGAGAGCCTGAAGGCGCAGAGCATTGCCGACCTGCAGCTCGTTTCATGGATACTCGGCGGCTTCAAGACCGTTGACGAGGTGATAACTGGACTGAAAGACGTGCATGTCATTGCCATCGACCCACGCGCGTCTACCGCCCACTGGCGCGTGGCCGACCCGTCTGGAAGACAGATAGTAATAGAGATAGTCGGCAAGAAGGTGAACATACATGAGAATACGCTTGGCGTGCTGACCAACTCGCCGGGCTTCGACTGGCAGATGACGAACCTCAACAACTATGTAAACCTGTATCCTGGCACGGCAAAAATGAAAAAGCTCGGCGGCGTTCAGGTGGCCTCGTTCGGCGCGGGCAGCGGCTTCTTAGGGCTTCCCGGCGACGTGACTCCGCCCTCGCGCTTCGTCCGCGCGGCGCTTTACCAGACTACAGCGCCCACGCTTGCCACGGCTGACAAGACCGTAAGGCAGTGTTTCCAGATACTCAACAACTTCGACATTCCCATCGGAATAGAGACGGCTGAAGGCGAAACGGCGGTCGACATACCCAGTGCCACGCAATGGACATCGGCCACCGACATGACGGGCCGCAAGATTTATTACCGCACGATGTACAACAGCGCCATACGGATGATTGACCTTGGCAAGATAAACTTCGGCAAGACTAAATACAAGTCTGTGCCGCTCGACGAGATGAAAGAGCAACCAATCACAATTATAAATTAAGAATTAAGAGTTAAGAATTAAGAAAAAATGCTGTCGCTAACTGTCAACAAAGCATGTTTTCTTAATTCTTAACTCTTAATTCTTAACTCACTTAGGCATTTCCGGTGTTCCGAAGGGTATTTCGCCCACGCTGGGCAGGCCTTCGGGCATTATCATAGGGCCGCTGCGCTCCTTGCGGTTGAACACGGCATTGTCAATCATTTCTTTCACCAACGGCCCTACAGGCAGCTCAAGCGTAAACTTTTCACTGAACCTTACTTTGGGAGTTATGATGGGCGACGTCACCCAGCGTCGCGCAAACGTGTCGTAGTAGCGCTCCACGCCGAGGTCCATGCCCACCGTTTCGCCCATGAACGTGACGAAACCACCGTATCCCAACCTCAACATGATGGCCGAAATAAGAACGAAGAACAGGGAACTGGCCGCCGCCGGATTGGAAAATTCAGACATACGAACCAAGATTTTCACACTGTTAAACGACAATACAACCGTCAATTTCGGTAAAAAGCTCACGGCGGAAGACTGGCAACTTCTTGACGAAGAGGTAAACAGCCACTACCCGGAGTTCAAGGAACGCATATCCGAACTGTGCAAAATAAGCGACTCGGAGTATAAAGTCTGCCTGCTCCTGAAAGTAGGCGTAAGCCCGAAAGACATAGCCACGCTGACAATAAAGACAAAAAGCGCAATATCTGTAATGCGCAAACGCCTGTACACCAAAGCCTTTGGCAATAACGCTACGCCAGAGATGTGGGACGAGTTTATCCACTCATTATAAGGCACTCGCGCCAGCCTGTCAACCGTTTTGTAAACAGACCAGACCATTTGTCAACTGTTTTGTCAACTCAAAAATTTCCGGTCGTTCATGTCGTTCCATTTGTTCTCCATGTTGATTACCAGCAGTTCGGCTGTTGTCCCTGAGTGTGTTCTCGGCGTTGCTCACGGCCAGTTTCCTCCTTTTTCATGTCGTGCGCATCAGGGCGTATTCGGCGGTGTTAGCCAGCGCGGCCGACGGCTCGGCGTATAATGTAAGCGGCGATTCGGGCAGTCCGCCACTCATGTCGGCCTCAACGTCTATGCTGTCGCCGGAGTGCCCGGTGTACTGTGCCAGCAGCCGCTTGGCCGTCGTCAGCGCGTTTTCAAGCGTTATGCGACTGCTCCGTGTCTCGTTCTTGCGCAGGCTGACCTGCAGCAGGTCGTTCCTGTCTGTCACTCCGGCGGCCACTGCTGCGTCGGCGTCCTTGGTGAACTTGTCAAGCTGCCGCTCTACGGCTTCAACCGTTTTCAGCTTCTCTTTCAGCATTGCCACCTGCCAGAAGTAAGTCTCGGCGGCAAGCACAACCTCGTCTTGCGACATGCGCCGTTGCAGACGGCTCGTCTGTACACCTACTTCGGCCAGTTTGTTGGAGTTCAGTATTCGTCCGCCCGCGAACAAGGGCATCTGCGCCGAGACGCTTCCCGATATTCCGTTTTTGAGCAGCCCCAGCTCCATTCCACCGCCCATGCTCATCTGTATAAGCTCGTCGTCGGCCATGAAGCCCATGCCCATGGCGCTTACGGTGGGGAAATACTTTGTGAAAGCCTGCTTCTTGGCTTGCCGTGCGGCCTCAACGTCGTTGGCGGCGTTCTTCATCTTCACGTTATGTTGCAGCGCGTCGCTGACACACTGGTCTACTGTCATCATGCGCTGCGCCGCCACTGTCGAGGCCGTAAGCAGCGCGGCAAGTGTCAATATGGTTGTTTTCATCGCTTTTTTTACTTAATTTTCTAAATTGAATGTCCACAAACAGCCCATAAACAGTCAAGTACGTGTTTGCCAATAAGGCATTTGTCTTTAACTTCTTAGCGACCGTAGGTAGCGGTAACTCCTTTAACTCCTTTAACTTCTTATGAATGGGAGCTTTGCGGACATTCATCTTTTCCTGTCACGTTGTCATTGGTTCTCAATAGCCTCCACACGCTTGCGCCTCTCCGTTGTGCCGCGGAATATCAGCAGGTAGGCAGCAGGCAGCACGGTAAGGATGAACAGCATGGTTATCAGTGTGCCGTAACATATCACCGTGCCCATAGGCATCCACAGGCCGCTTCCGCCCAAAATCATCGGTATCACGCCCATCGACGCTGCGGCGGAGGTGAGGAATATGGGGCGCATTCGGCGCTGTGCCGAGTGGTATATGGCCTCTTCGGCGTGCATGCCCTCCGTTGTGCGCAGCTCCTCTGCATAGTCGAACATTATTATTCCGTTGCGCACAAGGATGCCCATGAGGCTCACCACGCCCAAGATACACGTTATGCTGAGGTCTACGCCCTGTATCAATATGCCGGCGGCGGTGCCGAACAGGCAGAGCAACAAGCTCGAGAAGATGAGCGCGGCGATGCTGATTTTGCGGAAATGGAACAGCAGTATGAAGAAGATTATCACCGCCGCGATGGCTAATCCGCCAATGATTGAGGGCATCTTTTCAACGCTTTGCTCCTCTTCTCCGCCGTAGCTGACGGTTATTCCGGCCGGAATGTTCATCTTCTTGACGAGTTCTTTCACCTCTTTGGTAACGTCCATGGCGTTTGTTCCGCGTGTGATGTCGCTTTCAACGGTCACCGTGTACACGCCGTTGCGCCGCACAATCTGCCCGTCTTTCCATGCAGGGCGCACGTCGGCAACCTGCCTAAGCGGCACAGTAGCCAGTCCTCCGGCTGCCGGTATGCGCTCGTCGGCCACGTCGGTGTTGGCTGCACGTTCCGCCTTTGTGCCTTTCAGCACCACCGGGATGTCGTCGTCGCCCTCCCATACAGTAGCCACTGTCATGCCGCTTCCGTAGCGCATGGCGAGCGTGGACTCAACTGTCAGATTGCTGATACCGAGGCGCGACGCCTCGTCTTCTTTCAATATGATGTCGCCCGAGGCCAAAGGCTCGTTGCAGTCAGTGTGTACCTGCGTCAGTCCGGGTATGTTCTTCATCCCGTCACGCAGTTTCCCGGCCTGCGCCTTCAGCGCTCCGAAGTCCTCGCCGCTGAGCCTTACCTCCACCGGATATACCGCCTCGCTGTAGCTAAGTTGCTTGAACCTTACTCGTGCGCCGGGAAAATAGTCGCCGTATTTCGGTGTGTATTCGTCCAAAAGTTCCTCGGTGGCTTCGATTCCGGTGGTGTTCACAATGAACTGTGCATAGTCCGTGCCGGCTATTTGCGGAGCGTATGCTGTGTGGAAGCGCGGCGACGCGCATCCCTTGAACGACGTTACGGACACCACGCGGCTGTCTTTGCGCAGCATGTCCGCCAAGCTGTCGGCCACTTCCGCCGTGCGTTTTACAGACGTTCCGGTAGGAGTGTATATCTCAACGGCGAACTGGTTGCGGTCGGCTGCCGGCATAAGCTTCTGCGGAACGTGTGCCATCATCACCACGCCTGCCGCTATCGACACCACACCGAGGCCTACCGTGACCTTGGGATGTGCGAAACAGACGTCCAACAGCTTGTTGTACGACTTCTGGAGGAAGTCCAGGAAGGAGAACGGTTTGCTGCCGTCGGCCTTCGTCTTGCCCTCCATCGGCTTGCGGATGAACCAGAACTGCATGAACGGCACAAGCAGAGTAGCCACCAAGAGTGAAACCATCAGCACGATGGTGACGCCCCACGGGAACATGACAATGAAGTCTTTGAACATTCCCGTAAGCGTTATGAGGAACGGGAAGAACGTCACCGTGATGGCAAGAGTGGCCGAGAAGATGGACTTGAAGAAGTGGGTTGTGCTCTGTATTGAGGCGTGCCAGCGCGATTCTCCTGTGCCCAGAAGCTCCAGGTAGTTGTCGATGATGACGATGGAGTTGTCCACTATCATTCCGAGCGACATTATCAGCACCGCGAGAGTTACCGTGTTAAGCTCTATTCCGAACGCATTGAACAGTCCGAGCGATATGAATATCGTTATAGGAATTGTCAATGCGGCAACGAGAGCAACCCTCATGGGCAGCAGGAGCATGACGACGATTACCACGGCGACGATTGCTATGAGCAGCTCTTCAAGGAAGTTGGCTACGCTGTCGCCCACAACCTTGCTCTGGTCGGTGATGCGGTAGATGCTGACATCTGCCGGAAGAGTTTTCTGGAAACCGGCCATCACCTTGTCGATGTCGTCGCCCATCTTGACGATATTCTGTCCTTTCTTCATCTCTACGCTTAGGAGTATGCACTTGGTGCCGTTGTTCGTGATGTACGAATCAGCCTCGGGATACTCCCTTCGCACGTCGGCTACGTCCTTGAGGCGTATGTTGTTGCCGTCGGGCGTGGCGAAGACAATCATCTGCTCGATGTCGTACACCGAGTTGAGCGACTTCTCCACGTACAGCGGCTGCACGTAGTCGTCGGTCTTAACGCGGCCTCCGCTCGTGGTGAAGCCCTTTTGCATGAGAGTGAGCATGAGCGTCTTGTCGCTCAGGCCGTAGTGGCTCAGGCGCTCGTTGTCAAGATATACGGCTATCTGCTCGTGCCGCATGCCGCTCACTGTCATACGTCCCACGCTCTCGATGCGGCGCAGGCTGTCCTTGAGGCAGTCCATATAGTCGTTCAGTTCGCGGTAAGTCTTGTCCTTGCTCTCCATCGTTATGAGCAGGGCGGAGGTGTCTCCGAAGTCGTCCATCACCTTGATGGCGAGCACGTTGCCCGGCAGTTGCGCCTTGAAGTCGGCCACACCGTGCTTGAACTTGCTCCAGAACTCGTCCTTGTTGTTTACGTCGTCGTTGAGTTCTACCTGTATGTAGACTATCCCGTCACGGCTTTTCGAGAAGGTCTTGGCCTTCTTCACCTCCTTGTAAGTGAAGATATAGTCCTCCAAAGGCTTTGTTACCTGCTCGGCCATCTCGTCCGACGGCACGCCGGGGGCCACCGCCACGACGATGCCCTGGCGCACGGTGAAGTCGGGAAACTCATTTTTCCTCATGCCCGGCAGACTGTATATGCCGAAGGCTACGAGGCAGCTGAATATGAGGATGACTATCTGCCTGTAGTGCATCGCCCATTCAACGAAGTTGCGTTTACCTGTTTTCATTTTCTCATGTCATTATTGTGGGATTGGGCAACGATGCCTATGAGCCGGACGGAGCCGGCAGGGCGCATGCTCACTTTCCCACCTTCCAACCTTTTCACTTGCTCATTCTCACCATCATTCCTTCGCTTACTTTCTGCGCCCCGGCGGTTATCACAAGGTCGCCGTCGGCCAGTCCGCTCGTGACCGTTACGCCGTCGGCGGTGAAGTCGCCGCAGGTTACGATGCGCTTCACGGCCTTTCCGCCTACGGCGAGCCATACAAACTCGTTGTTGTTTTCGTCAACCTGCACAATGTGGGCTGGCAGCACGCATGTCTGCCGCGTGTTGCCGCCGTCCAGCGTCACGTCGGCCACCATGCCGGGCAGCAGCTTCCGCCCTGCGCCGGGCAGGCTGATTTTCACCTCGTATGAGCGCGACAGCGGGTCGGCGGCCACGCCTTTCTCCGTGACCGTGCCCTGCATGGAGGCTCCGCCGAGTGCGCTGACGGTGACGGTGGCCTTCTGTCCCATGGCGATTTGCGCCATTTCGTTCTCGGGAACAGATATTTTAACCTTCATGCGGCCTACCGACACGAGCTTTGCCACCTGCGTTCCGGCGGAGACGTTCTGTCCCTTTTCGGCGAATTTCCTTGATATTACGCCGCTGAATGGAGCGTACAGCCGGCAGTCGCGCAGCTGGCGTGCCGCCACCTGTTCGGCTGCGCGTGCGCGCTGCAGCGCTGTTTGCGCCTCGACCCACTTTATTTCGGGCAGGCTTCCCTTGCCGTGCAGCTCCTCCATGCGGTTGTATGCGTCTTCGGCCTGTGCCAGCGCGGCGCGTGCGGCGGCGTGGTTGTTGGTCAGCTGTTCGGCGTCGAGCGTGGCTATGAGCTGTCCTTTGGCCACACGGTCGCCCTCGTTTACGAGCACGCGGCTGACAGTGCCGGCTACGGCGAAGCTCAGCAGCGAGCCGTTCTCTTCCTCAACAGTGCCCGAATAGCTGGCGGTGCGCGCCGCGGCGGCGGCCTTCACCTGCGTTGTTTCCACTTTCACGGCCTTGCGTCCTGCGTCCCGGCCTTCGTCTTTCGTGCCGCACGCCGTGAGCATTACAGCTGCCAGCGCCAGCGTCAATGATTTGTAATACTTCATGTTTGTGTCCTTTTGTTTGAATTTTGCCGCAAAATTATATCCTTTTTCGCTTTCCCCGTGTTCCTGAAAAGCAGTGTTAATGTTCTGTTTTGGAACGAAAGGAAAAGCAGGACATAGCTGTTTGACTTTTGGACACGCTGCATCCGCATGCCGTTTTACCGTCATGCGTGCAGCATGTCACGACCGCTTGCCATGCAAAAGGCCGTCTTTCGTCTTGCGAAAGGCCACCTTTTACACGCTGAAAGGCCATCAATTGCACGCCAAAAGGCCGTCTTTTGCAGGGCCGCCGCAGCAGGCTGCGCAAACGCCTGGCAGCCAGGACGTTGCGCGACGGACTGCAAACAGCCTCACACGGCGCGTGACGCAAGTCGCGTCACGATGCAGTTCCGGGTCGCACACCTTATTTATACATGTCTAAAAGTAATGTCTTAATTTTCTTAAATGTTACCTTTGGGAAGCAGTCTGCGACTTTTAGATAACGCCTTTTCCGACAAAAATTCTTTTCTTTGCAGGCAAAAAAGAATATGGATATAAAGAAAGTAAGACTTGACGACTATGAAGTGCGCGAGTTTCTGACGCACAGTAACGGCAAAATAGCCGTTGTGGACGAGCTTGGAAGCCTTTACATCAACAATGCGACCAAGTTTGAAGGCGTGTTCGTCATACTGTGTCAGGCAGGGCGGCTGACGCTCAACATCAACGGAAAAACTTATAATGCGCATACCAACGACGTATTAGTGTGCATGCCGGAAATCGTCACGCAAAACGTGCTTGTAAGCACAGACTTCCGCTTTTGCAGCATGTTCATTTCGTCCGACTACGCTTTCAACGCGCTGCCCGTGCAGGCGAAGGGGTGGAACGCGAGACGGTTTTTTGAGGAAAACCCCATCATCTCGGTTTCCGAAAAGGAGGCAAAAATGTTCAGCCAGTATTGCACGCTGATAAAATCGAAGTTCGAAGACACCGACAGCCGCAACCGCGACAAGATAATCGACGCGCTTATCCAGGCGTTTATCTACGACTTCGGCAACGCCCTTACCCGCAACATATCCTACGAGCCGCGCCCGATGTCGTCGGCCGAAGACATCTTCAACAGGTTCATCGTCATCCTTACGCAGGCTTATCCAAAGCGGCGCGTGGCGTATTACGCCGACCGGCTTAACATCACGCCCAAATACCTCTCCGTTGTGTGCAAAAAGACGTGCGGCAAGAACGCCTCGAAAATAATCGACGCCTGTGTGGTGAAAGACATCGAGGCACTGCTCAAAAGCACGCGGAAGTCGGTCAAGGAGATATCCAACGAGCTGGCCTTCCCCAACACCTCGTTCTTCGGCCGCTACGTAAAGAAAAACCTCGGCTGCACTCCCAACGAACTGCGCCGCAGGCTCAACGGTGTGGGCGAATAGTTTTTCAATTCATAATGCACAATTTATAATTCATAATCGGGCTGCGCGGCGTGAAATAATGTGTGATTTTTGCCGTACCGCACCGTGATGGAGATAAAGTGTATTTGCAAAAGATGATTGAAAGCAGTGACATTTTTCAACGTTTGTTTTGATTTCAGCACCGATTTTGCTATCTTTGCTCCAAGTAATCATATACAAGGACAAATCATTGATGAGCAATTTCAGTTCAAGGCAAAGCAAGGCGGACAATGCACGTGAACGCGACCATCAGCGGCGTGACAGGCTGGCAGGGTATTTTTACGACCTGTCGAAGCTGAGTTTCGCCGGCTTGGTGATAGGTGTCATAACGCCGTTATTTACGGACGAAGGTGCCGGAACCAATATTTTTGTCATTGTTATAGGATTGGTGCTGACCGTATTGTCGGCCATGTTGGCTAATAAAATATTGAGGTGACTATGGAAGGGCTTGGACTTGTGTTCACTGTAGGCGTGATTGTGGTGGGAGGAATTTATCTTTGGACATACACAAAGCGTGGAAAGAAATGGCTTGAAAACCTCTAAGCGCTTTTGTAATGTCTCCACATTACATAGACGTTCTTCTTCCCGTGCCGCTTGACAGCACGTTCACATACTCCGTTCCGCCGCAGATGGAAAGCAGGGCGGAGCGTGGAAGACGTGTGCTTGTGCCCTTCGGACGCAACAAGAGCTATGTGGGCATAATCATAAAGGTGCACGGCACGAAGCCCGGTTTTGCCGTAAAGGACATAAAACTGGTGCTCGACGATGCTCCCATTGTCACTGACGCCCAGCTCGAACTGTGGCGGTGGCTGGCTGACTACTACATGTCGGCAGCCGGTGACGTGCTTCAGGCCGCGCTGCCGGGCGGACTCAAGGCGGCTGACGCATACAAGCCGAAGACAGAGACGTGTCTCGCCCTCGCGCCGGAGTTCAGGAACGAGCGAGCCATACACGTGGCTCTTGACACCTTGGGACGTGCCGAAAAGCAGCGCAAGGCATTCGCCTGCTTCCTCGCCATGAGCCGCTGGGACACGATAGAGGGCGCTTCCACGCGCGGACAGGTGGCGGAAGTGACGCGCGACGAGCTGATGAACACCGCCCACTGCACCGCTGCAACACTGAAAAGCCTTATAGACCGCCGCCTGCTCGTGGCATACGAGCGAGAGGTAGGCCGCCTTAACCACGGCGGCGAGCCGCATCCTGAAAAAACATAAAGCCGCTCAACGGGGCACAGCAGGAAGCCTACAACAAGATTGTCTTTTCGTTTCTGAAGAAGAATGTGGTGCTGCTTCACGGCGTGACTTCAAGCGGAAAAACCGAAATATACATACACCTCATCCGTCAGGCACTGGAACGGAAACAGCAGGTTCTTTACCTCCTGCCCGAAATTGCGCTGACGGTGCAGATACGGCAGAGGCTCCAGCGCGTCTTCGGCGACCGCCTCGGCATATACCATTCAAAGTACTCCGATGCCGAGAGAGTTGAAATCTGGAAGAAGCAAATGTCGCAAAACCCTTACGGAGTAATCCTCGGTGCGCGTTCCGCAGTGCTCCTTCCGTTCTCCAATCTCGGCCTTGTCATCATCGACGAGGAGCACGAAACGTCGTTCAAACAGCAAGACCCGGCACCCCGGTATCATGCGCGCTCGGCGGCGATAATGCTCGCCGCCAAGGCCGGAGCAAAGGTTCTGCTCGGCTCCGCCACGCCGTGCGCCGAGACATGGCACAACGCCCGTACCGGCAAATACGGCTATGTGCGCCTTGACAAGCGCTTCGGCGACATGCAGATGCCCGAAATCAACGTCGTAGACATAAAGGACTTGCAGCATCGGAAGATGATGAACGGCCCGTTTTCACCGCAGCTTCTCGTTGCGATGCGCCGCGCGTTGGACAACAAGGAGCAGGTAATCCTCTTCCAGAACCGCCGCGGTTTCGCCCCGATGATTGAGTGTCGTGAATGCGGATGGACGCCAAGATGCGAGGCGTGCGATGTATCCCTTACCTTCCATAAAGCCCTCGGACAGCTCACCTGCCACTATTGCGGCCGCACGTATGCCGTGCCCGACGTGTGCCCTTGCTGCGGAAGCCGTGACCTCCGAGGACGAGGCTACGGCACGGAGAAGGTGGAGGACAAGGTGATGGAGCTTTTTCCGGAAGCCCGTGTGGCGCGTATGGACCTTGACACGACGCGCACCCGCAACGCATACGAACGCCTGATAAGCGACTTTTCGGCGCATCGCACCGACATACTCATAGGCACCCAGATGGTAAGCAAGGGCTTGGACTTCGACAAAGTGTCGGTTGTCGGCATTCTGAACGCCGACTCCATGCTCAATTATCCAGACTTCCAGGGCTTATGAACACGCCTTCACGATGATGGCGCAGGTGGCCGGACGCGCCGGAAGGAAGGGCAAACAGGGTCTTGTCATACTGCAGACGAAAAGCCCGGATCTGCCCGTTATCGGCCAAGTAGTGCGCAACGACACGGAAGGTTTTTATTCCGAGCTTATGGAAGAGCGGCAGTTGTTTCGCTATCCGCCGTTCTACCACATAATAAATGTATATCTCCGCCACAAGGACGAGTCTGTGGTATGCGCGGCGGCGGATGCCCTCGGCACGCTGTTGCGCCAGTGGTTCGGCACCCTAAAGCTTGAACTTGGCATCGATTTGGCCAAAGTCCGCCTTTACCTTAACAAGGGAAAGTCCGCCGTTTTGCAGGACAACAGGTACAAAACGGTGACGGTTTATTTTGATGTCGACCCATTGTGAGTTAATAAAGGACAATCACCCATTTTTCCCCAGTCTGTCCCTCCCGAAGGGAGGGAGCTTTTGAAATGCCTTTGACACATATATTCATAGCATGCCAAACTCCCTTCCCTTCGGGAGTGGCCTTTTGGGGTTGGGTTATTTTGCTTATTCTTCACTTTCCATCTTCCTTTTTCAGTTCAGGATAGCTCGTCCTTGTGTGGTAGATGGCCTTCAGGCGGTCTGTCAGCACCTGCTTGGCCACGGCGATGTCGTGGAACGTTATGGGGCTGTATTTAAAGAAACCGTCGGCCACTTGCTGGTCGATTAGCTTGTTGACAAGTGTGGAAATGCTGTCCTCCGTGTACTCTTTCAGCGAGCGTGCGGCGGCCTCCACGGTGTCGGCCATCATCAGGATGGCCTGCTCGCGGGTGAAGGGGTCGGGGCCGGGATAGGTGAACAGCGTGTCGTCGACAGGCTCGTCGGGGTGCTCGTTCTTGTAAGATATGTAGAAATACTTGGTCTTGCCCGTGCCGTGGTGTGTCTTTATGAAGTCCTTTATTACGCCGGGCAGGTTGTATTTCTCGGCTATCTTCAGTCCGTCGGTCACGTGGCTGATAACCACTTGGGCGGCGTCTATGCGCTGCATCGCGTCAAGAGGGTTGGCGCCTCCCATCTGGTTCTCGGTGAAACAGGCGGGATTCTCTCATCTTGCCTATGTCGTGATAGAACGCTCCCGTGCGTACAAGCTGCGCCTTCGCGCCTATTTTGTTGGCTATTTCGGCTGCCAGGTTGCCCACCATTACGGAGTGTTGGAACGTGCCTGGAGCGACCTCGCTGAGGTGTGCGCAGCAGTTTCTTGTTTGTGTTTGACAGCTCGATGAGCGTCACGTTGGATATGAACCCGAAGGTCTTTTCAATGACGAGCATTAGCGGGTAGGCGAAAAGCAGCAGGAGCACGCCGTTGGCTACGAAGTACTTGTACATGCTGTGGTCCATCGTGAGAATGCTGTTGTCCTGCATCAACTGTAGGGCGAAGTAGATGCCGCTAGCTGCCGAGAGTCACGAGCACGGCGGTCTTGAATATCTCGGCGCGTTGCGACAGTTCGCGCAGCGAATAGATGGCGATGATGCCGGCCACAAGCTGCACTATGATGAACTCGTACTGGTATTTCACGGCGGCGGCGCAGATTAGCACCATCGTGACGTGCGCCGTGAAGGCCGTGCGCGAGTCGAGGAACACGCGGATGAATATGGGCGTTATGGCGAAGGGCAGCAGGTAGACGCTCAGCACGTTGTGCGTAATCATCAGTGAAACGAACACCGGGAAGGCCGTTATCATGACGTAGAGCATGGCTATGCTGCGCGGTTTCTCGAAGTAACGTGGCGCTTGCGCTGCGCCGTTTGGTCTCTTTTTCAAACGAGTTCAGCACTCTGTAAGTGTAGTCGTCGACAATCTCTCCGCGGTCGATTATCTTCTGTCCGCTCAGCACCATGCCGCTTGCGAGGGGTATTGAGCTCAACAAGTCGCTTACCTCCGTCTCGCTTCTTTCCTTGTCGTATTTCAGGTTCGGCTGTATGTATTCGTTGAGGTTGCAGTGTACCAGCACCTGTTTCTGGGCTGCGATTTTGGGGTCGGAGAACAGCCGTTCATACGCGGTCATGGTCGAGTAGAGGCACATTATCTCTATGTTGGTGGCGTTCTTGCCGTTCGAAGAGGTGCACGTAAACGACATGATTCGCGGCGACGTGGTGATCAAGAGCGACATTCTCGACGACAAGGCTCTCTACAAGAGCGCCGACGAGCTGCCAACTTACCAGCCCAGCGCGCCGCTGCACGTGCTGCTCTACCGCGCCTTCGGCTGGGAGGACACGATGCCGCGCTTCGCCCATCTGCCGCTGCTCCTGAAACCCGACGGCAAGGGCAAGCTGAGCAAACGCGACGGCGACCGCCTCGGTTTCCCCGTGTTCCCCCTGGAATGGCACGACCCCAAGACCGGCGAAGTGAGCAACGGCTTCCGCGAGCAGGGCTATTTCCCCGAGGCGGTGATCAACTTCCTCGCGCTGCTTGGCTGGAATCCGGGTACCGAGCAGGAGCTGTTCACGCTCGACGAGCTTGTCTCCCAGTTCGACATAGCCAAGTGCAGCAAGGCCGGCGCGCGCTTCGACTACAAAAAGGCCGTGTGGTTCAACCACGAATACATGCTCAAGAAGAGCGACGACGAGATAGCAAACCTCTTCGCGCCAATCGTCGCCGGCAACGGCGTCGACGAGCCAATGGAGCGCATCACCAAGGTAGTATCGATGATGAAAGACCGCGTCGACTTCGTGAAAGAGCTGTGGCCGCTGTGCTCTTTCTTCTTCATTCCGCCCGTGGAGTATGACGAAAAGACTGTGCGCAAGCGCTGGAAGGAAGACTCTCCGCGTGTGATGGCCGAGCTGGCCGACCTGCTTGAGAGCCTTGACGACTTCTCCCTGGAGAACCAGGAGCGCGAGGTCATGGCGTGGGTCGAGGCCAAGGGCTACAAGCTGGGCGACGTGATGAACGCCTTTCGACTGGCCCTTGTCGGCATAGGCAAAGGCCCGGGAATGTTCGACATATCGGCTTTCCTCGGCAAGGAGGAGACTCTGCGCCGCCTGCGCAGGGCTGTCGAGGAGCTTTCTTGAAGCGGACAAGTTGACGAGTGACGAGCAGACGAGCAGACGAGGAGATTTCACTTAGTAAACAAGCAGACAAGGCACAAGCAGACGAAGCTTTCAGCTTGTTGACTTGTCACTTGTCTCGTCTCGTCTACTCGTCTGCTCGTCTGCTCGTCTGCTCGTCACTTGTCAACTTGTCTGCTGAAAATAATAAATTATTGACAAAAATGTGGATGTTCATCTTCTTTGTGCTGCCGCTCGTGGGGCTGGCCTACGTGCTGTGGCACGTCTGGTGCATGCTGCCGTGGGGCGTGGCAGGCAAGAGTGCCGTCGTGGCGGCGTGCGTATTGGCGTTCGCCACGCTGTTCCTCAACTTCTCGCACGCCATCGACCGCTTCCCCATGTGGCTCGCGCGGACGTGCTATGAGGTAGGCAATTCGGCCATATTCGTGCTGCTTTACCTCGTCATGCTGTTCCTGCTGCTCGACGTCGGGCGGCTGCTGCACGTCGTGCCGAAGTCGCTGCTCTACGCCAACGGCTACACCTCGCTGGCCGTTACGGCACTGATGGTTGTGGTGTTCGCCGCCGCTTATGCCAACTACATGCACAAGGCGCGCCACGAAGTGAACCTTCCGGCGGACGGCAACGTGCCGGCTGGCACTAAGATTGTGATGATGAGCGACATGCACCTTGGCTACCACAACGGCCGCAGGGAGCTGGCGAGGTGGGTTGACATGGTCAACGCCGAGCGTCCCGACATTGTGCTGATAGCAGGCGACGTAGTTGACGGCAGCCTGAGGCCGCTGCTCGACGAGGACATGGCCGCCGAGCTGCGCCGCATAGAAGCCCCGGTGTATGCCTGCCTGGGCAACCATGAATACTATTCGGGCATAGACGGCTCGGTGGACTTCTACCGCAAGGCCGGACTGACGCTGCTGCGCGACAGCGCGGCGGCCGTGGGCGGCATCGTGATAGTAGGCCGCGACGACCGCTCCAACCCCCGCCGGAAGAGCATAGGCGCACTGATGCGCGGCGTGGACAAGTCGAAGTACGTCATACTGCTCGACCACCAGCCCTACCACTTGGAGCAGGCCGAGAGGGCCGGCGTAGACTTCCAGTTCAGCGGACACACCCACCACGGCCAGGTATGGCCCATATCATGGATTACGGAGAGTGTCTACGAAGACGCCTACGGCCCTTGGCGGCGCGGCCGTACGCGCTACTATGTCAGCTCGGGCATGGGCATCTGGGGCGCGAAATTCCGCATCGGCACGTGTTCGGAGTACATAGTCGCCACGTTTGGCGGCAAGTGATGAACGGCTTTGACTTCTCAGCCCACGGAGTGGGCGATAACTTCTTTAACTCCTTTAATCTCTTAATGGATGTCGGTCAATCCGACATCCATTTTATATATAATAATAGGTGATTTTGAAGTAATACCATTGCAATTTCTTTGTAAAAACTTGCTAATCGTAAGGCAATGCGATTGCAACATCACAGCTTTAATTTTGCACCCGGAAACAGGATTGTGATGTTTTTTTACGAAGAACGGACAAAATGAACAGATTGAAAAGATTGTTTGGCGCAGTTGCCATGGCCCTGATTGTGGCCGTGCAGGCGTTTGGCGCCGATGTGAACGACGCCGATACCGGCGTCAAGGGAAGCATAAAGGACAGGCAGTCGAAAGAACCGCTTATCGGTGCGACGGTGACCGTCGTGGGCAGCGGCATGGCTACCGTGACCGATGTTGACGGAAACTTCGCCCTGTCGGGACTGCGTGACGGCATTTATGACATAGAGATAAAGTATGTCGGCTACAAGACCGCCGTCAAGAGGCAGGTGAAGGTTGAGAACAACAAGATTACAACGCTCGACTTCGAGCTTGAGACAGACAACCGCGTGCTGTCGGGCGTGGAGGTTGTGGCGAAGGCCAACCGCGAATCGGAGAACGTAACGATGATGGAACAGAAGAAATCCGTCGTGGCAATACAGACCATCGGCGCGCAGGAGCTTTCACGCAAGGGAATAAGCGACGCGCAGGCTGCCGTGACAAAAATATCGGGAATATCCAAGCAGGAAGGCGTGAAGAACGTGTTTGTGCGCGGACTGGGCGACCGCTACAACATCACGACGCTCAACCGCTTTCCGTTGCCCTCGGAAGACCCTGAATACAAGAACATCGCGCTCGACTTTTTCTCTACCGACATAATCCAGTCGATAGATGTCAACAAGGCGTTTTACAGCAACACGCCTGCCGACGCCGCCGGAGCCGACATCAACATAACGTCGAAAGAGCTTACCGGCGACGGCAAGCTCAGCGTTAGCGTGTCGGGAGGATTCAACACGCAGACACTCTCGTCAGACTTCATGCGCATGGACGGCGTCAACGCCTTCGGCTTTGCCGACAGGACACAGCCCGGCACGAACCTTGACACATACAACTTCCGCAACTCGCTCGACCCGTCGAAACAGAACCTGCAGATAAACCAGAGCTACACAATCTCCGGCGGAAAGCGGTTCAGGTTCGGCGACGACGCGCTCTCGTTCTTCCTCGTAGCGTCACACAACAAGGACTACACCCACTATGACGAGGACGTGCGCAACACCACCACTACGGGCACGCTGACGCAGGACATGAACGGCGACATATCCAAGGTGAAGACAAGCCAGATTGCGATGGCAAACCTTGAGTATTCGATTAACCGGAAGCACAGCATCGCGTACAACTTCATGCTCGTACATTCCGCCGACGAGTCGGTAGGCAACTACACCGGCATGGACTCAAAGTACGAATCGTCTGACACCTACGAGGGCTTTATGCGCCGCCAGCAGGTAAACGACAACATGCTCATCGTAAACCAGATTGACACGAAGTGGCGACTCGGCAAGATGTTCGGCCTTGACGCCGGAGTGGCATACAACATAATCAACGGCTATGAGCCTGACCGCCGAATCAACAACCTCGTACTGACCGACAACGGTTACGAGCCGATGAAGGGCACAGGCATACAGCAGCGTTACTTCTCAAAGCTGAACGACGGAGACCTTAACGTCAGGGCGGCCCTTACTTACAAGCTGAAAGACGGCTTCGAGCAGAACTCCAACGTGCGCATAGGATACATCGGACGATTTGTCGACGACAACTTCGAGGCCGTGGAATACGACATGTCGGTCGTAAACCAGGACGTGTTTGACATCGACAACGTGCGTTTCGACGATTTTTTCAACAACGACAACTTCACGGCTGGCGACTTCCAGCTTGACCGCAACATCGACAAATATGACGTAAAGAAAGACATTCACTCGGCTTACGCGGAAGCGACATACCAGTTTACGAGGAAATTCATAGCCAACGTCGGACTGAAATACGACAACGTAGGCATGAAAGTAAACTACAATGTCAACCGCGGAGGCACGCAAGGCTCACAGGAAATAAACAAGAACTACTTTCTGCCGAGCATCAACCTGCGCTACAACATCACCGAGAACCACGCCCTGCGCCTCGCCGCAAGCAAGACTTACACCCTGCCGCAGTCAAAGGAAATATCGCCTTTCCGCTATGTCAGCGTAAGCTTCAAGAGCCAGGGTAACCCCGACCTGAAACCGTCTGACAACTACAACGTCGACCTGAAGTGGGACTGGTACCTGTCACCGTCGGAGCTGCTGTCGGTCACCGGCTTCTACAAATACATCAAGGACCCCATCTCGCGCATTGAAGTGAACAGCGCCGGAGGCTATCTCTCATACAGGAACATATCCGACCATGCCACCGTGGCGGGCGTCGAGGTCGAGCTGAAGAAACACATCTTCTCGCAGAACCTCCAGGGCGAGGGGCTTAGCAGGCTTACTTTCGGCATGAACGGAGCATACACCTACACGTTCGCAAAGGTGCCGCTGGCAACCGACCCGTCCGGCTCGCAGCTCGAAGGAGCAGCCCCCTGGCTGGTGAACGCCGACCTTACATACATGCTGCGCAAAAAGGCCAACACTTTCACAGGCGCATTGGTGTTCAACTACTTCAGCGACAGGCTCTATACCGTGGGCACGGAGGGCTACCAGGACATCATGGAGAACGGCATACCGACGCTTGATTTCGTCGCCTCGGCGCAGCTTGGAAAGCATTTCTCCATCAACCTGAAGGCGCGCAACCTGCTCAACTCCGCCCACCAGCTGACACGACAGGGCAACGCCGACAACAAGGAAGTGGTGCTCAGCAAGTACAAGAGGGGCATGGACTTCAGTCTCGGACTGTCTTACAACCTGTAAAAACTAACATAACACAAGACAATAATTCATCAACTAAAATCATTTAGCAACATGAAAAAATTATTTCTTACATCCATGGCTTGCAACGGGAACGGCGGCAAAGCCCATCATCATGACCGCCGACGCAACCGACGCCACATCGGGCTACTGGGGCGGACTCATCATCAACGGTTACGCGCCCATTTCCGGCCCGGGCGGCACAGTTTCCGAGGGAGCGACAGAGATTAACACAAACACTTTTTACGGAGGAGACAAGGCCGACGACAACAGCGGCACCATCGAGTACGTGCAACTGCTCTACACCGGAGCGCGCAGCTCATCTGACATAGAGCACAACGGACTGACGCTCAACGCTGTCGGAAGCGGAACGACAATCGACAACATATACATCGCCGAGGGCGCTGACGACGCAATAGAGTTCTTCGGAGGCTCGGTGAACGTGACCAACCTGCTCGCCGTGAACTGCGACGACGACTGCTTCGACTTCACCCAGGGTTACTCAGGCACGCTCTCCAACTGCTACGGCATCTGGGAAGACGGATTTGTAAGCACCGAAAGCGACCCGCGCGGAGTAGAAGCCGACGGCAACCTCGACGGCGAAGGCTCGGACCACACGCCGCAGGCCAACTTCACCATAGAGGACATGACGATAGTAAACAACTCTTCGGCACAGGCCATGCAGGACGCCATCAAGGTGCGCCGCGATGCGACGGCACACATCACCAACGCCGTAGTTTACGGTGCAGGCGAGATACAGAACCTCGTAGACCTTACCGACAGCAAGGACAATGCCACTACCGCAACCGAAATAAGCGTAACCAACAACGCATACTACGTGTCTGAGGATGTCGTAAACAACGGCGGCACGGCATATTCGGGCGTTCAGGTACAGGCAGGCAACACCGGCGCGGACACGTAATCCCGGCAGGCATGACGGTAAAAGCAAACGAAGGCTTCGACAACTTCATACTCGTTGAACGCGGCGGCAAGATTTACGCGGCAGGCACGGAAGACGCGCCAATCACATTCACAGCCGACGCCGACAATGCTTCCGCTGGATATTGGGGCGGACTGATAATCAACGGATACGCCCACATCTCCGGCACTGAAGGAAACGGTTGCAGAGGGCACTACCGAGATTGACGCCAACATTCGGCTTACGGCGGAGACAACGACGCCGACTATTCAGGCGTGCTGACATACGTCCGCATACTCTACTCCGGCGCACGCAGCTCGTCAGACATCGAGCACAACGGACAGACGATTTGCAAAAAAAGATTTTGCGTACAACCGCACCCCTACCCCTATGACCGCAAACTCGTGACAGTAAAAGCACTCATACCGAACTCACGTTATTATGGCATTACCTCACGCCGCGCTCGCGTGGCACTTACGGTTTATCACATATCGACGGCTTTTGTTACGGTTTCCACCCGTTTTCGGCAAACCTGCAAAAGGCATCATTTCATGATGCGAAATGATGCCTTTCATAGGGGCGAAAAGCCATATCTTATAGGCTGAAAGGACACTATTTGAAACTGTAACTCTCGCCGCATCTGCAATCCTACGCACAAACTATTCGGCGGATTTGCAAATCCGCCGATACGGAACGGGTATCAACACATGCCCTGCTGCTATCTTTGTGCGCAAGAATTTTATTGCTGCTGTTTTCTGTTTCATGCAGTTTACATCATTTTCGTTTACAATATGCTTTCCTCATAAAAACGCAGCGGCAGCGGTGTGTGGGTCAGATGTTCACATTAACGTCTTTATCCACCTTGTCCCATGCTTTGATAGAGGCATCTACCTCCCACATCCTTGTGGCTGATGGTGATCTCGTAGTGGTATTCCTTGCCGCTTTGGAGCTTGCCGTCCTTCACGGGAAGTGCGGTGTAATAGGTGTTTCCGTTCAATAATATTTCCATTCCGATGCTCTCCACTTCCTGCGGGAAGAAGATGGACGAGGTGCGGTTGCCTGGCAGAGTCACGTTTGCCGCAGAGTTGGTGGTGGTTGCTGTCTGCCGTTGGTGGGGTCGAAAGTACCTTGCAACAACAAGCCTTTCAGTGTGTAGCTGGTCGGGCCATCAGTCGGGATGGTGACACCTCTTCCTCCTTTGAAATTGAGTGTAATCCGGCTCATGCAGTGGCTGAAGGCGTTTGCGCCGGTGAAGCTCACATCCGGGTTGTAAGTGCTTCCCTTGGCACCGTTGGCAAAGAGGAAGTCATGCCGGGTTTGCACTTCCTGTGCCTTGGCATCGGTAGTGGCGGCTATCTTACCCACTGTCATTTCGTCGTCATCCTTGTACGGATAATAGGCACGGAAGGTTACTTCGTCCGTGTTATCGTAGTAGATAATATCATCACTTGCCGGGTTGAAATTGCCGTTTCCCTCCGTTACATAGGGCACGTTGTTGTACGAGGAACCACCGGTACAGGTAATGCCGATGCAGTCGCCTTTATCCCATTTGTTCCGTCCGTTCCGCTGACACGGGTAGTGGCGGTCACGTTGTCACCGATAGCGGCAGTAAACTGGGCGGCCGCAGGGCCGTCGTTCAGGTTCTCGATGTCGTTGGTGCAGGCGGCAAGCGCGATGCCCAAAACTGTGAAAGTAAATAATCTGGTCTTCATCTTCATATTAGTTTAGTTTATCGTTCACTCTTAATTTAATTCTTAATTCTTAATTCTTAATTTTAATTTAATTCTTAATTCTTAATTCTTAATTTAACTACATTTCCGCATCCCCCCCCTGCCGTCCACTGTTTCCCATCCGGTGATTTCGGCAGAGGCTTCCTCCATGCCGACGGGGGTTTCAGTGTGTGCCGGTCACACGGTAGCCGTCGGTCATGTTGCCGTTGAAATCGGCAAGGGCTTCCGTCAGGTCAACTTCCGTCCGTTGGGTGCGTCCGCCGTCCACGTAAAGGCGATGTCCAGCACCAGCGCCTGCACGGCTCCCATCGTACCCAGCAGGCGGGCGTCGGCCGTGAGCTTGCTGCCGTCACGGGTGAAGGAGAGACCGTGGAGGTCGGTTCGCCGATGGTCTGTCCCTTCTCCATATCAAAAATTCCGGCTATGCCGCTGAGGGTGGCGGTCACGCTCTGTATCAGTTCGGGCGTCCCTGCGTCACTTCCAGTTCCAGTTGCAGGTCACGTACACGCTGCGCGGAACAGGGTTGACACGCAGCGTGTCGTCAGCTGTAACGGTAATCTCCTGATTGACGGTCTTCAGATAGCCCGGCAGGAATGACAGAGGTCCCGTCCGTGTGTGGGCATTGACCCGTGCCGTTCGTCCGTCGAGGTGAAACCTTCCAACGCGGTTATAGACCACCATACGGTATGTTCCCGGAGCGAGCAGGTCGGGGTAGGTAAAGGCGAGCCGGTGATGTCGGCCACCTTCCCGTCGATGTCGACTGCAAAACTCGTCGGCCGACACTCCCGTCAGACAGACGGTGACAGCCCTTGTCGGGATGCGGTGTCATAGAGCGTGTCCTTCACGCAGGAAGAGAGCAGCACGGCGGCTGCCATT
>VOFD01001203.1_pt1 | contig 25613 bp, 33 predicted proteins | sample 5384101 | NCBI WGS metagenome assembly VOFD01 (sample SAMN12384723, study PRJNA508395) | human gut metagenome | isolation source: healthy gut C | host: Homo sapiens
CGTCCCATCATATCCGAAAATTTGAAGGAGATGGACCACAGACTGTTTCAGGAGGAGGCCATGGGGCTGCGCAGAACACAGTTCCATCTGGAATAAGCTGTCCGGAACGCCAGGAGAAAGGAGAAACGATCATGCAGGATATGTACCATAAATATTTTGAGGATTTCAAACTGGACGAGACTTGCAGAAGCAGTGGACGGCAGATGACCGAGGCGGATACACGGATCTCTATCGGGGTGATTGAGGCAGCCACCCCCCTGCACATTGACCCAGAGTACTGTGCGTCACGTCCGGATGTAGGACGGCCTATTGTACAGGGGTCCATGGTTTTGGGATTTATTGACGCAGGCATGTATGATGCACTCTGCCCCGGCGGCGAAGTGGTGGTTATCCCCCGCGGCTATGACAAGATCCGTTTTATGAAGCCGATTTATATCGGAGACATTATCAACTGTGAGTTCCAAGTTAAAGGAGTATCAGACTTTAATGATCGATACGGTCAAGTGACGGTGGCTGCTACAGTATATAACCAGGAGAAGGTGCCAGTCACCTTTGCGCTGGAGCATTTTCTGGTGGAAAAGGAAGGGGGACGCTGAAATGGGGATGACCCGGTATTTTGAAGAATTCCAGGTGGGGAGCGGATCATCAGCCGCAGCCGCACCTTGGAGATGGCGGATATTCGAATGTATTCTGCCTGCACCAGCCTGTGTGCCCGCATCCACAGTGATCCGGTGTACTGCCGGGGAATTCCGGCGCTAAAGAGAATCACGGTGCCTTACTCTCTGGTGCTGAATGTGGTGGACGGATTTTATGCCCAGAGCGTCAGTCCAGACGGTGTCCCGACCTTTCACTACGGCTACGACAAAACGGACTACTGTGCACCCATTTATCCAGGGGACTGCATCCATACAGAATTTGTACTGGTGGACAAGCAGGAAAAAGAACCAGCAGTTCGGAGTGTTGACCTTCCAATGCAGGACCTTCAATCAAAACGGAGATGTGGTCATCGAGCATATTGATAAGCTGTATGTAGGAAAGAAGAGCGCGTTCTGTGCTGGGCAGGCCGGCTGAGAGGACAGAAACGGGGGAACACAATGGCTTATATTACAGTAGACACCAAGCTGGTGGTCCTGTTGGGGACGCCTCTGCGTCAATCCGTCTCCTATCTGGCCCAGAACAGAGTGTATGAGCGGCTGGGGCTGGATTATTATTATATTCCGGTGGAGGTAAAATCGTCAGACCAGCTCCGTACCGTGGTGGCGGGATTGAAGCAGATGAATCTGGGTGGACTGGCCGTGACGAAACCTTACAAAGAGACGATTCTGCAGTATTTGGACGGCATGGATGAGACAGCCCGCCAGATGGGAGCCTGCAATACCGTGGTGGTAAGAGACGGTGCCTGGATCGGCTATAACACCGATGGTATGGGCTGTGCCAGGTCTTTGAAAGAGGAACAGGGATTTGATCCAGTGGGAAAGCACATTTTTTCCTATGGAGCGGGAGGAGCAGCCCGGGCGGTGTTGTTTCAGCTGGCCGCCATGGGTGCCAAAACCATTGTTACAGCGGCGTTGGACGGAATGGCTCTCCGGCTGGCCGAGGAACTAAACCAGTTTTATCCAGGCGTCTGCCGGGGACTGGAGATAGGGCAGAGAGATCAGCTGGCTCGAGAGACAGAGAAGGCCGATTTGGTCCTCAACCTGACCGGGCTTGGAATGGCACCTCACTTGGAGGAGACCCCCATGGACTGCCGCTGGCTCCGTCCAGGACAGCTGTGTTATGATGCTATTTATCAGCCGAAGCAGACCAGATTCCTGCGGGAAGCGGAGAAAATGGGATGCAGGACGCTGAATGGGCTGGGGATGGTGATCTATCAGGGTGTAGAACAGATCGCACTTTGGACAGGACGGGAGATCCCTTCTGAATTGATGTATCAGGTGCTGGAGAATGACGAAAAAAGGTGGCAGGACAAGTGAGAACAATTCGGTTAAGAGATGTGGAAATTGGTAGCGGCAGTCCTAAGGTGATCGTCCCGATTGTAGGCAAGAATCGGGGGGAGATCCTGACCAAGGCCCAGGAGCTGACAAATATCCCACTGCATGTGGTGGAATGGCGGGCAGACTTTTATCAGGATGTAAATGATCTGCCGTCTGTGCTGTCCACACTACGGGCACTGAGGGAGGCTCTTGGGAACATTCCGATCCTCTTCACATTCCGTACCAGAAAGGAGGGCGGTGAGCGGGAACTTCCACTGGATCGTTATACTCAGCTCAACCTGGCGGCAGCCCCTATCTGGAGACGTGGACGCTGTTGATGTGGAGATTTTCTCCGGGGACAGTGTGGTGCGGGAGAATATCGACGGGATCCATCAGGCGGGCAGGATCGTGGTGGGTTCCAATCACGATTTTCAAAGAACACCCAGCCAGGCGGACCTGATTTTTCGCCTGAGGAAAATGCAGGATATGGGGGCCGACATCCCTAAAATCGCTGTGATGCCCCGGAGTGCAGGGGATGTGCTGACGTTGCTGTCAGCCACAGAGGAGATGGCGCGCTGTTATGCGGACCGCCCTATTATTACCATGTCCATGTCTCCCCCAGGGGTGGTCAGCCGCCTGTGCGGCGAAGTGTTCGGCTCCTCCATGACCTTCAGGGGGCGGTGGGACAGGTGTCTGCGCCGGGACAGATCCCAGTGGATCAGCTCCGCCAAGTCCTTGAGATTCTCCATGGTTCCCTGTAATGTGCGTTTCCGGAGCCCTGCTGTTTTTAGGACGGGGATGTCCGGTTGACGATACCTCCTCTTCGAAAGGCCCGCCGCCATGAGCGGCGGGCCTTTCCTATGTATATATGACGACTGGAGAGCAAGGGCATAGAAAAACGAAGGCCCGTGAGCACGACTTGTCGTGCCCACGGGCCCTTTTTCTATGGGACAGAGGGAAGCCGGGATCAGTTGTTGATGCCGGTCCACTGCTCGGAGCCGCCGGCCTTGATGTGGTCGTGGCTGTTTGAAGCCTCCATGATGGGGTAGAAGGCCCAGTGGTTGCTGTTCAGGTCAGAGAAACTGACCAGCCGGTCCAGGCTGCGGTCCACGAAGCTCTGGTCCGGGGTCCGGCCCAGCATGTGGTTGACGATCACGGCCACCTCGGCCCGGGTGATCGAGCCGCTGGGGCGGAAGCTGCCGTCGGGGTAGCCGCCGATCCAGCCGTACTCGCGGCGCTGGCCACATAGGGGGAGAACCAGTCCTGCGCGGACACATCGGGGAAGCTGCACCGGGCACTGGGAGCCATATCGGCGAAGGAGAGGGCCGCCGCCGCGAACTCAGCCCGGGTGATGGTGCTGTTGGGGTGGAAGGTGCCGTCAGGATAGCCGGTGAACATGCCCAGGAGGCCAGCGTCTCCACCGCGTCAGCGTACCAGGCGTCCGCGGGCACATCGGAGAAGGAGACCGTGGCGGGCACATTCTGGTCATTCAGAAGGGCGTAGAACATCTGAGCCACCTCGGCCCGGGTCATGTTCCGGTCAGGGCCGAAGGTGCCGTCGGGATAGCCGCTGAGGTAGGCGATGTGGTCCCGGGTATTCAGCCAGCGGTCCACGCCGTTCAGCTTCTGGATGGCGGTAAAGACAGCGGTGATGGTGTGGTTCTTATGCACCTTCTCGAAGGTGTAGCGGCCCACGGCTCCCACGCTCCTGCCGTCCACCAGCACGTCCGCCAGCTCATAGCCCTCGTCCGCCTGGATGATGAAGCTCTTGTTCCGGTCATAGGCCACCTGCACCCGGCCGTCCGGGCTGATGGAGCCGCCCTCGCCGGCCGTGGCGGTGATGGTTAGATAGGTGATGCCGCTGTCGTCATCGTCGTCGTCATCATCGTCACCGCCCTCGTCGGTCTCCGTAAAGGTGACGCGGATGGTGTGGTTCTCCGTCACCTCCTCAAAGGTGTAGGAGCTGCGGACACGCTCACTGTCCTCCGTCCACCCGGACACGGTCGATCTCATAGCCGCGGTCGGGGTCAAGTCAAAGCGCTGGTCCCCGCCGTCCGGGACGAACACATCCCCGGGTCGATGCCCGCCGCCGCTTCCGGCGGAGGCTTCGATGGTCCAGTAGGAGGGCTCGTCGGGCACGCCGTCTTCGTCCTCATCTGCACCGAAATAGGCCACCACTTCGCTGTCCTCCCGGATATCCTCCAGGGTCCAGCTGCCGGTAAAGGCGTTCTCCGGGTCGTTGTTGGAGTAGACCACATCGCCGTTGACGGTGATGTAGTCCAGGGCACAGCCGTCCTCGGCGTGGATGGTGAAGGGCAGATCATCTCCGGCGTCTACGGTCGCCTCGGTGGGATCGATGGAGCCCTGCTCCTCGCTGTCCGGAGGAGGCGGTGACGGTGTACTGCTCCTCCTCCGGCTCCTCCTTGTCGTCGGGCACGCCGTTGTCATTCTCGTCCTCGCCGAAGGTGACCACAACTTGGCGGCCGCTTCCTGAACATTTTCCAGCGTCCAGGTGCCCTCAAAAGGAGCGGTTATATCGTCGTTGGTGTACTCAGTTTTACCGTTCACCTGGATGGTGTCCAGGGCATAGCCGTCCTCGGCGGTGATGGTGAACTCCACGTCCTCTCCGGCGTTTACGGTCTTGCTGGTCGGATCAATGGAGCCGCCCTCGCCCTCCACGCGGGCGGTGACGGTGTACTGGGTCTCAGTGACATCGGGCTTGTCGTTGCCGTCCTCGTCATAGCCCCAGGCGGCCCAGACCGCCTTGTCCTCATCCATAGAGACAGAGGTCACGGTGTCGGGGGCGGTGTCCTCGACGCTGTAAATGGTTTCGTGGTCGTCCTCAGTCATCCAGCCGATGAAGAGGACGGGGACATCCTGCTGTCCGTTGTACCCACAGCGTCGTGGGTGGGAGCAGCGATGTCGCTCAGAGTATGCGGGCCTGCCGCCACATCGTTTACCACATATGGATCAGTTTGACCGTCGAACGCGCCGCCGTTGGCGTGGTAGGTCAGGGTATAGGCGGCCTCCGGCTCGTTGGCGTCAGGCACACCGTTGTCGTCCTCGTCCAGACCGAAGGTGACAGAAATCGTGTGATCCTCCGTCACATTGGAGAAGGTGTAGGAGGCCCACTTTTCGGCCACACCAGTGGGGGAGGGAGCCGCCGTTATTGGTGAGGACCTGTTCACCTGCTTCGTCCGCATCAATGGTAATGGTGTCCACGGCGTAGTCAGCGCCGGGGGTGATGGTGAAGGTGGCGCTTCCTCCATCGGACACATAGGCTTCTTCAGGATTGATGGAGCCGTTGTCCCCGGCGGTGGCGGTGATGTGGTGGTCATCTTCGGTGACATCCGGCTTGCTGTCGTCGTCCCCGTCCAGGCCCCACACCGCGTAGACCACCATATCGCCGCTGATGGTCACGGTGCGTCCACAGAGGGTGGGCAGAGAATCGCCATCGCCGCGCTCATAGACTTCATTCTGTGCGGAAGTATCTGTTGTCCAGCCGATGAACAGCACCTTATGGCCGTCCGCAATTCCCACGGGCCGCCCTGTGCCCAGCTATCAGACAGCACCAAAGCCCCACCCGTGGCGGGCCACCCATTTCCCAGGCCGCACAGCAAGCCACACTCTAAACAACAAAAACTTGCAAATTTTTCTTGTGCTGATATAATCAATTCAGACACCAGTTGACACAAGGGGAGATTTTGATATGAAAAAGATAATCGCCTTGCTCCTGTCCCTTGCGTTGGCCTTATCTCTTGCCGCTTGTACGCCTACTCAGGAGGACGCACCAGAGGACACCAGTACGCCAGAGGTCACAGAGCCAGCAGACACCAGCACACCGGAGCAGACAGCACCAGCGGAGCCGGACGATCAGGAGCCGCAGGAGACGGCGGAGACAACAGCCGACACGGAGCCAACAGAGACACCCTCAGCGGAAACACCTGTCCCGGCGCCTGTTCAGCAATCCACCCAGGAGCAGGAACAGCAGACGCCAGTCATTCCAAGTGATGGAGGAGGAAACCCTGATTCTGGGTCAGGCAATGATGCAGGCCAGAGCACAGGCAACCAGGGAGGTTCAGGAAATACTGGTGGTAACTCCGGCAGCGTGAATCCCGGCAACCAGGGCAGCAGCAGCGGTGGACAGACCACTCCTCCAACTGACTCCGGTAACCAAGGTGGACAAAGCTCTAGTGGTTCGTCTGGATCAGCTTGGGATTCACCTGAGCAAAAAGAAGAGTGGGAGCAGAAGATGGAAGATGCAGGCCTAGAAATTGTGGGCGGAGGCGGATTAAGGCAACCAAATCCTTGAGAACTATATGATGAAGTACATTTTAAGGGAGATGACCTGTGTCATCTCCCTTCACCCTCCAAGCCTAATATGGCAAAATTAAGGGTAATGGAGGTGTTAACCTTGCGAACTATAGTCCTCGCCCATCTGTGCGCCATTGGCGCAAGGGGCGCACCCTCCCACAATAGCAGACGTATCATTCAGAGGTCCCCATTCCGGGGACCTCTTTTTTTATGGAGAAGATTTGCTCTGCCCTGGCCGCTATCGTCAAAATGACGGGGATAATGTATACGCAAGTTAATGGCAACGTCTCCTTTGTCAAGACCTAATGATTATTTTTCTCCCTTTTGCCAGTGTCTTTTTTTGCGTGGAATATGCGAATGGATTATTGTTTTGTGTCGGTTTAATATGGTTTTGCTAGCAAAAAGTTGAAAGGAGCAAAACCCCGCCGGCGGTGGTCGTGTACCACCATGAACACAAAGGAACCAAAAAAGAAAACCCGGCCTGCCCGCACAACGCAGGGCCATAAGCAGGTACTTTCTGATGGACTGGTTGAATTAGCCTGTAACACGGATGACAGAATTACGCGAAATTTCAACAGCTTTATTGCGAACCACAATTTTCGAAATGTTGACGTGTTCGATGCCTTTTCGCCACTGATTTCCGATCCGTCTAAAGTGACACTCATGAAACAGGGCCTCCAAAAGGTGTCCCTCTCGGTTCTAGTTGCCCTCCACTATCAGTTCGGCGTTGATCTAAACGAATTCATCGCCGGAGACAGCAACAAGCCCAATCTGTCGCCAGAGCTGGAAAGGGAAATTTTAGCATTGGCGGACACAATCCGTCAATGCCGAAATCGAAGTGAATGATACCGCACCAGCACTGACACAAAGGCTAATCCAGGCTATGATAACATCAGAGGACGGGGACAGGCCCTCCGGGGCCTCCCCTCCCAAAATTTCCAAGAAAAGGAGAATAACTATGCAAATCAGGAATTTGAGGCTGTCCCTGGACGCCCTCTCCCATGGCGGGCCGGTGATCCTCAAGGACGTCGCCCCCGACCACGAGTACGACGCCGACAACCGCCGCACCGACAAGGTGATCGGTCTCCGGGTGACGGTGGTGTTTCCTGGCAACGGCTACGACACTCAGACGGTCAAGGTGGCTGACCCCACAGACCGGCTCTCCGTCCTGCTCGACAAGGCTACTCCTGCGCACCCCGTTTATGTGGACTTCGATGGTTTTACGGCCTCAGTCTACACTATGCGGGACGCTGATGGCCGTTGGAGAACCGGAGTTTCCGCCAAGGCTACCGCTGTTCGTGCCGTTTCTGGCCCCGGCGACGATCTGTTCGATCTCGAAACCGATGCTTGATCGTGAAATCGTGGCCGCCCTGGTGGAGGTGCTGAACGCCCCCACCAGGCCCCCGGCCCTCTGGCCCCTGGCGTTCATTAAATATCCGGGGCGGGAACTGCAACCCCAGGCAAACCCAGACGGCACCGCCACCGCCACCGTCACCCTGGCCCTCTATGGTTGGGAATATAAGCACCGGGGGCCACGGCCTAAAACGCCGCCCCCCATTGATCCCGCCGCTGTGCAAGCGGCACTCAACGCCGCTCTCCCGGACGGCCTCTCTGTGATCGCCGTCCAGGATCACGGCACAAAAATTAGCATAAAAATTAAGGAGGAATTTCGATGATAAGATCATTGGCTTTGGCATTGGCCTATTGCGGCATGATTTTTGGTATACTTTTAGTCGCTTTTGGCATAATTCGGTTTTTTCACGGGGTGATTGATGGGGAAATCTCCCTGCCTGGTTTTAAGGCGAACAAGAGCAGACCTGTTTCACCAGAGACAATGAATTATTTAGATTTTGGTGTGTATTATGAGGATTTTTCCGAGTTTCTTTTTAGATTTGTGAAATTAAATTACAAAAAGTTGGGTGTCAGATGCCCGGAAAATCCGCATGATTTATTCCTGGATCAATTCGAGCAACGTATTCTGCGCTATGATGGAGCCTACATTTTCACATACACAATTCCACGTGAGGAAAAGTTGTATATTGGAGGCGGGAAAAAGCTGGAAAAGACATATCCGGATGAAAAATTCGTTGCCCAGCTAGTCAAATTTGAATTGCATAAATACATGGGGGCGGAGTACACAGTCTCTGGACCTATTCAGGTAATATCAGGAGAAAACGCAATCCGTTTAAGGATATGCGGAGTGCGGTTTTTACCGTGTGGAGGTACGTCGTGAACTACAATCTCACAAATGAGGATCAGATTGCCATATTCATTTTTTGGCTCACGCTTTTAAGCCTGGGCTTTGAGATCCAGGATCAGGACCTTTCCGAGCCGGGCTATATGCGCTACGATGGAGCGCACACAATTTACACCTTTTCTGTCTTGCTGTGCGATGACGAGGACTTTCCTGTGGAGCAGTTCCGGGATATGCTGGCGCAGTACGCCGCTATTAGTCCCGAAATTAAGCCGCAGTTTTGGGGGATCGAGGAATATCCCGCACAGATGCGCAATTTTTCCCTTGTCTATGTGAGTGTTTTCGTCTAGGCACTTCTAACAATGCCGTACAACCAACCATGCGTCGGATTTATCCGACGCCAAGAGCGGAGCGGTCAGCCGGAGCGATGAGCGGAGGCGGGCCGCTCGCTCTTGTACGGCATGCCCGCCCGCAGGGCGGGGGAAGTGCCGCCATTGTTTTCCAGAGGTCGAGTATTACCCTCTGGAAAACTTCTGTATGTGTATTTTTGACAATCTGGCAACATAGCTTGCCGGAATAAGCATTTTAGACACGGTTGATTTCATCTATCATAGAACCATACTACACAGCAAGGAGGTGAGAACATGGCTGACAAGCAAGGCCGCAAGTGGCAGATCACAATTAACAATCCCCAGGACAAGGGCCTGGATCACGACGCTATTAAGCTGGCTCTGGATGATCTGCGCTCCCTAGACTATTATTGCATGGCTGACGAGATCGGTCTGGAAACTCATACGCCGCACACGCATTTATTTATCGTGTGCCGGTCGCCTGTTACTTTTAGCCGTCTGAAAAAGCTATTCCCGGAGGCACATATTGAGCGAACACGGGGAACCGCCGCCGAGAACCGAGCCTATGTGGAGAAGTCTGGCAAGTGGGCTGACGATCCTAAGTCAGATACCACCGGTCCCTGGCACCCTAGAGGAATACGGTGAACTCCCAGACGAGCCAGGACAAGGGGCACGAACGGACATAGCACAGCTATATGAAATGATAGCGGACGGCATGAGCAACGCCGAAATCATGGCCCAAAATCCAGACCTTGCCCTGCATATTGGGAAGATGGACAAAATCAGACAAGATATTTTAGAGGCCAGATACCGAAACGAGTTCCGGCAGTTGGATGTGACCTATATTTTCGGCCCCACAGCAACAGGCAAGACAAGGGGGGTCATGGAGAAACACGGCTATTCCAACGTCTACCGGGTCACAGATTACCAACACCCTTTTGACCGCTACGCCCAGGAGCCGGTGATTTGTTTTGACGAGTTTCGGTCCTCTCTCATGGTGGGGGATATGCTGGACTATCTTGACGGGTACCCCCTGGCGCTCCCGGCAAGGTACGCCAACCGGCAAGCCTGCTACACCACGGTCTATCTTATTTCCAACATAGAACTCTCCGCACAATATCGCAATCTTCAGGAGAATGAACCGGCCACCTGGAAAGCATTTCTCCGCCGTATTCATCATGTGATTGAGTACCACCGGGACAAGCCCCCCACGGATCACGGCCCCGCCCTGGACTACATATTTCCACCGCCTAAACCTGTGCCCGATTGGGTCAAGGAGATTGAGGACGAGAAAACACCCCCGGAGCAATTTGGCCTCCCATTTTGACGTTGCTGAAATGGCAATAAACCTTGCCGCTCCTGGCATGGCTCTCCCTGCCCTACTGTGGTAGCCTTATAACCAGAGAGGGGAAATATCCCCCCAAAAAATAAGGAGGAAAAAACTATGATTAACGACACCACCAACACCGCCACCGGGGAGCCTGTCACGGAGCAGGCCCCCGCCGTGGACACCACCAGCACCACCCAGGCAACACCCGCCGCTCCCGGCCTCCCCGACGGCTATCTTTCCGGGGGCTACTATGCCACCACCGACAAGGGGGACAAGTATCTTCGCCCTGAGTTCGTCGGCTCCCAGGCCCAGCAGATCGCCGCCGCCCTTGCCCCCCTGCGCCCCTCCGATTTCAACGCACTTCTGCGGGAGATGAAAAAGGCAAAGAAAAAGACGCTCCCCTTTGAGGCCCGTCAAACCGCCGCCGCAGAGATGTTTCCGAAAGCCCTGGCCCTGGTACGGCGCAAGAAAGCCCCGGCCCTCTTGGCTGAGTTGATCCAGACCAACTTAAACGCCATCAAGAACGATGCCGACTGGTCAGCATACTATCGGCACCTAGAGGCAATCGGCGGTTATTTGTCCATGCCCGCTATCATCAAAGAATAATTCACATCATTTAAGCCCGGCAAGATCGCCGCCCACAAAGTAACCCACTATAACAAGTCACCCACAAGGCGTATCTCCGGCAGGAGGTACACCATGCACACAAAACAAGGTGAGATAATCACCACGCCAGACGGTCAACAGTATTTCCACATCGGGAATACCCGTATTAAGATCACAGAGCATTTTTTGCCTCTAACGGGAAACAGGTTGACGCAATTCTGGAGGAATTGATTTTGTCAAAATCAAAAGATTTTATCAGCAAAAATGCCTGATATTTCAATAAAATATTGATTTTCCCCCACGTTTATGATATAATTCTTTTAGTAGCAAAGAGTATTGTAAGCGTGGGGGCTGTTTCCTACAAGGAGGTTTTTTAGATGAAACAGCACGTTTATAATACAGCTTTGTACCTGCGCCTCTCCCGTGACGATGAAGAATATGGAGACAGCGTTAGTATTGAAACCCAGCGCACGATTTTACAGCAGTACGCCAAGGAGAACCGTTTGCACGTTGTAGATGAATACGTTGACGACGGGTGGAGCGGCACCAATTTTGACCGCCCGGACTTTAAGCGCATGATGAACGACGTGGACAGCGGCAAAATTAACTGCATTGTCACCAAGGACTTGTCCCGGTTTGGACGGGAACACATACAGATGGACTACTATTTGGAGTTCGACTTCCCGGAGCGTGGTATTCGTTACATCGCCGTGACCGACAACGAGGACACCGACAAGGGCCTGTCTGATTTTGTGCCGTTCAAGAACCTGTTCAACGAGTGGTTCGCCAAGGACACCAGCCGCAAGGTGAAAGCCGCTTTCAAGGCCAAGTTTGCCAAGGGGCAACGCATTTTTGCCTATGCTCCTATCGGCTACCGCAAGGACCCGGACAATAAAAATCATCTGTTGATCGACGAGGAAACCCGCTGGATCATCGAGAAGATTTATGATCTTGCCTATCATGGAGCCGGGGCCGCTAAAATCTGCAAGATACTGACGCAAGAGCAAATTCCCACCGCCTCATGGCTGAACTTCCAGAGATACGGCACATTCGCCCATATCTTTGAGGATCAGCCGGAAAGCAAGCGTTACGCCTGGACCATCGCCCAAGTCAAAAGCATTTTGAAAGATGAAACCTATATCGGCAACTCCGTTCACTACCGGGAAACGAATATCTCTTACAAGAATAAGAGGCGTATTCGCAAGGACCCCAGCGAGTGGGTGAAGATCGAGAATACCCATGAGGCCATCATTTCAAGAGATGTTTTTGACCGGGTACAAGAGCAGATTGCAACACGCCGCCGCTCCATGAAGGACCAGACCACACAAATTTTCTCCGGCCTTGTCAAGTGTGCTGACTGCGGGTGGTCCATGCGTTTCGCCACCAATAAAACCGTGAGCCGCCCATTCAGTTATTTTACTTGTAGCAGATACGGCCAGGGGACCGGGCTTTGCTCTAATCACTATGTCCGTTACGATGTGCTCTATTCCTATGTTCTCTCCCGTCTGCGTTTCTGGATCGCCGCTGTTCACCAGGACGAACAAGCCGTAATAAACCGCCTGTTGCAGTCCTCCAACCGTGAACAGGAGGCCAGAGACAAACGAGTGATAGTGGAGAAAAAGCGGGCAGAAAAACGGCTTTCAGATTTAGATAACCTGTTAGCAAAGCTATACGAGGATCGGGTTTCGGAGATCATCACGGCAAGAAATTTCTCTATGCTCTCCCAAAAGTACCAGGAGGAACAAGAACAACTAGAGGCCAAAATTACAGCACTCAATACCCAGCTTGAAACAGCAAGGGAACAGGTGGTAAACACGGAGAAGTGGGTTGATCTGGTGAGACAATACACCGACTTGAACGAGTTGACCGCCGATGTGCTGAATGGCATGATAGAAAAAATCCTGATCCATGAGGCAGTCAAAGACGGCGAGGGAAACCGGGTCCAGGAAAGGCTGCCATCACGCCGGTCCCCGGCGGCGTGGGGGCTGTGCCCTCCACCGTGCTGGCCCGGCACGTGGTCCAGGCGGCCTGCCGGTCTCTGGAACAAAGGAGATCATGAACAACTACCTCTCCCCCGCAGAATTGCTCGCCTCGTACAGTGCGGCGGGCGTCAGGAAAATGGAGCGCTCCGCCGCCAGCCTGCTCCTGCTGGGCGCGCTGGCCGGGGCCATCATCGCCATCGCCGCGGCCGCCACCAACACGGCGGTCTACGGCATCTCAGACACCTGGACCGTCCGGACCATCTGCGGCCTGCTCTTCCCCTTCGGTCTGGGGCTGGTCGTCGTCACCGGTGCGGAGCTGTTCACCGGAAACTGCATGCTCCCCCTCACTCTGTTGGAGAAAAAGGGGGGATCGGCGGTCCTGATGGTGCGCAACTGGGCGCTGGTCTTTGCCGGGAACGCCCTGGGCTCGCTGCTGGTGGCCTGGCTGTGTGTCTCCTGCGGCCAGCTGACTACTCCGCCGGGGCCCTGGCCGTATACACCATCCGGGTCGGGGGCCGCGAAATGCGCCCTTCCCTTCGGCAGCGCCTTGGGCCTGGGCGTGCTGTGCAACCTGCTGGTCTGTCTGGGGGTGCTGGCCGCCGCCTCCGCCCGGGAGACACCGGGCCGCCTGATGGGCGCCTTTCTTCCGGTCTGCTTTTTCGTCTTGTGCGGCTTTGAGCACTCCGTTGCCAACCTCTATTACATCGGCGCGGCCCTAATGGCCGCCGCTGTCCCCCAGTACGCCTCGCTGGCAGCAGCCGCGGGCGTCGATCTGGCCCCTCTCACCCTGACCGGGGCCGCCTCCAACCTGGTCCCCGTCACCCTGGGCAACATCCTGGGGGGTACCGGGCTGGCCTTGCTCCTCTGGTATTGTCACTTAAAGCAGGGAGGGACTCCTTCATGACAGGACAGGAAGCCATTGAACTGATCCATCAGCGGGCCTGGACCGGCCGGAAGCCGGGCCTGGAGCGTACCCAGGCACTGCTGGCCAGCCTGGGCAATCCTGAGCGCCGCCTGCGCTTCGTCCACATCACCGGGACCAATGGCAAGGGGTCCACCGCGGCCATGACAGCCTCCATCCTGGCTCAGGCTGGGCTGCGCGCTGGCCTGTTCACCTCTCCCCACCTTTACCGCTTCCACGAGCGGATGCAGGTCAACGGGGCACCCATCCCGGATGAAGTCCTGGGCCGCCTCACCCAGCAGGTGCTGGAGGTGGCGGAGGGGATGTCCGATCCCCCCACCGAGTTCGAGCTGATGACCGCGGTGGGCATGGAGTTCTTTTTGGAGGAGCAGTGTGACATCGTGGTGCTGGAGGTAGGTCTGGGCGGCCGCCTGGACTCCACCAACGTGATCCCCGCCCCGGAGGCGGCGGTCATCACCAACATCGGCCTGGAGCACACCCAGGAGCTGGGCGGCACCCTCACTCTCATCGCCCGGGAGAAGTCCGGCATCCTCAAGCCGGGCTGCCGGGCCGTCCTCTACCGCCAGAGCGATGAGGTCACCCAGGTGATCCAGTCCGTCTGCCGCCAGCTGGACATCCCCCTCCGTCAGACCGACCCCCAGGAGCTGGAGGTCCTCTCCTCCGGTCTGGAGGGTCAGGACTTCCGCTACCGGGGCCGGGGCCCCTACCGCCTCTCCCTGCTGGGCAGCTACCAGCTCTCCAACGCCATCACCGCCCTGGAGGTGGTGCAGGCACTCCGGGATGCCGGCTGGACCATCCCGGAGGAGGCGGCACCCCGGGGACTGGCCGCGGCCCAGTGGCCCGGCCGCCTGGGCTGGCCCGCCGCTCCCCCGACTTCATCGTGGACGGCGGCCACAACCCCCAGTGCGTGGACGCCCTTGCCGCCGCCCTGGAGAGCCTCTACCCCGGCCGGAAGCTCATTTTCCTCTCCGGTGTCCTGGCCGATAAGGACTGGCATTCCATGTTCCGCCGTGTCCTCCCCTGGCAAAGGCCTTTGTGGCGGTGACACCGGACAGCCCCGGGCCCTCCCCGCCGCCGAGCTGGCGGCCTGGCTGGCCCAGTTCTCCATCCCGGTCTCTGTCCAGGAGACCCTGGACCAGGGGGTGGACACCGCCCTGGCCCTGGCCGGCCCGGAGGACGTGATCTGCGCCTGGGGCTCCCTCTACCCGTAGGGGAGATCCGCCACCATCTGGGGCTGTGCTGACCCCTCCCCCGTTTTCCCAGCGACCATACACAGAATAGGAGTACCGCGTCAAGTGCCGGCGGATGGGAAGTGGCCGACGGACGAAAAGGCAGCTGTCTTGCGGTGGTGCTCCGCTTCCGCTGTCGTATCAGGGTATCCTTTTACGGCAACTGAAGAGGAAACCGCTGAGAGGCTCTCAGCCCGTGAAAGGAAGAGATAAATGAAAGCTCAGAAAAACACCAAGATCATGGTCACCTGCGCCCTTCTGGTGGCCCTCCAGGTCATCCTGGCCCGGTTCCTCTCCATCAACACCACCTTCGTGGTGGTCAACTTCTCCTTCCTGGCCGTCGCCCTGTCCGGCATCCTTTTCGGCCCCCTGTGGGCTCTGGCCGTGGGCGCGGTAAGCGACTTGATCGGCGCCACCCTCTTCCCCTTCGGCGCCTTCTTCCCCGGCTTCACTGTCACCGCCGGACTGGTGGGACTGATCTACGGCCTGTTCCTCCACCAGAAGGGGGAGGGCTTCCATGGACGCGCTCTCTGGCTGCGGGTGGTGGGCGCCTCCCTGTGCGCCAGCCTGACCCGGCTCGTGCTCAACAGCGTCTGGCTCTACATCATGTACGGCAAAGGCCTGTTCGGCATGCTTCCCGCCCGCTTCACCGAGACTATCTGCATGGTGGCGGCCCAGATCCTGCTGATCCCGGTGCTGCTCTCCCTCTCCCGCCAGCTGACCCGCCGGGGCGCTTTCCCCGCCTGAGGGCCTTCCCCCTCTCTCCACCGCCAAAAGGGACCGGCGCGGAGCCTGTGGCTCCGCGCCGGTCCCTTTTACAGGAGGCATCACCGGTCCTCCGCTGTCAGGGCCGCCCTGCTGTCTCCCTCCCCAGATGTTGCCGCCGGGACGCCCCCCGGGACAAAGCAGGCGATCAGGCCCAGACACAGCAGCAACGCGGCCACGGTGGTCACCACGCGATAACGCACGAGTATCCCCCCTGTCCCTTGATGCTCTTCTGGGGCCAGTATAACAGGAGAAGCTGAAATTACTCTGAATTTTTCAGGGCATTTTCAGTTTTTGTGGTATAGTGAGAAAAAACAGAGCCCAATTGGGAAAGGAGGCCCATTATGCGTATCCTGATCGTGGAGGACGAGGTCCGGCTGGCGGAGGCCCTGGCCCAGATTATGGCAGAGCAGAAATATCAGGTGGACCAGGTCCACAACGGTGCCGACGGCCTGGATTATGCGCTCACCGCCCAGTACGATGTCATCGTCCTGGATGTGATGCTGCCCAAGCTGGACGGGCTGGAGGTGGCCCGCCGCCTCCGCTCCGCCCACGTGTCCACTCCCATCCTCATGCTCACCGCCCGTGACGAGATCTCCGACAAAGTGAAGGGCCTGGACTGCGGGGCGGACGACTACATGACCAAGCCCTTTGACACCTCCGAGCTGCTGGCCCGAGTGCGGGCCCTCACCCGCCGCCAGGGGGAGGTGGTGTCCGAGGAGCTGGCCTTCGGAGACCTGTCCCTCCACCTCTCCTCCCACTGCCTGCGCCGGGGAGACAAGTCGGTGCGGCTGGGCTTCAAGGAGTTCGAGGTGCTGCGTCTGCTTCTCCAGAACGCCAAGCTGGTCACCCCCAAGGACGACATCATTGCCAAGGTGTGGGGCTGGAGTCCGAGGCGGAGGACAACAATGTGGAGGTCTACATCTCCTTCCTGCGGAAGAAGCTGTCCTTCCTGGCCTCCCAGGTCTCCATCGGCACCGTGCGTAAGGTGGGCTATTTCCTCACTACCTCGGATGAGCCCGGCAGCTTTGGCGGAGGGGGCATGCCATGATCCGTACCCTGCGGCGCAAATTCATTCTGGTGAACATGCTGCTGGTGTCCCTGGTCCTCCTTATGGTCTTTGGGGTCTTTATGGCAAGCAGTGCTCAACGCCTGAAGGACCAGAGCCTGCTGGCCATGCGTGCCGCCCTGATGTGGGGAGAGGAAGGCAGTCCCCTCCGGCCGGAGATCGCTTTTCCCCTGGATGGGTCCCGCCGCCCCTCCAGCGGCCAGGGCGCTCAGCGCTCCCTGCTCCCGGTGTTCACCGTCACAGTGGAGGACGGCGTGGTCACCGCTATCAACGACGGAGACCAAGTGGATGTCTCTCTGGAAGTGGCCCAACAGGCCGCCCAGGCCGCTCTGGAGGACGGCCGCCGGGATGGCACCGTCTCCTCCCTCCGCTATCTCCGGGAGGATGCGGAGGGAGGCGCGGTCCGCTTGGCCTTTGCCGACCGGACCTGGGAGCGGGGAAAATCTTCTGGCCCTGCTGCGGACGTGCCTGCTGGTGGGGCTGCTGGGGCTGGCCTGTTTCTTCGTCATCTCCCTGCTCCTCTCCACCCTGGCCTTACGCCCCGCCGAGCGGTCGTGGCAGCAGCAGAAGCAGTTCGTAGCCGACGCCTCCCACGAGTTGAAGACCCCCCTCACTGTCATCCTGGCCAACGCCGGCATCCTCCTGGCCCACCCGGAGACATGGCTGATGGACAGCGCAAGTGGGTGGAGTACATCCAGGAGGAGGCCCAGCGGATGAAGGAGCTGGTGGAGGACCTGCTCTTCCTGGCCCGCTCTGATGACCGGCGCTCTCCCTCCGTCTCCAGACGGTGTCCTTCAGCGACCTGACCTGGGAGGCTCTGCTGCCCCCTTTGAGTCGGTGGCCTTTGAGGCGGGCGTGGCCCTGGACAGCCAGATCACGCCTGATCTGGAGCTCCTGGGCGATCCGGAGCAGCTGCGCCGCCTGGTGGCCATTCTGGTGGACAACGCGGTCAAGTATGCCGGGCCCCGCGGCTCGGCCTCACTGATCCTCCGCCCCCAGGGAGACGAGGCAGTCCTCTCCGTCCACAACACCGGCGAGCCCATCCCTCAGGAGCATCTGCCCCGCCTGTTCGAGCGCTTCTACCGCACTGACAGCGACCGGGCCAGGAGCCAGGGGGGCTACGGTCTGGGGCTGTCCATCGCCAAGGCATCGTAGACGGGCCATCGGGGCCGGATCTCCGTCTCCAGCTCCGCCATCTCCGGCACCCTCTTCACCGTCAGGCTGCCCCTGCCCGGCCGCGGCCTGGGTCACCTCCGGACCCGCTCCCTGGGGTGAATGGCCCGCCGTTTCTGCATGGTGAAAAAGCGGAGATTTCTCTTGACAGCCCCAGGGGAAGATGATAAAATCCGTAAATACAAAGGGGAGTAGTCGGCGCGCGGTTCCCGCGCGGAAAGGCCAACAAGCATGGATGGAGCTTGTTCCATTCTGGTTTTGCCTGAATGACCAGACCTGTGTTCCACTCGGAACGCAGGTCTTTTTTTTTTTCGGGCTGTCTGCCGGGCGCGGGCCGATTTTTCTCCGAAAGGGTACACATACTATAAAGAAATGGAGGAAGAAAGCATGGAATTTCTTTGGGAGGGGCTTCTGTCTGTCCATCACATGGCAGCAGCTGCTGATGTACGTCGTGGGCTGCTGCCCATGGGCTTTGGCGCCATCCTGGTGAACCTGCCTCTGTCCGGCGTTATGAACCAGGTCAGCGAGGGCATGGGCGAGACCCACGGCATCATCCAGTGGCTGTTCGAGGTGGGCATCGAGGCCAGCGAGGCCATGCCCATCCTGCTCTTCATCGGCATCGGCGCTATGATCGACTTCGGCCCCCTGCTGGCCAACCCCAAGCTGTTCCTGTGCGGCGCCGCCGCCCAGGCCGGCATCTTCCTGACCATCATCCTGGCCGCTGCACTGGGCTTTGATCTGAAGGACGCCGCCTCCATCGGCATCATCGGCGCCGCTGACGGCCCCACCTCTATCCTGGTGTCCCAAATCCTCGACTCCCGCTATGTGGGGGCCATCGCCGTGGCCGCTTACTCCTATATGGCTCTGGTACCCATCATCCAGCCCTTTGCCATCAAGCTGGTGACCACCAAGAAGGAGCGGGCCATGCGCATGCCCTACCGGGCCCAGGGCGTATCCAAGCGTCTGCGCATCATCTTCCCCATCGTCGTTTCCGTCATTGCCGGCCTGGTGGCCTCCCTCCTCTGTGGCGCTGGTAGGCTTCCTGATGTTCGGCAACCTGATCCGCGAGTGCGGCGTGCTGAACAGGCTGTCTGAGACCGCTCAGAACGAACTGGCCAACCTGATCACCCTGCTGCTGGGCATCACGATTTCCGCCTCCATGAAGGCCGAGCAGTTCGTGCGGTTCGAGACGTTGATGATCATGGGGCTGGGCCTGCTGGGCATAGGATGGTCCAGTAAACGGCGCACCATCACGCCGGAAGGAGGCTCCATATGGAGGAAGAGTTTGGGACTCTGCAGATCAGAGTCTATACCTCCCGGGCGCAGCTCCCCATCGAGGACGCCACTGTTGTGGTGACCCAGATCAGCCCGACCGGGAAATATCACCTGTTGTCTGTCCAGATCACCGACCGTGAGGGCCGGGTCCAGCCCCTCACCATCCCTGCGCCCCCCGCTGGGAGAGCACCGGTCCCACCCAGGACATGGTCCCCTTCTCCGTCTGCCAGGTCTGGGCGGAACACCCAGGCTATACCGCCCTGCGGGTGGACGGTGTCCAGATCTTCTCCGGCGAAGAGACCGACCAGGACATGGAGCTCATCCCCTTGGCCGAGGGGCAGCACAGTCTTGTTGACAGCTCCATCCTGAACACCTCCCCTCAGAATCTGTGAGGTGTCCCTATGCCGGTCATCGTCCTTCCTTACATTCCCAGCACCATCACGGTACATCTGGGTCCGCCGGACGAGTGGGCGGAAAATGTGACGGTCACATTCCCCGACTATGTGAAAAACGTGGCCTCCAGCGAGATCTACCCCACCTGGGAGCTCTCCGCGATCCGGGCCAATGTGCTGGCCATCATTTCCTTTGCCCTGAACCGGGTGTACACCGAGTTCTATCCCAGCCGGGGCTATGACTTTCAGATCACCTCCTCCACCGCCTATGACCAGAAGTTCATCCGCGGACGGAGCTTCTTCGAGAACATCAGCCGGGTGGTGGATGAGATTTTCAACGACTACATCCGCCGCGAGGGCTTTATTGAGCCCCTGGCCGCCAAATTCTGCAACGGCACCACCTCCACCTGCGACGGGCTCTCCCAGTGGGGCAGCCAGGAGCTGGCCCAGCAGGGCTACGGCTCCATGGAGATCCTCCGCCACTATTACGGGGACGACATCGAGCTGGTGGTCAACGCCCCCATCCAGGACATCACCCAGTCCTATCCCGGCAGCCCCTGCGGCTGGGCTCTGTGGGGAGGAGGTGGCCGTGGTCCAGACCAGCCTGAACCGCATCTCCCAGAACTACCCCGCCATCCCCAAGATCCAGCCTGTCACCGGCATCTTCGGGGAAGACACCGAATACTCCGTGCGGCAGTTCCAGCGCATCTTCAACCTGGCGTCAGACGGCGTGGTGGGAAAGGCCACCTGGTATAAGCTGGTCTACCTCTACGTGGGCGTCACCCGGCTCTCTGAGCTGGTCAGCGAAGGGCAGACCTTCTATAAGGTCCAGTTCCAGTACCCTGGCGTCCTCCGAGAGGGGGACACCGGCACCGAGGTTCAGGTCCTCCAGTACATGCTGGCCGTACTGGCTGAATTTGATGAGGTCATCCCCCGCTGACGGTGGACGGCGTATTCGGCCCCTCCACCGCCAATGCGGTCCAGTCCTTTCAGCGGCAGACTGACCTCTCCCCCGACGGCGTAGTGGGGGAAGCCACCTGGGACGCCCTGTACCGTGAGTTCGCCAGCCTGGAAGCCGTGCTCCAACAGGATGTGGCTCGCTTCCCCTTTCAGGCCTCCGAGCTCATCCCCTCGCTGGTGGACCTGACCCCTGGCGGCGGTCAGCGGACACAGTGAGACGCCCCGCTTCGGGCAGCATCCAGGCACCGATCTGCGTTTGGGGCAGTCGGACTACTATGAAATTGATAAACATTGTGTTTAGAAATACAGCGTGACTCGCTAGATTCAGGTTCTAGTGTGCATTACGCACGTGCGGGTTCAAGTCCCGCCTGATGGCATGCAACGCTTAAATGCTGTTTTTTCTTTTATTGAGAACGACTATCCCGCTGCTACTGGGGAATATTTTGATCTAAGCACTACAGCTTTGACAAAAGACTTGTTGGACAGTCATATTTTAGAGCAAAGGCAGCCTGTACTGAATCGTGAGACGTGCGTTAAGATAGTCAGCTATGAACTGCCTTATTCGATTTATGACGAACATGATCCTGATATTATCGATGAAGTATTTAGGCGTATCAATTCCAACGGCAAGCATCTTTCCCGCCAAGAAATCCGACAGGCCGGTGTAGTTAACGATTTCTCACAACTTGTAAGAAATATTGCAACTCGTATTCGTGGTGATGTTTCCCATAATGATTTTTTGCTACTCGCAGATGCAGAATATCAGCATCACAAAAGATACTTATCATGGGGGAATTGATCCTGAATCTGTGTTTTGGGTTAAGGAAAACATTCTATCCAAAGAAGATCTGCGACAGTCTATGGATGAGGAACAAATCGCTGATATCCTCGGTGCAATGTTGTTGACACCTGTTCCTCCTTCCAATGTCAGCATATTAGACGAATATTACGGATATAAGCAGCCGCATGCTTCTGGACGGTATCAAAAGATTGAAGAAGCACTTTCTGCAATATCTCCAGAGAAAGTATCTGAGCAGTTCTTTTATGTGTATGATGAAATCAAACGTGTGTTTTCCGGACGGCAAAAAACAATTACTGCACAAATGGTATCACCAAGGACCTATCGAGGACCGCGTTATTTTCAAGTACTCTTTCTTTCCATGTATGAATTATTAGTCCGACAGGAAAAACGCATTGCTAACTATGATGCACTTTATGATGCGCTAGATGGAATCGGTGCTAGAATTATTCACATTTCAGGCGGAGGCGGTTGGTGGTCCCAACAGGAGAAAATCGATTTGATTGCTGCTACGTCAGGTGTACTGGCGCCGCATTTTGTGGAGCGTGGAGAAGGAGATCCCATGCTTTTACTCTTACGCAAATGAACTAGAAACACTTCTCAAGCAGTCTTCTACAGAAAATACCCAGTATGATTTCAAACAAGGTATTCACAACCTGGATGATGGCAGGAGAAATAATACACTAATCCGAAAAATTTTTAAGACACTTACGGCAATGGCCAATGCAGGGAAAAACTCTACTGGATATGTTCTTCTTGGTGTTGCAGACACCTTTGATGATGCAGAAAAAATCCGGCAAGTCTACGGGCAGGAGTCCATCAGGGTTGGAGACTTTTATGTGACGGGTATTAATGGTGAAGTTGAAAAATACTACGAAAACTATGATGCCTACATTTTAACCATCAGAAACGCCCTAAATGATATGCCGCTACAAGATCATTATCGTAGGCAAATTGGGGCCAAAATGCGTCATGTCAACTATCATGGAAAGTCGGTAATTATTTTACGGATTACTTGTAACAGCGGTCCAGCCGTCTTCGATGGAGCATATTACACTAGGAGTGGTCCTAGTAACGACCCTGTACCAGTAAAAGCAGAAGAAATGCCAGCATTTTTTGCTCAGTTTGCTTAAAACAATAAGCACATGTAACAATAGGCAGGGTGTCATCATTTTCGGATAACACCCTGCCTTTCGTTATGTTCCTATGCCGTTTTGCTGCTTGTTGTTTTGTCGTTTCTTCTATCAGATGTTGATCCTGCCACGCTGCAAACTCTCTCTGCCCCTCCTCGCTCAGAATGTCAGGTAAAATGCAACGGGCAATGGCCTCGATCTGATGTTGTGGTATAGCGGTATTATTGATCAGTTTTTCCTTCGGCTCAAAGAATCCCTCCATCCGGTCTGTCAGCTTCAAGCTGTTGGTAGCGTTGCAGTTTTCGATCCGTCGGAGGCTTTGTGCCTTCCACCATACTCTTTCAGATTTTGCTACAAAATCTCACACCCCCCTTCCTTTCCCTTCCAGGAAAACCAAACGAGAGCAAGCATAGGGAGTGTGGCCACACTCCCGCAAAATCTCCGTTTCCGGCAGAGTGCCGGAGCGGAGATTTTCTTGTTGGGAGTATCCCAAACCCTCTCTTGATTGCTTCGCCCATAATACGTTGGAAGTGCCTCAATCTACCCACCATAATGGAATTTTGAAAAATTTTGTTTCACAGGCTAACTTCACTTGACAAGCGAACGAATGATAGCTAAAATAAAAAGTGAACAATTGTTAGCCGAATTGAAAAGGAGGATAAGATGTTCAAAACTCTTTATTGGGGAAATCCACACACGGTTCTGAGCACTCTTTTGCTGGGGGCCAACATTGGCTATCTTTTATGGGCTTGTGCGAAAAAAGTGTACATTCAAAGATGGGGCTGGAGCATTCTTCTGCTCATTCTGCTTCATGGCGTGTTTTGGTACTTTGCAAATATCCGGGATGGGTATTCCAATTCCATTGTCCACGCCATTGACGGCAGTACAGAAATGGGGCTGTTTTCAGCGAACAGTGTCCAATCCATTGTATTTTGGCTCGCCAGTATCGCGATCTGGCTGATGGGCATCCTCGCTATTTTCAAGCCACAAGTTCGGAACCCCGTCTTTTTTATCATGGCAGCCTTCATCGCCTTTTCAATGGGCTTTATTGAAGCATCCCGTATCTGGCTGTATCATGCCGCGCCAATTCGTTTTACATTGTTGTGAAAGAAGAAGTCTTATGGCAAAGAGAAATACAAAAGAATTGATTCTGCTGGAAGCATTGAAGCTTTTTGCTGACAAAGGATATGAAGGCGTCAGTGTCCGCGACATTGCGGCGGAGGTAGGAATCCGGCAAAGTTCTCTCTATAAGCATTTTGAGAGCAAACAGGATATTTTTGACACATTGGTGGAAACAATGAAAAATCGTTTTCCACAAGCATCCGCTTCCTTCCAGCTTCCCGATGGCGCCATACAGGAAGTAGCAAAAGAATACGCCACCCGTGGGACAGAGTTCCTCAAAAGACCAGTGCAGAAATCTTCCGATTTTATTTGAAAGACCCCTACGCCTCCCAGTTCCGAAAGATGCTTTCCATTGAGAAGTATAGAAGCCCTGAAATCGACCGTATCTATCGGGAAATTTATATGGAGAGCGCAATTTCCTATCAAGCTGCTCTTTTGAGGAAATGATGGCACAAGGTCTTATGCGGCAGACGGATGCTTCCATCATGGCGTTACAATTCTTTGCGCCGATTTTCCTTTTGCTTAACCAGTACGACGGCCTACCGGAGAAAGAGGCAGAGGCTTTGGAAATCTTGGGACGCCATATTGAGCAGTTCGATCAAATCTACCGGAAGGGGGTGGAGCAATGAGAACACTGATCGTGTACGGCACCAAGTACGGCTGTACCCGAAAATGCGCGGAACTTTTGAAGGAACGCCTGTCCGGGGAAGTGTGCCTTCAAAACGCAAAGTCGTATCGAGGTTCCTTGAAAGAATACGATGCAGTTTTCATCGGCGGTTCTGTTTACATGGGAAAAATTCGCGGAGAGGTCAGCCACTTTTGCAGGCAGCATAGCAAGGAACTTCTCAAAAAGCGGCTGGGGCTGTTTGCGTGCTGCTATACTCCGAAAGAAACGGAGGGGTTCTTGGAAACATTGTTCCCACGCGAATTATTGGGCCATGCTGCCTATGTAACAGCGGTTGGAGGTGAGATGCACTATGAAAAAAATGAATGTGGTGTATCGGAAGCTGTTCCAATCGCAAAAAAAAGATTGACGGCTTTCGGGAAGGATTTCAAGAGCCGCAAATCAATTTGGAAGAAATTCAAAAACTGGCTGATGCTGTGTTGAACAAAGCAAATCGTGAGAGGTGACATCATGGGGTAGATTTTTCTACAATTGAACGCCGCCGCTTCAACTCTTTTTGCAAAGTTGTCCTGCGCCATGCAATGCTGGACTGTTTTTCGGGAATTTTCATATCAAAACAAATGGCTGGTATCTCTGCATTATTTGCCGCCATCGGATTTGGACGGAATCTGTACGACAGATCAATACCCCAGCGGTTACACAACCTTTTCAGCGGATGGCCACGCCCTGCAAATCAGTAATGAACGCTTGGCGAATATCATGGAAAAGCTATCACAATCTGAACAACGGCTTTTGATCTTGCGCTATGTGCTGGAACTGAACGATCGGGAAATTGGCAGGATGATGCGCTGTTCCAGAAGCGCCATTCAGCGCCGCCGTACAAGTGTTTTGCGGAATATGCGGGAACAACTGATGAGGAAAACTTCCATGAAAAAATCAAGCGGCAAATATAAGCCCCCACCGCTTCTGTCTGTTATCGAGGCAGCCCGCGCAGGAGAGGCCGATGCGATGGAACAGATTTTGCATCACTATGATGTTTATATCAACAAATTGTGTTTGCGGACAATGGTCGACGAAAGCGGGCAGACTTATAAGCAAATAGACCCATATATGAAAGACCGTTTGCAAAGTAAGTTGATGCAGGCCATTACGAAGAAATAGCAAAACCGGGGAATGCCATACAAGGGTCAAGATGAACGTTTCGCGCCCTTGACCTCATTCCCCGGTTTTGCTATGTAGTAACCAAGTGGGCGCAAGCAGAAAGCTGCTTACGCCCGCCAATCAGTATCATGTCTACGTATTTCAGATGCAAAAAGGTATTGTACTATGCGGCTTCTGGCGACGTGTCGGAACCGTGGCAATAGGATTTCTCACACTGACTGTGAGAATGGCTTTGAAACA
>VOFD01002288.1_pt1 | contig 25583 bp, 32 predicted proteins | sample 5384101 | NCBI WGS metagenome assembly VOFD01 (sample SAMN12384723, study PRJNA508395) | human gut metagenome | isolation source: healthy gut C | host: Homo sapiens
CCATGTGGATAACCGGCTCCCCTGATGATGTTCGACTTCAAAGGGTTATAGGGCTCGACCTTCTGGGCGGGCCTGTGGGGTTTCGGCCTGGCGTGTATCACCTCGGTACTGAACCGCTACAACGGAGACTTCAAGATGGTCGCCCGCATAGCCGGCCGCAAGGTAAGCGACCGCGACCTGCACTTCCGGTCGATGATAACGCAAATCATCTCGGTCATCTTCTCCAATGCCATCATGCTCTGCGTGGTCACGGTCTGGGTCTTCGTCATTCCCTGCTTCGCACACGCCGGAGCTGCCGTGGGTATTCCGCAGCACCATGGTACAACTACCCGTCCTGTTCATGCTGGTCAGCGTATTTTTTCGCGCTCAGGCAGCCGCTGGACGAACGCAGCCGGCAAAAAACTGCTGAACTATACACAGGGAACCAACAACAACACCCCTACGAAACAGAACCTCCGCAGCAACCTCGTGGAGAAGAAAAGGGTGAAATTCGGCATGAAGTACTGGCCTTCTTCGTGAGGCCCTTCCTCCACCTCAAAGTCTCCGGCAAGGAGTACATGGAGATGGAACACTTCCCTTCGGTCTTCGTCTGCAACCACGGCATCATCTACGGCCCCATAGCCGCGGTGATATACCTTCCCACCTATTTCCGGCCATGGATAGACCGCAAGATGGTGGACAGAGAGATGGCGGCCAAAGAGATGTACGGACGTTTCATCTACCGCATCCCGCTGCTCCCGCCGAAGGCGAAGATGCGCATCGCCCGCCTGCTGGCCGGGCCGGTCACATGGGCGCTGAACTCGTTCAATCCGATACCCGTCGAAAAGAACAACCTGCGGAACGTGATGACCACCTTCGACGATACGGTAAAGGTACTCTCCGAGGGCGACAACGTGCTGATATTCCCGGAGAGACCGCGGAAAGTGAAACGGGGCGACAAGATGACCGTCGAACACCTCACCGACTCGGTAGGGCGGCTCTTTACGGGATTTGCCAACATCGGACGCCTCTACTACGAGACCACGGGAAAATGCCTGCGGTTCTACCCCATTTACGCGAGCAAGAGAAACCATACGTTCCGTATCGGGCAGCCGGTGGTCTTCAGTCCCGACAACGACCCGCACGACGAGAAGCAGCGCATCGCCGACCTGCTGCACGACAAGATGCTGGAACTGGCGGAGTGAGGCGCACCCTCCGCGGGCCGAAGCATCCGTCCGGAAACACCGACCGTCCCCATACGGGGCGGCACAAAGGATAACGACCATGAAAAGGATAGCGACAGCACTGGCCGCCCTGTTGCTGGCGGCAGGCATCTCGTGGGGACAGGACCCCGACCTGACCGGATTTCTCGAACAGCTCGAAAACGTCAACGGACGCATGGCGACAGCCATGAATAACGACGATAAGGAGGAGATGGAGAATCTCTATACGGAAGTCGTCGTCATGTACGAACAGCAGCCGGGCAGCGTAAAAAGACGGCCGCACCGATAATGGGCGGCGTATGGTACAACCTGGCCTGTCTCCGGTCGCTGCGGGGCGATACGGACGGTGCAGTGGACGCCTTCAAACAAGCATTGGGGTACGGCTGGAACGACTACGCCTATACCATGAACGACCCCGACCTGAAGACGGCCCGCGAAGACCCACGGTTCATGGCCCTCGCCGAAAGCATCCGGTAAGGCACTGCTCCGAAGAGGGCGAACACCCGCGGGGAGAGCGGACGAACGACGGACAAAATAGGGCCCGCTGCACGGTTTAAATGGCACCGCATGGTGATTATCTCAGGAATTATTGCTATTTTTGCGGGCAACAAAATCCCGATACCATGTCATTTATCGATGAAAAGAGTACTTACAGAGGGACTGACGTTCGACGATGTCCTTCTGGTGCCTGCCTATTCGGAGGTGTTGCCGCGGGAGGTCGACATAACCACCCGTTTTTCACGAAACATTCGTCTTAACATTCCGATCGTCTCGGCCGCAATGGATACGGTCACCGAAGCCCCTGCTGGCCATCGCGCTCGCACGGGAGGGAGGTATCGGAGTGATACACAAAAACATGTCTATCGAGCAGCAGGCAGCGCAGGTGCGGAAGGTGAAACGTGCCGAAAACGGCATGATTTACGACCCGGTCACCATTTTCAAGGAGAATACCGTAGGCGACGCGCTGCGCCTCATGAAGGAGCACCGCATAGGCGGCATCCCCGTCATTGCGGCCAACCGGACGCTGATAGGCATCGTCACCAACCGCGACCTCCGTTTCCAGAAAGACACTTCGCGGAAGATAGAGGAGGTCATGACGAAGGAGGGGCTCATCACCACCCACAACTCCGACCTCAAGAACGCCGCCGAAATCCTTCTCAGGCACAAGATAGAGAAACTGCCGGTGGTAGACCATGCCGGAAAACTCATTGGACTCATCACCTACCGCGACATCACCAAGATGAAGGACAACCCCAATGCCTGCAAGGACGACAAGGGGCGCCTGCGGGTAGCCGCCGGGTGGGTGTCACCGCCGACGTACTCGACAGGGTAGCGGCGCTTTTACGCCGAGGATGTGGACGCCGTGGTACTCGATACCGCTCACGGCCACAGCGTAAACGTCGCCAGGACACTGCGATCCATCAAGGCCGCATACCCCTCGCTGGACGTCGTGGCGGGCAACATCGCCACAGGGGCTGCAGCGCGTGCGCTCGCCGATGCGGGAGCCGACGGCGTGAAAGTCGGCATCGGGCCCGGTTCGATATGCACTACCCGCGTAGTGGCCGGCGTAGGCGTACCGCAGCTCACCGCCATATACGGCGTCGCGAAGGAGCTCGCCGGGAGCGGCATACCGGTGATAGCAGACGGCGGACTGCGCTACTCGGGCGATATCGTGAAGGCACTCGCGGCAGGCGGCGACTGCGTGATGGTCGGCTCCATGCTGGCCGGCGTGGAGGAGTCTCCGGGCGAAACCATCATCTACAACGGCAGGAAATTCAAGTCCTACCGCGGCATGGGTTCGGTAGAGGCCATGAACAAGGGCTCGAAAGACCGCTATTTCCAGGGCGAAGAGACCGATACGAGCAAATTCGTACCGGAAGGCATCGAAGCACGCGTACCCTACAAAGGGTATCTCAGTGAAACGGTCTACCAGCTCATCGGTGGTCTGAAGTCGGGTATGGGGTACTGCGGCGCAAAGGACATCGCCGCCCTGAAACACGCCGACTTCGTGAAAATAACGTCGGCAGGCGTGATAGAGAACCACCCGCACGACGTGACGATAACCCGCGAAGCACCCAACTACTCCCGCGGAGAGTAACAGCCGGTTATCCCGGCCGCAAAGGAGTGATATATCGGATGAGGATTTGTACAGGGAGGATTCCCGCGAGGCAAATCCTCATCGGATTCAAGGAAGAAGCGGCCGCAAATGGCCTCCCACACCAACGAGCAAGGACGGCACAACGGCCTTTGCCAATAACAGAGAGGAGAGCGGACGAATTACGGTTCCCGCCAAAGAGAGGACGACAACGGACGCTCCCCATTCCTACGAAGAGCTAAACGACAGTATGAATACCATGCAGGAAAAGATTCTGATACTCGACTTCGGTTCGCAGTACACGCAGGCTCATCGCGCGTCGTGTACGCGAACTGAACGTCTATTGCGAGATACATCCCTACAACAGGATACCGACGCTCGATGCGGGTGTCAAGGGGTGATACTCTCCGGCAGCCCCTATTCGGTACGGGACGAACAGGCCCCGCATCCGGAACTGGGCGCCATCAAGGGCCGACTGCCGCTGCTGGGCGTATGCTACGGCGCGCAGTGGCTCGCCCAGAACTACGGAGGGCAGGTCGAACCGGCCGCAAGCCGTGAATACGGCCGTGCCATGCTGAACGTGACCGACCGCGAGGATGCCCTGCTGAAAGGGATGCCCGAACGCACACAGGTATGGATGTCGCACGGCGACACCATCACCCTGCTTCCGGCAGGTTACCGGGTGACGGCCAGCACCGACGATGTACACAATGCCGCCTTCCGCATCGAAGGCGAACCGACATGGGGCATTCAGTTCCATCCGGAAGTCTACCACTCCACCGACGGACTCAAAGCTGCTGGAAAACTTCGTGGCGGGCATCTGCGGCTGCCGGCGCGACTGGAGTCCCGAATCGTTCGTGGATGCCACCGTACGGGAGCTGCGGGAGAAGCTCGGCGACGACAAAGTGGTGCTCGGCCTTTCGGGAGGCGTGGACTCCTCCGTAGCCGCCATCCTGCTGCACCGGGCCATCGGCAAGAACCTCTACTGCATCTTCGTCGATACGGGTCTGCTCCGCAAGAACGAATTTACGGACGTACTCGCCTCCTACCGTCACATGGGGCTCAACGTCAAGGGAGTACAGGCCGGGGAGAAGTTTCTGGGCGACCTGCGCGGCGTCACCGACCCCGAAGCGAAACGCAAAATCATCGGCCGCGACTTCATCGAGGTCTTCAACGCGGAAGCGAAAGCCATCGAAAACGTCCAATGGCTGGCACAGGGAACCATCTATCCGGATGTCATCGAATCCATGTCGGTGAACGGCCCTTCGGCGACCATCAAGTCGCACCACAACGTGGGCGGGCTTCCCGAAGAGATGCACCTGCGCATCGTCGAACCGCTGCGCCTCCTTTTCAAGGACGAAGTGAGGCGCGTGGGACGGACGCTGGGCATCGACCCGCTGATACTCGAACGCCACCCCTTCCCCGGGCCGGGACTCGGCATCCGGATACTCGGAGAAGTGACGCCGGAACGGGTAGCCGTTCTGCAGGAGGCCGACAGAATATACATGGACGCACTGAAGGAGTGGGGCCTGTACGACAAGGTCTGGCAGGCCGGCACGATTCTGCTCCCGGTCAAAAGCGTCGGCGTGATGGGTGACGAACGTACCTACGAGAGCTGTGTCGCGCTGCGGGCGGTAACCTCCACCGACGGCATGACTGCCGACTGGGTGCACCTCCCCTACGACTTCCTCGCCCGTGTTTCGAACGACATCATCAACCGCGTGCGCGGCATCAACCGCGTCGTGTACGACATCTCCTCGAAACCGCCGGCAACCATCGAATGGGAATAACGGCAGCTACCGAATAACAGGCTGATTGACACATAATTGGCCCCGGCATCTGCTGTCGGGGCTTTTTTCATGTCGGGCGAACACACCTTGCTCCGGCCGAATAATAGTCAGCAGAGCATAACCTAATTCCCGGAAATTTGGTACCTTTACCTGCAGAATGAACCATCCTACCGTTTACACATGAAATACTCGATTGACCCGAATGCCCGCTGCGCGGTGATAGGCGCCGGAAGCTGGGCGACCGCCATCGTCAAAATACTTCTCGAAAACGAAAAAGAATAGCGTGGTATATCCGTGAACCGGAGATACGCGAAAGCATCGCTGCGAACGGTACCAACGCCCTCTACCTGCAGGACGTACACTTCGACGCCGACCGCCTCGACATCTCGGGCGACGTGAACGAGGTGTTCGAGCAGGCCGACCTTGTTGTGCTGGCCGTCCCGTCGGCCTATATCAAGACTACGCTGCAGCCGCTCCGGGTATCGCTCGAAAACAAATTCATCGTCTCCGCCATCAAGGGCATCATCGCCAACGAATACATCACCATCGCCGAATTCATGAATCAGGATTACGGCGTTCCGTTCGACCGTATAGGTATCGTTTCGGGGCCGAGCCATGCCGAAGAGGTGGCTATGGAGCGCCTCACTTACCTGACGATGGTGTGCAAGGACATCGACAACGCCAAGGTGCTCGGCCGAAAATTCGCCTCGCGTTACATCAATACGGTCTATTCCACCGACATCTATGGCGTGGAGTACGGCGCGGTACTCAAGAACATCTACGCCGTAGCCGTCGGGATATGCACCGGACTGGGTTACGGAGACAACTTCATGGCGGTACTCATCGCCAACAGCGCGATGGAGATGAGCCGCTTCATGGAACGCACCTACCCCTCGCCGCGCGACTTCAACGCTTCGGTCTATTTGGGCGACCTGCTGGTTACCTGCTACTCGAAATTCAGCCGTAACCGGACATTCGGAACGATGATAGGCAAGGGATACCCGTAAAAAGCACCATGCTAGAGATGACGATGGTAGCGGAGGGCTACTACTCTTCGGCATGTATCAACCAGATAAACAAAAAGTTCGACATATACATGCCGATAGCTGACGCCGTCTATCGGATACTTTACCAAAAGGCGTCTGCCGCCGACACGATAAAGAGACTGCAAAGGAGCTCGTGTAACTGCCCGGCACCTCGCTTGCCAAAGTGCACCCATGCTCCGGGAAACGCGGGTACGCGGTATCCGGAGCGACGGTCATCCTTTCCTATCGACTGCGGGAGCGGGAAGTATCCGCAAAGGGAAGCATCCGTTTCAAAATACGGAACGGACAGATACATGCAGGAGCGACGAACCCAGTGGGACTCTCTTGTGTGGTTGAGACGGTATGCAGCAGAGACCGGAACCTAACAATATGCCGATGCCGACATGCCTCTCTCTCGACAAAACGAAAGGAAACTCCTCGCAGAGGAACGACAGCCGGACGTATTCGATACGCCCGGCTGTTCATCGTATTCATTCAGGCGAGCTCTTCCGCAGCCACCCGTTGTACACGACAACGCCCCTTATAAAGAAGGGAACGAGTGCCCGGCCGACAGCAGAAAGAGCCGGTAAACTCACAGCGGAAAACCGACCGCCGTCAGAACGGAAGGTCGTCCGGGTCGTCAAGATTCACCTCCGGAGCAGCCGGCGTCTGTGCTGGCTGCTGCGGCTGATACCCGCCTCCCGAATAGGACGCGTTGCCACCCTGGCCGTATCCGCCGCCATAGGCCGGCTGCGACGGCTGACCGCCGTACCCCTGCTGTCCTCCCTGCGGGGAGAGGGGTTGTCCGGCCGAAGGGTTGTCCGAACGGCGGCCGAGCATCTTCAGGTCGTCGGCCAATATCTCTATCGAATAACGTTTCACTCCCTGCTGGTCGGTCCATTCGCGGCTGCGCAGCCGCCCTTCGATATAGACCTGCGACCCCTTGCGGATGAAACGGTCGGCCACATCGGCCAAGTTACGCCAGAGCACCACACTGTGCCATTCGGTATGGTCGCGGGACTCCTGCGCTTCGCGGTTGTATATCCGTTCGGTGGTCGCAACCCTGATGCGGGCCATCTTGACTCCGCTTTCCAGCGTACGTATCTCCGGGTCGGCCCCAACGTTGCCTATCAAAATAACCTTGTTAATCATATCTCTCCTCTTTAACGCATTCTGAATCCATATCGTCCCGACGGGGCCGTACCCCTTCGCCGGACAACATACCACTCTAAAGTTCGGCAAGCATCCCGATGAACAGGCGCGTCATCTCCTTCTCGGCCCGGCGTCCCTGCTCCTGCACCACTTCGTGCGACACGGAGTCGTCCGAAGCAAGGTCGGTAATTATCGACACGCCGAAACAGGGAATACCCATATGGCGGGCCGCAATGATTTCCGGCGTAGTGGACATCCCCACCGCATCTCCGCCGATGGCACGCACGTAATGATACTCCTGCGGCGTCTCGAACGTCGGCCCCGTCAGCCCGACATAACAGCCGTACTGGAGTTTAATCCCCTCCTTCCCCGCGATTTCCGTAGCCAGGGCGATGAGAGAGGGGTCGTAAGCTCCTTTCATATCGGGGAAACGCGGGCCGAGTTCCTCGATATTGGGCCCTATCAGCGGATTGGGAATCAAATTGATGTGGTCGTTTATCACCATCAGGTCCCCCACCCGGAAGGTGGGATTCGTCCCTCCGCTCGCATTGGAGACGAAAAGGCGTGCGATGCCGAGGAACTTCATCACCCGGACAGGGAAGACCACCTGCTGCGGCGTATATCCCTCATAATAGTGGAAACGCCCCTGCATGGCGACGATACGCCGCCCGCCGAGCTCTCCGAAGATGAGCCGTCCCTTGTGGCCCTCCACGGTCGACACCGGAAAGTCCGGTATGTCGGCATATTCGATGGAGTGGCGAATGGCGATGTGGTCCACGAGCCCGCCGAGACCCGTTCCCAAAATAATACCTACCTCCGGACGGAATCCGGAAGTGCGTCCGTCGATGAAAGCGGCGGCATGCTTTATCTTTTCCAGCATATCCATAATCTTAAATACATATCAATATATATCATAAGCCAGCAACTGCCGGCCGCATCTACAAATGCAATGCAACGGAAATACGCTCCCGAACGGCTATTCGCGCGAGACGATATTCTCTGACAGCAGCCGGAGGAACCTCTTTTCGTCATCGTCCGTGAAGGCAACGCCGACAGGTATCCGGTAGAGGCGGCGCTGCAATTCGGCAGGCACTTTTTTCCGGTTGCAGAGTTTCACCGCATCCTTTCCGGTGGTGACTATCACTGTATCCTCCGGAAGCGAGGCGAGCTCGTCCGCTATCCGCCGCAAGTCGCGTACCTTATAGACATAATGGTCCCTGAAAAGCCACTCGGCCTTCAGGTCGTAACGCTCCGCCAGATAAGCGGCGAGCGGCCGGGGATTGCCTATACCTGCCAGCAAGGCCGCATTTCGGCCGGGCTTCACGAGCCCCTCGGCATCCGGAAAGAGCGGCACGGGTACCCCTGAACCATCGAAGTGAACACCACGCTCTGGTAGGGGAAGAGTTTGAGCGATTTGACCGCAATGCGGCGGTCGATGGGAGTGATGTCCGGCGGAGTTTTCGTCACCATCACGATGTTCGCCCGATGCATCTGCGACGGGAGGTCGCGCAGGTTTCCCCACGGCAGCAAGTGGTCTTCCCATATCGGCCGCGTATAATCCATGAGGACGATATTCACTTTCGGTTCCACGCGCCGGTGCTGGAATCCGTCGTCGAGCAGGATGAGATTCACCTCCGGGTGTTCGCTGCGGATACGGGCGATGCCTTCCGCCCGCTTTTCGCATACGGCAACGACCGTAGAGGGATGGTTGCGTTTTTATCAGTTTGGCTCGTCGCCCACATCGAGAAACGAAGCGTTCGTCCCGACCTCCAGATATCCTTTCGTCCGGCGACCGTATCCCCGCGAAAGGACGGCGACCGTGTAGTCGCGTCCCAGCTTCTCTATCAGGTACTCCGTCACGGGAGTTTTACCCGTTCCCCCACCGTGATATTGCCGACGCACACGACAGGAATATCCGACCGGTAACGCTTTTATGATACGTGAATCATAGAGCAGGTGCCGTATCCGCAATGCGAATGCGTACAGTCCGGCAGGTATGGCGCTGAGAAACCCCATTTAATGTCATACGGTTTTAAAAGGCAATCAATGCGGATTTTCAAAGTTAGACCAAAGCCCGTAAAAACAAAGTTTTTCATCCTTATTCGAAAAAATCGGAAGGCCGCCTTCCGGAGCACTCGACCGCGGGCACGGGGCGCAGCACCGCAGTCGGCATTTCCCATCGGAAAAACGCGCTGCCCGCAGCAAAACCCTGCCGACACCAAACATAAGGAGGCCGCGCCCCATGAACGAACGGTTCAAAACGACGCGGCCTCTTTCAGGCATATAAAAAATATGAATATAACATGCAAAGGAAATTCTCCCCGCAAACGACCGAACTCCGATACCGAAGAGCACGCAACACCCCGCAGTCACGACACGGCAAGGCAGCTCTGCGGACGCCCTACCTTATCAGACGGTTGGTCGCCGTGTCGGGAAAGACCACCCACGGCGTGAACTTTTTCGCCTCCTCGAAATCCATCGAGGCGTAGGAGATGATGATTACCACATCCCCCACAGCCGCCTTACGGGCCGCAGCACCGTTCAGGCACACCTGTCCGCGGCCGCGTTCACCCCTGATGGCATAAGTTTCGATGCGTTCGCCGTTGTTCACGTTCACAATCTGCACCTTCTCGCCGGCAAGGATGTTGGCAGCCTCGAGCAGCTCCTCGTCGATGGTGACGCTCCCGACGTAATTGAGGTTGGCCTCGGTGACCGTCACCCGGTGTATTTTGGATTTCAATACCTCTATCGTCATAAGAAACGCATATTGTCGATTAAACGGATATCTCCCGCCTGTACGGCCACGCATCCGCGGACATGTCCCGTACCGTTCCAGTCGGAGCCCTCTGCCAGCGTATCTTCATCCACCAAATTGCTTGAAATAGATTACCTTCAACAGCGGTTCGGCTTCGATACGGGCTGTCACCGCACCGCATACGTCGGCTACGCTCCGCCGTCCTGCCTGTGCGGCACCCTCTTGTAGGGCCGTATGGATGGCCGGAGCGGCCGCTCTGTGCCGCGGAGTGAGCAGCCGGTTGCGCGAAGAGAGCGCCAGTCCGTCGGCTTCCCGAACGATGGGGCACTCTACGATGGCGAGATTCAAACCGAGCTTTGGTTTCACCAGGGCCTTGATAACCGCTATCTGTTGAAAGTCCTTCTCCCCGAAATAGGCCCGGTCGGGCTCCACGAATTCGAACAGACGGCTGACCACCTGGGCCACGCCGTTGAAATGGCCGGGACGCGTCGCCCCTTCCATCACCTTGTCCAGCATACCGAAATCGAACACCCGCATATCGGGCTCCGGGTAGACCTCCTCCACCGACGGCATGAACACCACATCGGCCCCGGCAGCACGCAGTACCTCCAGGTCGGCTTCCGGCGTCCTCGGATAGTTACGCAGGTCCTCCTTGTCGTTGAACTGCGTAGGATTGACGAATACGCTTACTACCACCGTGTCGTTTTCGGCACGGGCCCTCTTGACCAGGGAAACGTGCCCCTCGTGCAGCGCCCCCATGGTGGGCACGAAGCCTACCGAAGAACCTCTCCGGGAGGCAAGTCCCGCCTTCAAACCCTCTACGGTCGTGAATTGCTCCATTGTTTTTTCTACTTGATTTCCGGACCCCTGTCGTTTTTTAAAAGTCCGGTCGGCAAAGTTATCAACTTTCCAAGATACCGCCAATTTTCCTCGTTTTTTTTGCATTTACCGTATCTTTGCCCTCAAACTGAATTGCAGGATGGAAACGGAAAAGAGTATGCGCAACGAAAGATGGGCTGTCGTGACCGGCGCCAGCTCCGGAATCGGTTTTGCCATAGCCCGCAGGCTGGCCATGCGGGGCTACAACATTTTCGCCGCGGCCAAAGACGTTGAACGCCTCGACGTGTGTGCCCGGAAACTCTCCGGAAAGTGTGGTATCCGTGTACGAACCTATGCCGCCGACCTTGCCCTGCCCGACGCGGCGGAATGTCTCTTCGCCGCCTGCCAAGAGGCCGGTATCCGGGCCGAAGTGCTGGTGAACGATGCAGGGGTGTTCATCTACAACGACATCATCGAAACCGACCAGAAGCGCATTGACGGCATCATCTGCCTCCATATCCGCACCGTGACGGCGCTCTGTCGCCTCTTTGCGGAGGAGATGGCCGCGGCGGGAGGCGGCTACATCCTCAACATGGCCTCCTACTCCATGTGGATGCCCCTGCCCGGCATCGCGCTCTACAGCGCCACGAAGGCCTATGTCAAAACCTTTTCGGTAGCTTTCGCCAAGGAAGCCCGCGAACGCAACGTATGGGTTACGGCCGTCTCCCCCGCCGGAGTAGCCACGGATTTCTACGGCCTGAGCCACCGGCTGCAGAAAGTGGGCCTTGCCATAGGGGTGCTCATGACGCCGGACAAGGTGGCCCGCAAGGCGCTCGAGCCCTCTTCAGACATCGGAAACACCTCATTCCGGGTTGGTACAACCGTCTCTTCATCCCGATGTTCAAGTGCATGCCGGCTCCCTGCGTCCGTCTGGTGCGCAACAAGACCGCATGCTTCCGGCAGTAATTTTCGGGATGAAAATCTCCCGTACAGGACAGCCGTAGCCGTACACTGCAGGAAATGCTCCGAAAAAACAGCAGGGGAGCCGTCGGTCGGCTCCCTGCTGTTTTCGAATACACTCTCCGGAATTATTTAATCCTTTCGTAATATTCGCGGGTGCGGGTATCCACCCGTATCTTGTCGCCCGTATTGATGAAGAGGGGAACCTTCACCGTAGCCCCCGTATTTACGGTAGCGGCCTTGAGGGAGTTGGAGGAGGCGGTATCGCCCTTGATGCCCGGCTCGGTGTAGGTCACCTCCATATCCACGATGGGAGGAAGTTCCGCCGAGAGCACCATCTCCTTATCGGTGTGGAACATCACTTCGACAATCTGACCGTCGGTCATCAGGTCGGCGTTCTCTATCATCGCCTTGTCTATGGTTATCTCCTCGAAGGTTTCGGTATGCATGAAGTGTGCACCCATGTCGTCCTCGTAGGTGAACTGATAGGGACGGCGCTCCACCCGAACGGGTTCTATCCGCTCACCGGCCGAGAAGGTCTTATCGAGGATGCGCCCGTTTTCGAGATTTTTCAGTTTCGTCCTCACGAAAGCGGGTCCTTTCCCCGGTTTCACGTGCAGGAACTCCACGATGCTGAACGTTTTGCCGTCGCTCGATGCACATGCCGTTCTTTATGTCTGCGGTTGTAGCCATTTGCTGATGTATTTATGGTTTATAATCAATTGTCTGCCGAAGGGAACTGCGCCGCAGGCATATCCCGTGGACGCTAGGTTGCAAAATTACTATTTTTTTCCTATTTCCGAAAATGCACTTCCTTCTCCGCCGAAACCCATGCCACAGCGGAAAGACCGAACCGGGCACCGGTTACTCCTCCTCGGCACCCCATTCGTACCCCTCCGAAGCGACTCCCAACATCCGGACGGCACGGACAGCCACCGTATCGCACAGCGCCTCGATGTCCGCAGGCCGGGAATAGAACGAGGGAGAAGCGGGCAATACGACGGCCCCGCACTCCGAAAGAAGGGTCAGGTTGCGCAGATGTATCGTACTCAACGGGGTTTCCCGCACCACCAGCACCAGAGGTCGGCGCTCCTTCAGCATCACGTCGGCTGCACGGCCTATCAGGTCGCCGGAGATACCGGCAGCGATGCGTCCGGCGCTGCCCATCGTACAGGGCACGATGACCATACCGTCGTAACCGGCCGAACCGGAAGCCGGCGCGGCGAACAGGTCGTCATTGTCGAACCATACCATACGCTCTTCTCCCTCCGGAAGCCGTTCCCTCTCATACTCCATAACCTTCCGCCCGTTCGCGCTGCACACGACGGCTACCTGCGCTACCTGCGGCGAGCGCAGCAGACGCTCGGCCACTTTCCGGGCATACACGGCGCCGCTCACGCCGGTTACGGCAACTATTATCCTTTTCATACGCTATCGGAAAACCTGAACTCCGTGCAAAACCGCACACGGGAACGGCTCAATATCGGCCGGAAAGACCGCCGGCACCGACCAACGGCGGATGTTCCGCCTCTATGCGGTGGCCGTCAGGCCGGTGGAGACCCTTCGCTGCCGGCCCCACGGGTTCCGCAGCGGCACCTATCGTTCCGAACCGGAACCCCGCCTCCGCGATGTATTCTATCGCCCGCGGCAGCGCGTATTCCGTATTGCGGAACGCTTTGGCCGAATCGTGGAAAACCACGATGGAACCGCCGTCCACATACCGCGTCACGTTACGCAGACACTCCTGAGGCGTTACCGAAGGGCTGTAATCCTGACTCACGATACCCCCCCATCACCAGACGGTAACGCTCCGAAAGCACTTCCGCCTGCCGGCGGCGGATACGCCCGTACGGAGGCCGGAAGATGTCGGACTCCACCAACTGGTTGGCAAGGTCCACATCCGCAACGTACTGCCCGGTCGCCATTCCCCACCCCTTGATGTGGCTGTACGAGTGGTTGCCGACCTTGTGGCCCGCATCCGCTATCGCCCGGTAAAGGTCCGGATGCTGCTCCACGTTCTTGCCGAGGCAAAAAATGTGGCGCGGACGCCGTATCCGGCAAGGGTTTTGAGTATCCACTCGGTAATCCCCGGAGTCGGACCGTCGTCGAAGGTGAGATATACGGAACTCCTGTCCGCCATCTCCCACGTCATGTCGGGAAGCAGCGGCCTGAGCAACCTCAAGAAACACGGTCTGAACATAAGCGTCCTTCGTTTGGAGTGCAAAGTTAGCACCATTTACCGGATATAGCCGCCGTATGCCGACATATCTTACCATATTTGTTGCAAAGAACCGACTCGGCTGCCGTTGTTGTTTTTCATCGGCCATATTCCGTACCTTTGTTTCACAATGAACCGACGCCACCCGCTGCGGGTATCCGTGTCCCTCTCCGGTCTCCTGCGGCCGGAACAGGCACAGTAAAAAGAGGCAAGACAGAAACAAATACCATCGCACCATGAAAAAGACAGCATCCGCACTGTTCGCAGCCATTCTGCTCGCGGCAGCCGGCCTGATGCTCTCCTGCAAATCGCAGGGCGGCACGGGCGACTTCAACAACGCCGGCGGAAAACCTTACGAGATAGTCGTATCCATCGACCAAGAGTCTCTGGAACGGCGAAGTGGGCGACACGCTCCGTTCGATACTGCTCGAACCCGTTCCGATGTTCAATCAGGTGGAACCGCAGTTCGACATTTCGCGTGTCAATCCGGGCGCCCTCAAAGACCTCATCCTGCGCCACCGCAACATCCTCATCATACAGGCTCAATCCGCAAACGGCCGAACCTTCGTCCGTCGCACGATACGACGTATATGCCCGGCCGCAGATTATCGTCACCCTGACCGCTCCGGATACCAACGGCATGGTGCGCTACCTCTCCGAAAACCGACAGGAACTGCAACAGTTGTTCGAGATATCGGAACGGAACCGGGCCGTGGAGAACAACCGCAAATACGGAGAGAAGGGTATCGACCGGGAGATACGCAGCCTTTTCGGCATCGATATGAATATTCCGAGAGGATTTTCGATAAAGGGACGTTCGGGCGAGGATTTCCTTTGGGTGGGCAACGATGTCCGCACCGCCACGCAGGGGCTCGTACTCTACAGCTATCCCTATGCGGGAGCGGAAGACTTCGCACCGGAGAACCTGATAAAGCGCCGGAACGAATTCACGGGACGCATCCCCGGCCCGTCGGAAGGCTCCTTCATGGCGACCGAAGACTACATCCGGCCGGAGGTGGAGTATATCCGGATAGACGGGAAACTGTGGGCACGAATGAGCGGTTTCTGGTATGTGGAGAACGACTACATGGGCGGCCCGTTCATCAACTATTCGACCATAGACCCGGCGACCGGCCGCGTCTTCTCGGCAGACTGCTTCGTCTACTCCCCGAAAGACCCGAAACGCAACATGATGCGCCAGCTCGAACACATCGTCTATACGGTGCGGTTCCCCCAGACACCGGCCGCGGAGTAGCGTGCACGGCAGAAAAGCGGGACGTTCCGGCGGAAAACCGTCGGAACGTCTTTCGTTTGAGCCCGTCCCGACAACCGAAAGACGACATATCCTTCCCGGCAACGACACGCAATATAAGCAAAAACAATGGAAATATAAAAACATATAATACTCGTTGTATGACAGGAAGATAAGCGCCGAGACAGGGAAAGGCCGGTTGTTTGTACCATAATATTCAGTAACTTTGTAAAAGAACAAATCCCGGACAATGAAACGGTTGGTGGACAGGCTGCGCCTCGGGGGAGACCTCGGACCGGAAGATTATGCAGCGCTCCTGAAAGGTGCGGCAGAAGGGCCTTTGCTCGCATACGCCATGCAGGCGGCCCGCGAAGTGGCCATCGCACGTTTCGGTACCGGCATCTTCATCCGCGGCCTGATAGAAATCACGAACTACTGCCGCAACGACTGCTACTACTGCGGCATTCGCCGCAGCAACCGCCGGGTGGAACGCTACCGGCTCTCCCGGGAAGAGATACTCACATGCTGCCGGACGGGCCATACGCTGGGTTTCAGGACGTTCGTATTGCAGGGAGGGGAAGACGCCGCGCTCGACGACGCATGGATAGAGGAGGTCGTGCGGTCCATCCGCCGGGAATTCCCCGACTGCGCCATCACCCTTTCCCTCGGCGAACGCACCCGCGAAGCCTACGAACGTTTCTACCGGGCAGGAGCCGACCGCTACCTGTTGCGTCATGAAACGGCCACACGCGAACACTACGCACAGCTCCATCCGGCCGCCATGTCCTTCGACCACCGTATGCAGAACCTGCGGGAGCTCAAGGAAATCGGCTATCAGACAGGAACGGGAATCATGGTGGGCAGTCCGTGGCAGACGACGGAGCATCTGGTGCGCGACATCCTGTTCATCGCGGAGTTCCGGCCGCAGATGATAGGCCTGGGACCTTACATTCCGCAGAACGATACGCCGTTCGCCGGGCAGCCCGCCGGCAGCATCCGCACGACGCTCATGCTGCTGGCCATCTTCCGGCTGATGTTCCCCGACGCACTCATCCCTTCCACGACGGCGCTGGCCACGCTCGCTCCCGACGGACGCGAGCAGGGGATTCTCGCCGGTGCCAACGTGGTTATGCCCAACCTTTCGCCCCCGGCCAACCGTGCCAAGTACGCGCTCTACAACGACAAGAAGGCGACGGGACTGGAGTCGGCCGAGGGACTGCGCGGACTGGAGGACAGCTGAATGCCATCGGATACCGCATCTCCTACGAGCGGGGCGACTACAAACCTTCTGACACGCAGTAACTACCATACAGCGCACGCGGGCATTTGCGACAAAAACCAACCACCAAAAAACAAACGACAGTTCCACAACCAAATCAATAAAATGAAAAAGCTCAGCATTTTATTATTGACAGGTACTCTGCTTTGTCTGTCCGGAGGCTGCGACTCCTATCGCAACAGGGATACCCGGATTGCCATATCTTATCTCTGTGTGGGACAAGACGACATGTTCGAACTCTACGACATAACGGCGACTTATTCGGACGGAAAAGGGAGAGTCCATACGTCGCCCGTCACATCCTTTCCCTGGAAGGTCGAATACTCCTATATGCCGCTGGGAGTCCATGCGCAACTCGAAATCAATTTTCAACCGAAACCTCATATCGTCCGAAAAGAGAGTTATACCGTAGGGTGCAACGCCTACATCAACTGGGACTGCCTGCAAGGCGGAGGCGAAAACTACTCAGAAACGGATTGTTATAAAATATCAGCCGAAGAGGTAGATGCTTTTCTAAATGATATGGATAGAAAAATAGCGGAAGGAAAGTATAAACTGAAAAAATCCTTCAATTACGAATAAGTCCGGATTCGTACAGGATTAATTTTACCGACGAAGGGTTTACCGGAAGCAATGGCAGAGACCGCCCTTTCAACTTTTAAGAAATGCTAAAAACAAAATGTACGACGTAAAATCCAAAGTAGCCGAAGAGTTCATCGACGACGGCGAAATAGTAGAAACGATGGAATACGCGCGGGCCAACAGGCACAACCGCGCCCTGATAGAGCATATACTGGACAAGGCCGAAGCGGCGAAGGGCATCACCCACCGCGAAGCCGCCGTCCTGCTGGAATGCGACCTTCCCGACCTCAACGAACGGATGTTCGCACTGGCCCGCAGGCTCAAGGAGAGGATATACGGCAACCGAATCGTCATGTTCGCGCCGCTCTACCTCTCGAACTACTGCGTCAACACCTGCACGTACTGCCCGTACCATGCCAAGAACAAGACCATGCTCCGCAAGCAACTCTCCCAAAAGGAGATAGAAACGGAAGTCATCGCCTTGCAAGACATGGGGCACAAACGGCTGGCGCTCGAAGCGGGCGAGCACCCGCTTAACTCCATCGAATACATTCTGGAGAGCATCCGCACCATCTACAACGTCAAGCACAAAAACGGAGCTATCCGCCGCGTCAACGTGAACATCGCGGCCACCACGGTGGAGAACTACCGGAAACTCGCCGAGGCGGGCATCGGCACCTACATCCTGTTTCAGGAGACCTACAACAAGGAGAACTACCAAAACTTCACCCCTACGGTCCGAAAAGCAACTACGCCTACCACACCGAAGCGATGGACCGGGCGATGGAGGGGGGGGGCATCGACGACGTGGGCATCGGAGTGCTGTTCGGCCTTACGAACTATCTCTACGACTTCATCGGTCTCATCATGCATGCCGAACACCTCGAAGCGGCGCACGGCGTGGGACCGCACACCATCAGCGTACCCCGTATCTGCCCGGCCGACGACATCGACGTGGCCGACTTCGAGAATGCGCTCCCGGACGAAATCTTCCACAAGATAGTGGCCGTCATCCGCATCAGCGTACCTTATACGGGCATGATAATCTCCACGCGCGAAACGCAGTCCTCGCGTGAAAAGGTGCTCGAACTCGGCGTATCGCAGATTAGCGGCGGTTCCAACACCGCCGTGGGCGGATACGACGAAGCAGACCGCAGCGAGGAAGATACCGCGCAGTTCGACGTGAGCGACCACCGCACGCTCGACCAGGTTATCGCATGGCTCATCGACCTGGGTTACGTGCCGAGCTTCTGCACGGCGTGCTACCGGCTGGGGCGCACGGGCGACCGTTTCATGTCGCTCGTCAAGACGGGCCAGATAGCCAACTGCTGCGCTCCCAACGCACTGATGACGCTCAAGGAGTATCTGGTGGATTACGCGTCGCCGCAGACGCGGCTCAAGGGCGAAGCGATGATAGCACGGGAGATGGCTAAGGTACCTAACGAAAAGGTGCGCACGAAGGCCACCGAGAATCTAGCAGCCATCGAACGGGGCGAACGCGATTTCCGCTTCTGACAAAGCTTGCCGCACAACCCTTTCCGCCAGTTGCCGGAAGGGAAAACGACGAAACGACTACGGATATGGAACAGACACCGAGAGCGAACAGAATACACATAGGCATCTACGGCCGGTGCAACAGCGGCAAATCGTCGCTCATCAACGCCATCACCGGCCAGCAGACGGCCGTGGTATCGGAGGTGGCCGGAACCACGACCGACACCGTAAACAAAAGCATGGAACTTCCCGGCGTGGGCGCCGTGACCTTCATCGACACGGCCGGATTCGACGACACCGGCGAGCTGGGAGCGAAACGGCTCGAACAGACGCGCAAGGCCGCCGACCGGACGGACGTGGCCGTCATCGTCCACGCGGGAGGCGAACCCAGTGCCGAACGGGAGTGGATAGGACTCTTCGGCGAGCGGAACATTCCCGTAGTGCTCGTGCTCAACAAGGCCGACCTGCTGAACGACGAAGCCGCCGCAGTCTCGGCATTGCGTGCGGAGACCGGTATCAATCCGATAGCGGTGAGTGCCCTGACCGGCAAGGGTATCGGGGAACTCATCGCGGCGATAGCCGAAGCCGGACGGGGCGCGACGGACGAGGTCTCCATCACGGGCAATCTCGCCGGGCCTGGCGACGTGGTGATGCTCGTCATGCCGCAGGATGCCCAGGCTCCGAAGGGCAGGCTCATCCTGCCGCAGGTACAGACCATCCGGGAACTGCTCGACAAGGGATGCACGGTCATGTCTGCGTTCCGGAAGGGATGCGCCGCAGCCTCGATGCGCTGTCCGCACCGCCGAAGCTGGTCATCACCGACTCGCAGGCCTTCGCCACGGTCAGTGCCCTGACACCGCCCGAAAGCCTGCTCACCTCCTTCTCCGTCCTTTTCGCCAATTACAAGGGCGACATCCGCGCCTTTATGGAAGGGGCGGCGGCGATAGACCGCCTGACGGAACAGTCGCGGGTACTGATAGCCGAAGCGTGCACCCACGCCCCGGCAACGGAGGACATCGGACGCGTCAAGATTCCGCGCCTGCTGCGCAAACGGATAGGCGAAGGGCTCGCGGTGGATATCGTCGCAGGAGCCGATTTTCCGAAAGACCTCTCCCGCTACGACCTGGTCATCCACTGCGGAGCCTGCATGTTCAACCGCCGCCACGTCCTCTCGCGCCTCGCCCTGGCTTCGGCGCAGCACATACCCATGACCAATTACGGCATCACGATAGCTCACCTGACGGGCATTCTCGACCGGGTGGTCTATCCGGGAATGGAAGGCCGGCCGCAGGGAACGGACACGGCCGCGACCGCATGACGATACATGTTTTAAAGTTCTGATACGATGAAGAGACTCCTTTTACTCTTTGCAATGGCCGCCCTGACGCTGCCCCGGGCCGCAGCGCAGGATTCGCTGAATGCAGAACAGCAGGCCCTGCGTTCCGAGCTGTACGAATTCCTGAAAGGCGAAGGCTATCTCCCCGAAATAGACGGGGACGGCGACATCGCCTTTAAGGCGGAGGGAGAAATGCACTGGATAACGGTCAGCAGTGCAGACTCCTCTCCCTTCTTCGTCACCGTCATACGGAGCGCCCCTATGTGGAGAACTACGATTACGACCGGGTGCTGCATGCGGCCGACGAACTCAACCTCTACAAAACGGTCAAGGTGGAGGCCAACGATGGTTTCGCCGTCATCAAGAGTTCTCCATGTATCTCCGCCGTGCCGCCGCTTTCGAAAAATGTGTTCCCCAAACTGCTCGAAGTCATGGACGACGCATACGAAGACTTCATCCGGGAATATGAAAATGCCCGGATGTGCGGAGAAGAGAGGGCGGACGCAGCGGATGAAGAGGCCGATTCGGAGGAGTTCGACACTGGTTGTGGTGGCTGCTATAACAGCGACTCATCCGCCTGTACATGCCGCACAAGCAGTTCGTCAGACATCCAATTGATTGTACGTTAAAAGTTCCGATACGATGAAGAGACTCCTTTTACTCTTTGCAATGGCCGCCCTGACGCTGCCCCGGGCCGCAGCGCAGGATTCGCTGAATGCAGAACAGCAGGCCCTGCGTTCCGAGGCTGTACGAATTCCTGAAAGGCGAAGGCTATCTCCCCGAAATAGACGGGGACGGCGACATCGCCTTCAAGGCAGAAGGGGCCAAACACTGGATAACGGTCAGCGACGTGGACTCCTCGCCCTTCTTCGTCACCGTCATGCGTGGCGCTCCCTATGTGGAGGATTACGACTACGACCGGGTATTGCATGCAGCCGACGAACTCAATCTTTACAAAACGGCCAAGGTGGAGGCTTATGACGGTTTCGCCGTCATCAAGAGCTCCATGTACCTCCGTGATGCCGAAGATTTCACGGATGTGTTTCCGAAGCTGCTGGAGGTGATGGACGACCTTTACGACGACTTCCTTTACGAGTACGAAAACGCCACGCTCTGCGGCGAATAGTCCCGACCCGTTAATGCGGACCTTCACCGGTCCGGAACGACGACCTGCGGGGAGTGGACAGGACAAAAAACGGCTCGGCAAAGGTACGGCAATGCCGGCCGGACACACGCCCGGCAACACCACCCGACGGACGGCATATCCGGAGAGGGGCTGCCCCGGACACAAGCGAACAGGAACGAAATGAAACTTTCACGAAGTGGCCGAACGGCTCGGCATGGAAATACTCGTACCCGGCAATGGACTGCAGCAACAGGTGACGGGAGGCTGTACGGCCGACCTGCCGAGCGAAGCACTGGGGCGCCTCGCCGCCGGAACGGTATGGATAACCTCCCGGGTACACCGCAACGCCATCGCGGTGGCCGCGCTCAGGAGGGCTGCCGGCATCGTCCTGACGAACGGCGTACGCCCCGACAACGAATGCCTCCGATTGGCCGAAACGGAAGGAGTCGCTCTCCTCGCAACCCTCCTCTCCCCTTTCGAAGCTTCGGGCAGAATATACGAACTGCTCCGATGACGGACATCGCCTTCCATATCACCGACCTGGCAGCGAACAGCCTCCGTGCCGGCGCCGATGCAATCGACATCGCCCTGTCGCTCGACGGAACACAACTGGAACTCGCCGTCACCGACAACGGCTGCGGCATGGCTCCGGAAGCGGTCAGACGGGCATTCGACCCCTTCTATACGACACGCACCACACGCCGGACAGGTCTGGGGCTGCCGTTTCTGCTCCAAAGCGCCGAAGGCTGCGGCGGCAGTGCTGCGATACGCTCCGTACCGGGCAAAGGTACCTGTGTCCGGGCACTCTTCATGACCGACCACCCCGACTCTCCTCCGGCGGGCGACCTCGCCGAGACATTGATGCAAATCATGGCAGGCAATCCGGGAACCGCCTTCACCCTCACCCTGCGGTGCGGAACGAAAGCGGCCGGCCTCTCGACAACGGAACTCTCCGACGCACTCGGAAGCGTACCCCTGCGGCTGCCGGATGCGGCCGTCCCGGTACGCAACGCCGTCGCCGCACTCCTCGTCCGGATTTTCGGGAACGGCCGATACCACTTATAATATCGGCCGTTTTTCGGCCGAACGGTTACGCATCGTCCGTTTTCCGCCGATTTTCATAACAACTTTTTGCTATTTTCGAGGGAAAATCCTTTGTTATTCCCATAACAAATGATTAGTTTTGTCTGTAAGGAAAAGGCAGGCCGCGGCGGCCGCCATTCTGAATGCTACCTATAACTTTTTAAATTGTAATGACTAAAGTAGAATCCCTCGACGCACTTAAACAGATGCGCGAAAGGTTGCGCTCGGATATGAACATCCGGGAGAACAGCAACCATCCCGAAGACCTCCCGCAAATCAGAATCTCGATGGGAACCTGCGGCATCGCCGCCGGAGCCAAAGAGGTGATGTCCCGGTTCATCTCCGAACTCCGGGCACGGAACGTGGATGCGGTGGTGACACAGACCGACTGCATGGGCCACTGCGAAGCGGAACCGACCGTGGAAATCACCCTGCCGGGCAGGGAACCCGTCCTGTACGGAGACGTCACTCCCGACCGCGTGGCGGCAATCATCGACAAGTACATCCGCAACGGGCAGCCCGCCGAAGGCATCATCGCGACCGGCCCCTCCACAGCGGTGTAAGTTTCCAATCCGACAAACTTCCAAGAACAGCGCAATGGCACAATTCAGCAACTACATACTGGTGTGCGGCGGCACAGGCTGCCGTGCATCGCACAGCGAACACATCATAACCGCCCTCCGGAAAGAGCTCGACGAGGCGGGACTGTCAGACCAGGTGCAGGTGATACGCACCGGCTGCTTCGGCTTCTGCGAACAGGGACCCATCGTCAAGACGGTGCCCGACAATACCTTCTACGTATCGGTCAAACCGGAAGACGCCGAGGCCATCGTCCGCGAACACATCATCAAGGGACGCAAGGTGGAGCGCCTGCTCTATGTCGCCCCCGACACGGGCCGACACGTCTCCGACTCCAAGCACATGGAGTTCTATAAACCCCAGGTCCGCATCGCCCTGCGCAACTGCGGCTTCATCGACCCGGAGAACATCAACGAATACATCGCCCGCGACGGTTACGCCGCCCTGGGCAAGGTACTTGAGATGCGACCGGAGGAGGTCATCCGCGAGATTATGGACTCCGGACTGCGCGGCCGCGGCGGCGGCGGTTTCCCTACGGGACTCAAATGGAAAATCACCCGCGAGGTGCAGGCCGACCAGAAATACGTCGTCTGCAATGCCGACGAAGGCGACCCGGGGCGTTCATGGACCGCTCGATACTCGAAGGCGACCCCACTCCATCATCGAAGCCATGGCCATCAACGGCTACTGCACGGGAGCCTCGAAAGGCATGATATACATCCGCGCGGAGTATCCGCTGGCTATCCACCGGCTCGAAGTGGCCATCGCACAGGCGCGGGAATACGGCCTGCTGGGCGACGACATCATGGGTACGGGTTTCTCTTTCGACATCGAGATACGCTACGGTGCAGGGGCGTTCGTCTGCGGCGAGGAGACTGCGCTCATCCACTCCATGGAGGGCAAGCGCGGCGAACCGACCGTCAAGCCTCCCTTCCCCAGCGAGTCGGGTTACAAGGGGGGCAGCCTACCAACGTGAACAACGTGGAGACCTACGCCAACATCTGCCCCATCATTCTGCGGGGGGCGGAGTGGTTCTCCTCCATCGGCAGCGAGAAGAGCAAGGGGACGAAGGTGTTCGCCCTCGCGGGCAAGGTCAACAACGTCGGTCTCATCGAAGTCCCCATGGGCACCACCCTGCGGGAAGTGATATTCGACATCGGCGGCGGCATCAAGAACGGCAAGAAGTTCAAGGCCGTCCAGACCGGCGGCCCGTCAGGCGGCTGCCTCACCGAGAAGCACCTCGACACCCCCATCGACTACGACAACCTGCTCGCCAGCGGTTCCATGATGGGCTCCGGCGGCATGATCGTCATGGACGAGGACGACTGCATGGTCTCCGTGGCCAAATTCTATCTCGAATTCACCGTCGAGGAGTCCTGCGGCAAGTGCACGCCCTGTCGCATCGGAAACAAACGCCTGCTGGAGATACTCGACCGGATAACCAAAGGCAAAGGCACCGAGGAGGACCTCACGGAACTCAAGAACCTCGCGGGCGTCATCCGGGACTCCTCCCTGTGCGCACTGGGGCAGACTGCCCCGAACCCCGTTCTCTCCACGATGGACAACTTCTGGGACGAATACGTGGCGCACGTACGCGACAAATCGTGTCCCGCACACCAGTGCCGCGACCTGATGAGCTACGTCATCGACCCGAAGGTCTGCAAAGGGTGTTCGCTCTGTTCGCGGGTATGTCCCACGAACGCCATCAGCGGGGTACTCAAACAGCCCTATTCGATAGACCAGACGGTCTGCATCAAGTGCGGCACCTGTATGGACAAATGTAAATTCGGCGCTATCAGCGTAAGGTAAATCTTGAGAGACAATTCAGCATGGAAACGATAAAACTGACCATAGACAACAAACAGGTAGAGGTCGCAAAGGGCACCAACCTCGTGGAAGCCGCTGCATCGGCCGGCATCCGGATACCCACGCTATGCTACATGAACCTCCACGACCTGGGTTACGAAAACAAGCCGGGCGCCTGCCGCATCTGCGTGGTCGAGGTAGAGGGACGCAAGAACCTCGCCCCCGCCTGCAAGACGGTGTGCACGGAAGGCATGGTGGTCCGCACGCATACCCCGCGCGTGGTGAATGCGCGCCGGACGGTCATGGAGCTCATCCTCTCCAACCACCCCAACGACTGCCTCACCTGCACCAAGAACGGCCACTGCGAACTGCAGCGCACGGCGCAGGACCTGGGCATACGGGAGATAAAATACCGGGGCGAAACCACCAAATACCAGAAGGACATGTCCGTATCCATCGTGCGCGACATGGACAAATGCATCATGTGCCGCCGCTGCGAGACTGCCTGCAACGAAATCCAGTCGGTAGGCGTCCTCTCGGCCGTCAACCGCGGTTTCCCGGCAGTGGTGAGCACCGCCTTCAACGACCCCATACAGACGACCAACTGCATCAACTGCGGACAGTGCGTGGCGGTATGCCCCACGGGCGCACTCTCGGAGAATTCCAACATCGCCGACGTGCTCCGTGCCATCGCCGACCCCTCCAAGACGGTAGTGGTACAGACCGCTCCCGCCGTGCGCGTCGGGCTCGGACAGGATTTCGGCTTCTCCGGCCGGAGCGTGACGGGCAAGATGGTTACCGCGCTGCGCCGGCTCGGTTTCGACTACGTGTTCGACACCGACTTCGCCGCCGACCTCACCATCATGGAGGAGGGTACCGAGCTGCTCGGACGCCTGAACGCTGCCATCGGGGGCGACAAGGGCGTAAAGCTGCCGCTCATGACCTCCTGCTGTCCCGGCTGGGTGAGCTTCATGGAGAAGCACTTCCGGAGCTGGCCGACAACCTCTCGACGGCCAAATCGCCGCAGCAG
>VOFD01002162.1_pt1 | contig 25563 bp, 18 predicted proteins | sample 5384101 | NCBI WGS metagenome assembly VOFD01 (sample SAMN12384723, study PRJNA508395) | human gut metagenome | isolation source: healthy gut C | host: Homo sapiens
TGGCGTATTTTGTTGGTACTGTTGAGCTTCTCTTTTAGTACTATAGTACAAGCTCAGAATATAACAGTAACAGGAAGCGTAGAAGACCAGAATGGTGAACCATTAATTGGAGTGACAGTTGCAGAACTGAATACTACTAACGGAGCAATCACTGACATTGACGGTAACTTTTCTATTAAATGTGTTAAGGGTTCGACTCTTAAGTTCAGTTACATTGGTTATAAGGATGTAACCAAAGTCGTTACTGAAAGTAAACTGAAGATAGTCTTGATTGAGGATTCACAAGCTTTGGATGAAGTAGTGGTAGTAGGGTACGGTACGCAGAAAAAAGGAAGTGTGACGGGTAGTGTAACTAGTGTTGATGCCAAAGCTATTGAAGATTTTCCATCAGCTAATCTGTCTTCAGCATTAGCAGGACGCCTTTCAGGTGTATATATAACTCAAGGAACAGGTAAACCGGGAACTTCAGCCTCTTTCAGTGTACGTGCTAAAGGTACCCCTAATAATTCTGATCCGTTGTATGTTATTGATGGTGTGGTAAGAGATAAGATGGCATTTGATGCACTGGATGCCAGTGAGGTGGCTAATATATCAGTATTGAAAGATGGTGCATCGGCAGCAGTTTATGGTGCCCGTGCTGCTAATGGCGTTGTATTGATTACTACTAAGAAAGGTGGAAACGCGAAACCGACTATCAATTATACTGGTACGGTAGGTATCGATGTAGCTGCTATGATTCCAGAGACGCTTAGTGCTTATGAACATGCTGTTTATTTAAATGACCGTGCTATACAGGGTTATCTTAACAATGCCATTTGGAATCGAATGTAGAACAGCAAGATCCGACTACTAAGTCTTCCTGGTATACAGATGACGAGTTGGCACATTTCAAGACAACTGATTATAGTTTTTTGGATGATGCATGGAAAACTCCATGGTCTACGCGTCATGCTATCAATATTACTGGTGGAACCGAAAAAGTACGTTTTTATTGGTGGCTCTTATTTCTATAATGTAGGTTCATTTGATAATCTGAAGTATTCTAAATATAATTTCCGAGCTAGTATTGACGCTGATGTCAGTAAGAATTTTACAGTTGGTTTGAATATCAGTACAGATAATCGTAAAGATACCAAACCCAATTGGAAATCCGACGGTGACCGTGATCGTATGAATGATTTATACAAGGGATTATTACTCCGTACCAAGATGATCCCAAGTATGATTGATGGAATGCCAGTAGGTAACTTTATAGAATGGCATCCATTAATGCTTATTAGCGAAGAATCAGGTTTACATACTAAGAAATGGCAAAACGTTAACGTCAATGCAACTGCGGAATATCGAGTTCCTTTTGTAAAGGGGCTGAAACTGAAAGTACAGTATAACCGTACACTGGATAATCGATTAATTAAAAAGGTGAACTTCCCGTATGAAATGTACAATTTCCAGACTGCCGGAACAAACAATCATTATATTGACCCAAGCAATGTAGTAGTATCTACCAAAACTCGTGATGACGGCAACTATGTATTTAAAGAAAACCAGTTGGCAGAAGAATATCAATTAAACTTATTTGTAACTTATGACCGTAAGTTTGGTAACCATGATTTGAGTGCATTATTTGTTTATGAACAATCTGAAGGTGATAGTGAGAAATTTGATGCACAGCGCAACAAACTAATCACTTGGGAAATGCCGGAGTTTTTTGGTGCAAGTGGTGATGCTTCTGAATCTATTGTTGGGGCTGGTTCTGTGAGCGAAAGTGGTCGTCTTTCCTATGTAGGTCGTTTGAACTATGCTTATGCAGACAAGTATCTACTGGAAGCTGCATTCCGTGTCGATGGTTCTACAAAATTTGCTCCTGATCAACGCTGGGGTTTCTTCCCCTCTGTTTCAGCAGGATGGCGTATTTCCAGTGAACCTTTCTTCTCAGAAAATATCAAGTTTATCGATTACATGAAGCTGCGCGGTTCTATTGCTACATTAGGTAACGATGCTATTGGCGGTTGGCAATGGATGGCTCGCTACGGAATTACTACAGGTGCTGTATTCAATGGTTTATCTTATGGATTGGAACCTAAAGAAGTTCCTAATCCTAAATTGACTTGGGAGAAGTCAACTTCTTATAATATCGGTTTTGATAGCCGTTGGTTTAGAAATAAATTTGATTTCAGTTTTGAATATTTCTACAGACGTACATACGATATTCTTGATAACCTGAATGTAAGTGTACCTACTACATTTGGTGCATCTTTGCCAAAAGAAAACTATTCTGAGGTCAAATCCCGTGGTTTTGAAGTAGAACTGGGATACAATGACAGAATCGGTAAGGTGGACTATTATTTAAGAGGTAACTTTAGCTTTGCGAACAGCTGGTGGTCCAAGAAAGATGAAGCAGAAAATATCCGGGCGTACAAATCTGAAATCGGTCAGTCATTGAGCCGTGAATGGGGATTTGAATGTATTGGTATGATTCGTACCGAGGAACAGTTGCAGCAATATATGGAAGAAAATCCGAATATGACCATTAAGGGACAGAAACCCGGTTTAGGTATGTTGATATACAAAGATGTCCGTGGTCCTGAGAGTGATGAACCGGATGGTATCATTACAGATGATGACAAAGTTGTTATTATTGAAAATAAAGTAGCTCCTATCACTTATGGTTTCACGATTGGCGGTAAATGGAAAGGATTCATCCTTGATATATTCTTCCAAGGAATGGCCGGTCATAAGAAGTTGATGGATTTCCGTGGTAATGGTATCAATGCCCATACAAGTACATTCAAATATTATAATGATCACTGGACACCAGAGAATACAAATGCTTCAATGCCAGGTGCTACACAGTACAAGAATAATGAAGCTTCTTCCTTCTGGGTACGCAATGCTTCTTTCTTGCGTTGCAAAAAATATATCCATATCTTATGATTTGCCGAAGACATTCGTTCAGCGGATAGGTATTGAGAAAGCAAGACTTTTCCTGAATGGTACAAACCTCTTCTTATTACAGGATAAAGTAAAATGGATGGATCCCGAAGCAACGAGTATTTCAGACTATCCTGTTATGAGAAACTTCTCATTTGGTTTGAATATAACGATCTAATTATATAAAAAACACTTGAATATTATGAAATCAAAACATATAATAGCTATTACAGCATTGGCATTTGCAAGCTTAACCAGTTGTACTTCCGTATTGGATAAAGACGACTTGACAGCTGTCAGCGAAAAGGCAACATGGAATAGTGAGATTCTGTCTACAGCTTTTTTGGATAAATGCTACAAAGATAATCTGCCGTCATTTAGTGGTGATTATTCTAAATATAGTGATGAGGGTAACGGAGGTGGTGATTTTATTCATGGTCGACTGACGGCAGTAGCTACCGCTGGAGGTCCTCTAGGAGAACACTGGCCTTATGACAAGATATATACTATCAATGTTCTGTTAACCAGTATTGATGGAGGTAGTTTGTCCGAGGACATCGGAACCGTATAAAGGCACAAGCGCTTTTCTTACGTGCTTATCAGTATTTTGAGATGGTAAAAATTTATGGAGGTGTACCTCTGATTTTAACTCCACAGGACAGACATAATGACGATTTATATGTTACTCGGAATACAGCGAAAGAATGTATTGACCAGATAGTGAAAGACCTTGATGATGCAGCAGCCTCATTACCCAGTATTTGGGGAGAAAATGACTTTGGACGTATCACCAAAGGAGCAGCTATGGCTTTCAAAGGACGTGTGTTGCTGACTTATGCCAGTAAACAATTTAATCCGAACAATGATCGCACCCGTTGGCAAACAGCATACAATGCCTGCTTAGCGGCCCAAAAGGAACTGTCAGAGAATGGACAACGTGCTTTACATCCTATTTATAAGGAGATATGGACAAAAGAGACTACCTCTGAGACTGTAATTACTACCCGTTTCCTCGATCCGGTACGTACACATAACTTCATGGCAGGGCTGCGTCCGTTGGAATTTTCGGTAGGAGCTACCGGTAACCACCATCCTACATTGGATATGGCACTTGCTTTCCCAATGGCTGATGGTACCACTCCGGGAGTAGATGTAGATGGTGATGGCGTGAAGGAAGCTTTTAATCCTACTGCTACTGATGCTACCGGTATGTTCTGGTTGAACCGTGACCCCCGTTTCTATGATATCATCGTTTACAATGGTGCTGAATATCCATTGAATGGTATGCCGGAATGGTTCCAAGGTTGCATGTACACTTACAAAGGTGGCGAAGATACTCATAGTCCAACTGGCACAGGATTTTATTCATGCAAGTTCTCTATCCCAGAAAAAGACAGCTACCGAAGCCAAGGATCACGGTGACATGGACTGGATTGAAATGCGTTATGCAGAAGTGTTATTGAATCTTGCTGAATGTGCAGCGGAAGTAGGAAATAAGTCAGATGAAGTTTATACAATTCTGAAAGATATTCGTAAACGAGCCGGCATAACGGCCAATGCGGACGGGCTCTATGGTTTAAAGGCAAATATGAGTCAACAAGAGTTGATTGATGCCGTTCTTTATGAACGCCGCATTGAATTGGCTTATGAAGGCAAACGTTTCTGGGATTTGCTTCGTCGCAAAATATTTTCTGATATGCAAGGATATTCTCGTTACAGAATTGAAATACAAGTGAAGAACGAATATGCTGCTATGGCACGAAGAGATTTTATCACTATGATAAAGAGCGATCCGGAATTAATGACGAAAAATTATTTCAAGTACTTCACCACTCAAACCTGGAGAATTGACGAAACTTACCAATGGGATGTGAAAGACAACTATTACTTCCAGGGATTAGCTCGCAAACACTTTGAGCAGAATCCTAAACTACAGCAAACAATTGGTTGGGAAAGTGGTGACTTTGATCCATTGAAATAGTACACATTTAATAATATAGTGATATGATTTCCGAGCGGGACATCTAGTTAATCTTAAATCGGGCAAACTTTTACTTTAGGTAGAAGTTTGCTCTTTTTTGCAAGCATTTGAGACAATATATATAATGGGAATTCCCTTTTTTTTCCCCTTTCTTTGCTACACTATTAATTAATTCTATTGATAAAACAAATGAAAAACATCTATTATCTACTATGTCTTCTTTTTCCCTTGTCCGTTATGGGACAGGAACCAACAGGTAAAAGCCAGTGGATTTATCCGGACGCTTCTGGGAAATTAGTATATAAAACAACGAAAAAAGGTGATCGCATCATTGATTTTTCCCATGCTGGCTATAAAGGCGGTGGAGTTACATTACCTTATGTTCCAGCCAAGTTGACGGTACATTTTTTAGGGGAGAATGAAGATTGCACGGACTATATCCAAAAAGCTATTGATATGGTCTCTGCACTTCCCAAAGATGAAAATGGATTCCGGGGAGCCGTATTGTTGGCGCCCGGACGTTTTGTGTGCGAACGTACTATCCAGATTACGGCTGACGGTGTAGTTTTGCGTGGTACCGGAAGTGACCCAAGTGGAAGTACCATTGTTATGACTGGTGGGAAACACACAGCTATAGTTGTGAATAACAATCTCCGTCAGAGGGCAGGCAATCGTTTGGGAGAGACTTCTCAGGATGAGAAGAGCATAAAAGTCATTGACAAATATATTCCTGCCGGTTCCTATCATTTTACAGTGGAAGACGCTTCGGGACTTTCAGTTGGAGATAATATCGAAATACGTAAACCTGTGACAGAGAGGTGGATTAAATATATGAAGATGCACGATCTGGTACGCGATGGAAAACCTCAGACTTGGATAAAGGCAGGAAGACTGTTGATTGCAGAACGGACGATTGCAGGTATCGAGAAAAATACAATCACTCTGACAGTTCCGCTAGTAGATTCTTATGATGCCCAGTTTACGGATGATAACACTACGGTGGTGATAGCCAATGATGTCCGGCGTATTCGTCAGTGCGGTGTGGAGAACCTCCGCATTGAATCGCCGGCGCAGGCAGTTAATCATGGAAAAGCTTTATATTACGCATTAAGAATAAATGGAGAAGATTGCTGGGCGAAAGATATCAATGCAATGGAAACCATGGAAAGCGTAGGTGTAGGAGGTCGGCGTATCACCCTGCAACAAATTAATGTGGTAAGAAGGGCTCTACATCAGGGAGCCTCCAAACCAGCAGAATTTGCACCGAATGGAGGACAGATTTTACTGGACCGTTGCTCGGTTGCAGGCGACAATATTTGGTTTGTGGCACTTGGCGGCGGGCAAACAGGCCCTATTGTATTCCTTAATTGCAGCTTCAGAGGGAACGGACGCATAGAAGGACATCAACGCTGGAGCACTGGTTTACTACTTGATAATTGTGTATTGCCGGACGGAGGCATTGATTTCAAGAATCGCGGTTCTATGGGTTCTGGTCACGGTTGGGGCACTGCCTGGTCCGTTGCTTGGAACTGCGTAGCAAAAGTTATGTGAACCAAATACCACCGGGAACCTGCAATTGGGTAATAGGTAGTAAAGGGAAAGTACACCACTACGCCGTCCTTTCAATCAATCGGGGCCGACATTGCCCGTTGGTATTTTCGATTCTCATAATACTCAGGTTGCCCCTCAAAGTCTTTATCTTGCACAACTTAAGGAGCGTTTAGGCGAATCTGCATTGCAAGCTATCGGATACGGATCTACTGCCCAGTTACCTCTTCCCACTCCGTCCGACTATGCTTTTCAAGGAGGTATGCAGGCTTCTTCCGAATTGGTTGGAAGAGGTTATAATGCCATACATGAATATATGCGCACTTTAGGATGGGACTACTCTGAACATCCTAATATATCGAAGAATGATCATTATGACGGAGTTCATTGTGAAGTAATATTCGATCCTATTTTGCAACAATACATATTTAAATTCATAAATCATGCCAGTACTGAAGCTTTGGATAGTGACCGCGGCAGGTTATTGAGTGATCGTCAGCGGAACGAAATGAAAAGCCAGACCAACCGTAATTGGCACCATCTGAATGGGAACTGGAATGAATGGCAACGATTAGAATGGAAGTTCCGTATTCCGAAAGGCTTTCAACCCACTACAAAATTTTGCCACCTCCACCAACTAAAAGCGCAAGAGGGAAACAATGGTGCACCACTCATCACCATCAGTACACGTTGTGATGAGAACGGTGATAATAAACGCGTGCAAGTAATCCATACGGGAGATACAAGAACATCGGGTAAAGGAGTTCTGATAGACGATCTTCCCCTTTCTGATTTTGAGGACGAATGGATACAGGTTGAGACTGAAATGCATTATACCCATCATGGCACGTTCCGCATCAAGCTCACCCGAATCAGCGATGGCAAAGTACTTGCCAATCAATCTTTCTCTGATGTAGATTTATGGAGAAAAGGAGCAACGAACATCCGTAATAAATTTGGTATCTATCGCAGTCTGGGGCGGAAGATGCAGAGTGCATCCGATCGCCCGGACAATGGCCTTAAAGATGAAAGTCTACAATTGGCAGATTTTAAAGTCTATGAAGCACATACTAATCCGAATCCACAACCTCATGATTAATTTGTCGCTTTGACATTTTGTATTTTCAATCATTGTACGTTTGTATTCTTTCGCCCTTTCCTGCCATAAGTTTAAAAAGAATGCACGGAAACAGGATTAGATAAATTCAAAAAGAAAGTAGAAAAGGGTAATGCTTACAGGTTTTTTTCTTGTAAGTATTATCCTTTTCTGTCTTTCGGTTACAATTTGCAAGAAATGATCCTGTGTCTGTTGATAAAATGCTACTGAAAAAGTGAACGGAAAAGAAGAAGAAATAGAAGATCTAAATACACTTTGGGGATTCCTGATGACGTTTATATAGGCTTTGTACATCAGGTATTAACTTCCTGTCTACAGGAAGTTAACTTCTTGCACGCAGGATATTAATGTCCTGCGTCTTGGATATTAATATTCTATCTCCAGATACTTAAGCTTTATTCTCTTTTTTATTCATTTTCTGCATATCTATTATTTTTTATTCGACCTTCTTGCATAAGTATTCCGGGATTGAATCGTAAAAGATACTATAATCTTTATCCTGCAAAAATCATGAGTTATAGAATAGATTAAATAGGCTTTCTTTTAAAAGTAAAATAGACAATAATATTGCAAAAAGACATGTGAATTGGATGAGAAAAGATAGAGGTCGGTTCTTCACTTAATACTTTAATCTGATACAAAATTGCAAGAAAATGAGATTTCTCAATAAAGGGGGTAGCTAAAGAAAGGGTTTCTTTGTAAAACAAATAAAAAACTAATAAATATGAAGAAAGCACACCTTATATCTTTATTTATAGGATTCTCTGGATTCGTAGGTTCTAATTTGCTCATGGCACAAGAAAGCTGGCAATCACAACTCGTAACTCAGGATAAGACCGGAAATCTGACTTATCAGAAAGATAAAGATGGTTTTGTCATACCCGATTTTAGTCAGGCAGGGTATAAAAATGGAAAAGATGTTCCTGTAATCAACTTGCCGGAACGCACCATCGTTATTAGTCCACTGGAAGATAAAGAAGCTGATAATACGCAACATGTACAAAAAGCGATTAATGAGGTTGGACAATATGAGTTGAATACTGACGGTATCCGGGGAGTCGTACTATTGAAAGCTGGGCGATATAATATTGATGGAACCTTGAATTTGACGTACGATGGAGTTATCCTGCGCGGTGAAGGTAATTGTTTTTCCGAGAATGATTCTACCGTCCTGTATGGTAGAAAGGCTTCCGAGAAGGCAAAGCGACTCATTTTAATGGGAAATTCTTCTGCAGATAACTGGGGCAATGGAAAAGGAAACAACCAAGTAAATATTACAACCCAGAAGGTAATGCCGGGAGATTATTCGTTTCAGGTAACTGACGCAAGTGCTTATCAGATTGGCGATTTAATCTGTATAAAGTACCCCACTACTACGGAATGGCTGGAAGCAGTCTGGTATGGTGGAAACACAAAACGGAATACAGATGAAAGTATGAAATGGAAGATTAAAGATATTGATATTTCCTATCACCGTTATGTGACCAATGTAGAAGGAAATACAATTGAAGTGGATGCACCTGTTTTCTATACACTCGATCAGCAATATGCACAAGCTTATATTTATAAAATTGAGAATCCGGGTACTGTTCGTCACAATGTAGGTATTGAAAACCTGCATATCTCTTTGGAAAGAAGCCCGGAAAATTCTACGGCCAATGTCGATCAGAACTGTATCTATATGAGTTCTTTGGAAAATTCATGGGTAAAAGGTGTTTCGATGTCAGGATTCGTTCATGCAGGTATCAAAACAACATCGACTACGCGAAGCACAATCGAAGATTGTTATGCAATTGATCCTTCAGGACTTTGCACCGGAGGTACATATTATAACTTTGAAAACTACCATCGTTCACAACTGATCTTGCTTAAGAACTGTTATGCCCGTAACGGACGTCATCACTATATCTCTAACGGTTGCGCCACTACCAGCGGTATTGTGGTGCTAAATTTCCGTTCGGAGCTTTCTCTTGCACAGGCAGAGGGACACCGTTTATGGTCACAAGGTATTCTGTTTGACAATTGGAAAGAATTGGGAACCATAAAATCAAATGCCGGTAAAATCGGCATGTACCTACGTGATAACATGGGAGGTGGTCATGGCTGGGGAGGTACTAACAGTGTCTTTTGGAATTGCGATGTACAGGGAGGTGCTATTTATCTGGACAAAGTACCTACAGGGCAGAACTATGCTATCGGTTGTACGGCAAAGACGATACGACGGTATCGCAATACGATGAGTGAATATATGAATGGATATATCGAAGGGCAGAATTGTAAGAATCTGCAACCGGCATCACTTTATGAAGCTCAAAGAGAAGCCAGAGGTATATCTACGGGGTTAATGCCTGAAGTAAACAGAGAAAATACCCCGCATATCATTGTAGAGATAAACCGTGTGAGAGTAAAATCACAAAAGATGCATTGATATCTATTTATACCACGAACGGAAGTATGGTGCAGACGCTTAAATCTTCTACTAATAACTGGGTGGAAAGTGTGCCATTGAACGATGACTTTTACATAGTTCGTGTGGAAGAGGCCGGCCGGAAAGCTTACAGTCAGAAAGTTCTTATCAGAACCACCGGAAAGTGATTTGATTATGCTCCTGAATATCAAAAAATAAATCTACTAATTGTTATGACAAAAAAAACTTTTATCTCGCTCCTGTACGTATTGATGTGTACCGTTTGTTTCGGACAAGAATTTGTGCATCCCGGCATGTTACATACGACCTCTGACCTCGAGTTTATGAAAGCAAAAATCCTTGCAGGTGAAGAGCCTTGGAAGGAAGCATGGAATCAGCTCAAAGATTCAGAAATTGCCTCACTCCGCTATAAGCCAACTCCATTTAAAGTTGTGGATAACGGCCCGTATAATCAGCCCGATAATGGTGGGAAAGAGTTTGTACGTGATGGAGCCTCCGCCTACACCATGGCTTTGCAATGGTATGTGGAAGGAGATGAAGCTTATGCGGAAAAGGCTATTGAAATTTTTAATGCCTGGGCAAATACCCTTGAATTGGTCGTCAATCACAATCGCCAACTGAAAGTGGGTACAGCAGGCATCAAATACCTCAATGCTGCCGAGATCATCAAATATACCTACAAAGGTTGGAGTGACAAAGATCGTAAGGCATTCGAAGATATGGTAATCAATATTTGGTATCCTGTGATAACAGACTGGACACCTCGTTACAATGGCAATTGGGATGCTGCCAACGGACAAACCATAATGTGTATCGGCATCTTCCTTGATCGACGAGATATTTTTGACAAAGCATGCAAACAGTTGACAGACGGTGATAGTAACGGCTCTATAAAGAACTATTTTTATGAAAACGGACAATGTCAAGAGAGTGGACGTGATCAGCAGCATGTACAGATGGGGCTTGCTTTCCTTGCTTGTGCCGCAGAGATAGCATGGAACCAAAAAATAGACTTATATGGGGCATTCGATAATCGTCTCTATAAAGGATTTGAATATACAGCTAAATACATGTCGGGTGAAGACGTTCCTCATATACAGTATATCACTTGGTTTGGAAAACCAGTCTATGGACCTGAGATCTCACCCAAACAACGCGAAAAGATATGTCCTGCCTGGGAACGAGCTTACCATCATTATCATGACCGTAAAGGAATGGATATGCCTTATACCTATAAAATGATTCAGAAAAGTCGTCCGGAAGGAACAGTTAACCAATCGTTTATGCCTTGGGCATCTCTGACCAGTGCAGATTTTCCAGTTCAATAAAACGATGCTACCTCTTTTTATCCTTAGTGTGCTCTTAGAGAATAGTTTGAACTGCACCCCAAAAGTTAGACATAAAACTTTTGGGGTGCAGTTTATTTTTTTTTAACATAACCTCAATATCGTTTATTTCTTCTCATTTTATTTGCTTTACATACCGACAGACTTTCCCATCATCTGTTATACCTTCTATCACTATCGTATACGTAGAAGGGCGATCTGCTGTATAAAAACTTAGTCCTGTTTCGCCTTTCTCATTTAGACGGATATTGGGTTCCCAGTGAATGGTGGTACGTTTATCAGAGTCGATAATCTTACGACTTTCTTCGGTAGGGTATTGGGGAGCATAAAATTCTGCATTCTCGGCATAGGATAAATAACCTATGCGGGCAATGCTCGGAATAGAAGAACCGATAATTCCTTTGAGAGATAAGTACTTATATATACTTTCTGGGGCTGAACGATCAGAGGTAGTGCATCACCAGTTCTCGGTGCATTGGCTATTGTTACAGCCTCTGTTTCTTCATAATTTTCCCAAGTATAATGATCCTCGCTGTTTGCAATATACATTGCCTTATCTCGTACAAAATTTATAGACTTCACATCCTCGGCACGCAGATTTTCCAGATCTTGTAGATTCTTTAGTTCATATCCATCAACTATTACGGGTACTCTTTTCCAGAAGCGTTCCCAGTAACCTGATATCGGACTTTCGCCATTAGAACCAGATATTTTGCTGTAAGAACTTTTTTCGTTGAAGTTTCTGTTTGGAACTAATACAAACATTTGGTTAACACTATTTCTAACTCCGGAATGAACCATAATGTTAGGAGTTCTCTTCAATAAATCCAAAGCCGTCTTTTCATTTATCTGTTCTATCTTCTCCGGTTCAACCACCTTATATGAGACCCACCCATCCGGTAATTGCAAAGCGGTGACCTCCACTTCCGGCAGTCGGTATATTTTTTCTCCATTTACAAAGAGTATAATCTTCGCGCACACTTTTAATGAAAGCTCTACTTTTCAAAGGTATTTCTTCTTTTTGCCAGTGTAAGTGGTGAGTACTAGGATATTCCGTTTCATTCATGTAAATGCCATATCGCCATTTGGGTTTCTTCCCAGCACCGTTAATCAGGAACTCTGTCAAACGATCCTTGACCTGCTGAAAATTATGGGTAAAAGAAAACTCTCCTTTCTCATTGGAAACAACAATTTGTTTGAAAGCTTTTTTGAGAAGTACTCACAAGCAGTGCAAAATGAGACAATCTTTTCTTATCAAAATGACTTTCAACATATCCGCAGATTTGCTGAGTTTTCTCAACTTCATATTTATATTTCGCTTCTCTCAAATTTGTACTCACATCATATCTACGCCAGCCGTGTGTCAGCATAAGTTGGTTCAAATGCTTTTCGATGGTCGGAGTACAAGAAGAAAAATAGTAAGCGGGAGAAAAGACATTACCTTTTAAATCAGAATTCAGCAATAGCTCACTGACCACATGGTTGGTTGTAGCATCCATATTCACGGCGAAATCGTCGGTTATACTCTAAGAGAAATTTCCCTGAACCGGCCTATGTTGATTATCCAAAATGCGTAACCCCATTTTTACAGGTTGGCGACTGTCGGCCGTAGTACCAGAAACCGCTAACTGAAACACAGCGTCAGGCTTCCTGACAAAGACAAGACGTTCGCTCACCACTGTCGTATCACGGTTGAATAGTGTGAAGTGGGCAATTCCTTCGGGAAACGAGTCGAGAGGGATACTGTCGGATAATTGTTCGCGAGATACGACACGATTCAAGAGGATCTTGCCACGTGTATGCACCAATAAACCGAAGTCCTCATTCAGTTCTCTATCCAAAGGAGTGAGTATACAGTAGTGTACAGAAGTGGGATCCTGATGTATGGCGAGAGAAATATGGGTGGTGGAAGCTTTAGGTAGAGTAAAACTCCGCTCATGCCCAAGATTATCTTTCACAAAAGCACACAGTGTATCTGCTTCATCGGCTTGAACCGTAAAGGAGCCTATGCCGGCATACTCGCTATTGAGTGTGACCAATGTATCTTTTCGTTGATTTAATACATATCCCTCTACATTTATTATTTCCCCGGTCGAAGTTTCTGCTTTAAAGGCAACCTGCTGTTGTACTCCTGCCAGTAAACCCTCCTTCCGGATAGAAGCCAACTGTATATTCATAATCCTGCGGCAGGAAGATGCGCTTGCGGTGTACATATTCTTTCTCGTATAGAGAAAGGTAGACATAAGGTTCCACGCCTTTCTCCCGGTCGGGCAGCTTAAAGCGTATTTGTCCATCGGCATTTGTTCTCACACGGCGAAAGCGATTCATATACTCTTTCGTGCGAATCATGTACTCGACACGAGAACCTGCATAGAGAGTGCCGTCTTTACGCAACAGGGTGATAACGGCATATTTCCCATCGGTTTCATCCGAATCATATTCGATGTTCGCAGTAAGTAACGAAGAGGTATTGGCATATACGGGAATCTGTTTGGTAAAGAAGAACTCCTCTCCTTGATTTCTCATGAAATTGGTGTTAGCGCGAATCTGATAATCGGCCTCTTCAATATCTTTCTCTAAAGGAATGAAATTAGAGAAATGCCCGTTTTCTTCTTTTTTATTTTTTTACGCTGAATTACCTTATTCTTCCGGTTTATGAGTTCGATATATAAAAAGCGACTTTGTGCATCACTTTCTTTATGCGTTTGTGCATCTACAAGATAACCTTTCAGCCAAATGGTATCGCCAATCAAGTAGAAAGACTTGTCGGTGTGGAGATAGGCTTTCTCCTGAGTTGGAAAAGCTAGTATTTCGCCTCCATCCTTGAAAAACAAAGAAGGAAGAATAAAGATACAGATCATTGTAATAAACAACTTTTTCATCTTACCTTATTTAGGGTCGGAGTAGAACTCTCTATGTTATTTCTTACATTTTAATCGTGACTCTCTCGGATTAGGGTTCGTATTTTTTCGTAGACTTTAAAATCAGCCAGTTGTAGAGTTTCATCCTTTATTCCGTTTGTTGGGCGATCATCCACACCATCCATATTTCTGCCAAAGCTCCGATAAATACCATATTTATTACGAATACTAATAGCACCTTTTCTCCACATGTCTATATCAGAGAACGATTTATTAACTAGGATTTTTCCATCACTGATACGTGTCATCTTAATGCTAAATGAACCATTATGGGTATAATGCATTTCTGTCTCTACTTGTATCCATTCATCCTCAAAGTCTGATAGAGGTAAATTGTCTATTATTGTACCTTTATTAGTGGCACTTTTATCACCTGTATGAATAACTTGTATTCGTCGATTACTACCATTGCTATTGCAGCGGGGAGTAATCGTTATCAGTGGAGAGCCATTGTTTCCTTCCTGCGCTTTTAGTTGGTGAATGTGACAGAAACTCGTAGAAGGTCTAAAATCTTTTCGGAATACGGAATTTCCATTCCAAGCGTTGCCATTCGTCCCAGTTTCCATTCAATTTATACCAAGCAGCAGTTGTTTGTGTTTTCATTTCATTACGTTGACGGTCTTCCAATTTTCCGCGATCACCATCAAGTATCTCTGCATTGGCATGAATGATAAATTTAAAAACATATTGTTGTATGATTTTGTCGTATACAACCTCACAATGTATACCGTCATTGTGATCTTTGTCAGATGAATTGGGGTGTTCAGAATAATCCCAGCCGTAAGAGCGCATATACTTATGAATCTCAGAATAATTTTTCCCAACTAATTGTTCTGCAGCCTGCATAGTTCCTTGCAATGTGTAATTGTCAGGTTCGGGCTCTGGAGTAGGGTCTGGCTCTGGAGTTGGAATAGACTGATCCGTATCTGGCTTATGATTCTCTTCTTTGGAACAAGCACTTATTCCGTATACAACAATACAAAGTACGCACAACATCAGAAATAAATTAATATGTTTCATAGTTTTATCATTTATAAGATGTGACATTATCTTTTTAATAAATATTCATACCGACAAGGAACCCCCTTATCTGTTATCCCTTCAATAACTACAGTATAATAACTTGGCCGATCAGCAGTATAAAAATGAACATTGGCATTACCATTTTCATCAGTTAAAAGTTTTGGTTGCCAATAAATAGTAGTACGGTTATCTGGTACAGAAGATTGGCGTTCAATATCAGTTGTATATTTAGGACTATAAAAAGATTTATACCGATTGAAGCCAAGCAGGAAAGCGGTGTCTCCCTGAGAATTACTGGGAATTGCTAAATTACCGGTACGAGAGGTTAATACAATACATCCTCCGGAAATATTTTGAGATCCATCTTTCATTTTTTGAAGCTGCTTGTCAACTTCCAGTTCTTCCAATTCTTCTAAAGTAGCACCGCTTTCAAATGCCTCATTATATGCTGCCTCCAAATATTTCAGATTTTGAGTGATATTGACAGCTGCATCAACTTCCGGATCTATTTTATGAACACCAATAATATCTGCTGCATCGATAAGAGAAAGCACATTAAAGCCAACAGCCCTGTTATCTAACATAAAGCGTGCGGTACGGCCGTAATCTATTTTTTTTCTTTCGGACGTAATGCATTTCGGTTATTTACATCATTAGACATTAAATGCTCTGGACGTTGAGAGTATTTAGGATTAATATAGGGTCGATTATCGATAATTCGAAATCCTGGAACTTTCTTTACCAGATCAAGTGCTGTGCGTGCATCTTGTTGAGATAACATTTCTTCATCGTCCATTTTATAAGAAGAAAAACGATCTTTCACCAGAGTTCTGGCATTGATTACGACTTCCGGAAGCCGTAACATTAAAACACCATCTTCTTTTACAAAGGGCGATTGCATCTCCTCGATATATTCATTTTGGTGCTGATATTTTGTATTTATATAAGGGTGGGCATTAGTCGCTTCTGGAAAATAATCCCGGTCTATTTGAACATTGGCACGAAATATTTTTCCTTTCTCTATTACTTGTGCTTCCACTCTGGCTGTGTCTGCATAACTTAACTTATCAACAAGAAATACTCCATTACTATCTGTATATATTGAAGGATAAGGGCGCTTATTGACAAACACATTCACATGTTTTCCTGCAAGTGGCTTGTTGCGGATATCCAATACCTTACCGGAAACAAATTGTCCGACTTCCATAAAATATTGCGGATTCGTCTGCTGTTCTTTTAAAAGATCTTCCACATTAAATCGACTCCAGCCCTGTGTCAGCATTAAATTATCCAGGCAAGCTTTTTAGTCGCTGGGTATTATTTTTTTAAAATAATACCCAGGCGTTTCAATATATCCTTTTAAATCAGATGTTAACAGTAGATTAGAAAGAATATTATCTCCTATCGAATCACATCCAATTGCATAATTATCAGTAACACTTAATGAAAAATTGCCTTTTATGGGTTGTCCTGACAGATCAGATAAATGAATGTCGAGAGAAACCGGAGAACGTGAATCATAAGATGATTTATCAGGAGTCAGTTTCCAAACTGAATTATTTTCCCGGCGAACGAAAGCAAGACGTTCACTATGCGGAAGATAGTTTCCATCCAATATTGTAAGAGTTAGTATGCCTTCCGGAACGGATTGTAAATTGATAGCTCCTTGTTCTTTTTCGATTGGTTGTATAAATAGAAGAAATCCACGAATATGAGCTACTAAATACAAATTCTCTGAAAGCTTTTTCTGAGGAGTATGTAATATTGTATAGTGTATAACTCCATTACGTTCAGTAATAGATAAAGCAAGCCTATTCGCTTCTGGTTCTGGTAATGAGAATTCTTTTTTTATACCTTCTGTTGTACTAACAATTGCCTTATATTTTTCACCCATTGAAACTGGTAGCATAAAACTACCCATACCGGCATAGACACTCTTAAAATGAGTTATGGTATCACCACTACTATTTAAAATGTCACCTGCTATCTCTACTGAATTTCCATTTATATCTATAGCTTTTATACCTATTTTTTGAGTACAACCTCCTATCAGGTTACCTCCTTCCGGAAAGAAATCAACTTGATAATCAAAAGCATCAGGAACGTAGAATGTATGCTTATATTTTAATTGTTTGTCTTCCAGTACAACATAGATATATTGTTCTATCTCTTCTTTTTCCGGGATGTCTATCTGTATTTCTCCATTTTTATTAGTTTGTTGCTGCCGAAATTTGTTTTCATGTGTTTTAGTACGAACCATATAATGTACATAATTGCCTGCATAGACGCCATTGTCAGGCCTTTTGAATGTAATAATTGCCGTACGCTTTTTACCCTTCTGCTCATATCGAATTTCAGGATACATAAAAGATGATTGAGAAGCTAATATTTTTAGATTCTTAGAAAAGTAAAAAGAAGAATCTTCATTCAGCATCCAATGAGTATATGCACGAAGATAATAATCACCCGCCTCCAAAGTTTTAGGTAAGGTGAGATAACTTGCAAAGAGATCTTTATCTTGCTGAATTTTGATACGTTGCAAGACTTTATCTTTGCGATTTATAAGTTCTACATATACATACTGACTTCCATTTCCTGAAAAATGAGTAATGGCATTCACCAAATATGCTTTTAACCAAATAGTATCTCCTACAAAATAATATGGTTTATCTGTATGCAGATATACTTTTTCTTGCGGCAGATTGGTAATTTGCTTAAATGAACTAGCAATTTTATTCATATAAACAGTATCAATTTGCTGGGCATTGCATGTAAATATGCTAACAAAAAGTATCACCCATATAGTTAGGAGATAACGTATTCGGCTGTTCCTCATAGTGGATATGTATTATTCTATTTTTTAATTGTAGTGATAACAATGACACCATTAGCTCCTTTCATGCCATAAGCTGCACCATCTTTCTGAATTTCCACTTTATCAATATCATCGATTGAGACTACTCCATCAACTTCACTGCTACTTTCATACAAAGTTCCGTCTACGACAAATAAAGGTTCGTTATCCAAATCGAATGAACTTCCACCTCTGATTGTTATTTTATCTCCGTTTACAGTTACTCCCGGAATAGCTCCACCTTTGAATAAATCATAAATATTATTAGCTGATAGCTTCTGAATTTGCTCACGAGTCAGTACGTTGGAATTATAACTGGCACGAAGTATTTTGGTATATTCCCTTTTTTCGTCTTTTTGACCATCAAATAATATAAAGAATTTCTTTTCTATTTTAAGAGAAGCTTGTGACATTTTACCAATTGGAATAACAGCTTCCTCCTTTTTTGATATAGACACAACCAATGTATCTGTAGGTTTTAAACCGGAAAAGGAGAATACTCCCATTTCGTCAGTCTTCACACTCTCTGTAGTATTTTTCTTCCAAACCTTCATTCCTTTCAGAGGTCGTTGTTTAGCATTAACAATAACTCCTCTAAAATCCTGCCCTACGGCAGTTAGTATAAACAGAGATGTACACAATGCGAGAAATAATCGTTTTTTCATAATCGTAAGAATTAAAAAAGTATCTTAGGGGTATAATGACTCCTAAGATACTTTTTGATTAATGAATATTATTCTAAAATACCGGTGTTTGAAGCATAAGCATCATCAATATATAATACCGGAATATCTTTTCCACCATTACCATTAGGAAGATAAAGTTCCCAGTTATTAATGGACATACGGCCTTCACAAGCATTTATATTACGGGCATTACTTAAAATGGTACTTTTCAAGACTTCCTGACCTGCTACATGGACAATGAGTGCCTCACTTTCGTCTACAGACATAGAAACTGTCTGATAAAGCTTAGCTGTAAATGTATTCATCGTATTCAGGTTATGATATTCGTTATACGTAGTTTTCTTACCTTCTGCAGATGTATATTGTACTATTAACTGTACATTATAATCGGAAGTTCCTTCAACTGTTACGTCATCATTAGGTACGGCAGGGTAAACCTCTCCACTTTTCAGTTTTCCCGGATACCACAATAAACGAATCTGATTAATATAAGCACCATTATTAGAAGCGTCAGAACGCAAATTCCAACGGTATTCCAACATGGGTTTGCCTGTTTTAGTCCCAACTTTTATTTCTTGCAGATTAGGAACATTAGATTCAAAACCGAGCTTCATGCGAGTGCTAAATGGAGTATATAATGTATTATCACCAAAAGCACGACGCACATACCGATTCACTTCTGCTGCAGAATTAACTTTGGTTTGTAGGTACTGGTTACCATCAGCTTCTTTCTTTAATGTACCGGTAGTATTACTTTGTAGAGACAATGAATGAGGAGTTTTCTCAAATTTATCAAAGTAGTAACTGGAAACATACATTTTATGAGAGCGCACTTGAGTTTCACCACCGATACTTGCACGACAAGTAATCGTATAAGTACCTGGAATACTTGGTGCTTTCCATGTCATTTCATTTAAACCTTGAGGCTGAGTTAATGTACCTGCATCACAATCCCACTCATAGTTGGTATGCCATAAGTCACTAGAGCGTACACACATCCATACTTTCACTTTCTGGTTACAATAGAACTCATCTCCATCTGCACTCAATGAGTCTATTTCTATAAAATCATCATCACCGCAGTTTGCAAAGGAGAAAGCGCAAAGTAGGATAAGGAAAAATCGATAAATATATTTCATAATCGTAATCTTTTTAGGTTATTTCATATTCAATTGTTCTTTAGTAGGACGGTCCAACCAACTATCCAATACATGCATATATGATCCGTCAGAGTTGTATAAGTTGGAAGTGCGTGGCTTAATTGAAGACTTATAATGACCATTAAAGTTATTAAATGCAATGTTAGGATCACGGTCTTTCAATAAATACATGTTTACTTTAGCTGTATCGGCTGAAGCTATTGTTTCAAACCAAGTAGATTCTGCCGGAAGATTAGTAAAGGTGTATTTACCTTGCACAATATGGTAAAGTAAAAACTCTTTTTACTTGTTCTTTCGGATAAGCAGTCATACTTATGGGTGCATAAGATACCGGCTCACCGGTCTCATCATCGATATAGGTTAATTGATGAGTTTGAAAATAGCTCAAATCAGTACTTGTCTCCGAATTAAAAGCGGTATTTGTCGGCAATAAGTATGTTACACCACTACGTTTAAATTCATTTTCAACTCCTGCATATAGAATGGCCTCTCCTAATAAAGAGAATATATCTGTACGAGATTGAATAAATTCAAAAAGCAGACATATCTATTTTTTATTACTTGGCATACCCGCATCATAATCATAATCATATGAATCTTGATAATCCAGTCCCAACAATTCACAACTAGTGAATAAGAAAGGAAGTGCCAATAAGACTAATGTTATTTTATAGTATTTTAGTTTCATTATTCGCTTCATTTTAATAGTTCATAATTAACGTTCTGTATAGGGTGCATTTTGATCGCCAATAAGTGCTTTATTAGACTCAAACTCACTGTAGTAAATAGGCCAATATTTAGTACCTTCATGACCAAAACCAGTCACTGTAACATTAGCAGCCTCTTGACGTGCTGAATATATAGGATCCATCACCTCTATTAAATGTCCTGTACGCATCAAATCAAACCAGCGATGACCTTCTCCAAAAAAAAGCTCCAATTGTCTTTCCTGTAAAATAAGATTTTCTACTTCATTCGTATTATTGACACTTGAAACTTCTAACTTGGCGTCTTTTAAATACCCTACACGACTACGAATATCGTTGACGATGCTTAATGCTTCATCTCCTCTGTTTAATTTGTTCAGAGCTTCTGCGCGAAGCAACATGATATTTGCCATACGCATCATTACCAATGCAAATTCGCTATCTGTTGTGTTTTTGACCGCAAAGTATGATTTATATACCTGGTTGGCTGAGTCATATTCACGTGCAAGATCAATATCACTATATTTGATGCATTTGTTTACACTTTCTACGCCAGCTGTATAACTAGCGTAAGTTAAAGGTACACGAGAAGCCTTATAGTATATTTTGACTGTGTCAATTGTATTCCAGAAACGGGCATCATAACCTTCGCCAGAACGTAGTCGATCAATGAATTCATCAAAAATAGGTTGTGACATTCTATAACCATTATTGGTATTACTTGCACCTAAAAGTTGAGGCCAACCTCCGAGAGCACCATCTGTTTCATAATTCCATGCCATAGCAAAGATTACTTCTTTTGAATCAGAAGGATTAGTGAATATTTTTTTTCCATTCAACCTCCCCATTTGATAATACCAAAGTCTTATGATTGATAAAATGATCGGAAGCAATCAAAGCCTCTTGGTATTCATTATACCACATGTGCACTTCTGTTAATAAAGCATACATAGCATCTTTACTTAAATAGTATTTGTCACTTGTCTCATTTACTATCATATTAAAATATCCAATGGCTTTCTCTATATCTGATAAAATTAGTTCTTTTACTTCCTCCAAAGAAGAACGAGGAATAGATATAGAATTTAAGGAACCATCCCATGGCTCTGTAATAATTGGCATTTTCCCCCAAGTTCTGGTGCCCCAAAAGTACAGATAAGCACGCATTGCGTAGCATTGTGCAATGTATGGAGCATATTCCGACTCCAGGATATTAGGAATAGTTGGATATTTCTGAATACCAATATTACATCTGGAGATACAAGTATAGAAAGGTTCCCAACTGGCATCTGAAATGTTAGGCATCAAAGCATTCATATAAATCTTTGAATCTTCATAAGTCGTACCTGTCACATTATCAGAACGAACATCACCGAAAAGTACTTGTCTCTTCGAAAGAGCACTTTGAAATGCATCATAGATACCCGCATTCCAGTTTTTCATTTCAGCTTTGTCTTTGAAATAACTTGATGGAGACAAGTCTGATAGAGGCGACCGATCCAAAAAGCTTTCACAACTTGTTAAAGCTAAAAGGCTTGTTAAAGCTAAAATAATATATTTCTTCATTTTTTATCCTTTTAATTAAAATCCAACATTAAATCCGATACCAAATTCACGCTTACGAGGATACTTGGAACTGTCCTTACCAGGTGTCAAAACACCGCCACTCAATTCTGGATCATAACCGGTATAGTTTGTCCAAGTCAATAAGTTATTACCATAAATATATGCTTGTACAGAACGAAGCGGAGTCTTATTCAAGAATCTTTGATTTACATTATAACTTAAACGAACAGATTGTAAACGAATAAAAGTTGCATCTTCCAGGAATTGATCACTCAAACTCATTGAATGATTATTGGTTTTACGTTGTTTGGAATTCAGTGCATACCAACCCGTAATCTCACCTGGATATTTCCATCCTTGCATAATATATTCAGGAGTCTGTTTATGAGTATTACCTCCCCATGAGCAATAGTAACGTTTCAAGTCATTCCAAACTTGACCACCCCAACTAACATAGAAATTAAATGAAAGAGAGAAATCTTTGTAAGTAAGAGTATTTCCCCAAGAACCAAACCAATCCGGGGTAGCTTTTTACCTAATTCTGTCTGGTCATTAGAGTTAATTACATTATCCAATTCACCATTTTCGTTAGGCTTATTATACCATATGACATCACCACCGCCAGCTATCACACCATTCACCGTCATTTGAGCGACTTTACCAGTATATTCACTGCCATCAGAATTTAAATATTTTTCTAATGTCGGTTGACCATTCAGACCGATAACGACATTACCATCACCATCACGTTTAAAGACAGGAGTTAAACGAGTTTTATAGTCTTGAGTCCATGCATTGCTCGCATCATACTCATATACGCCCAGATTCTTGTAACCATAGAATAAACCTGCAGGCTTTCCTGCTGCAATCAACCAAGCACTACTGATATAATCTTCACGAGCTAAATCCAAGATTTTATTATCATTTTTCCACCAGTTAACTGTTGTACTCCAACTAAAATCACGTGTTCTGACCGGAGTGGTAGTGAGAGATAATTCAACACCTTTATTCTCAATACTTGCCAAGTTTACACGCATTTTATCATAACCGGTAGTACTTGGAAGATTATAATCGGAAAGTAGATCACTTGTTTTCTTTATATAATAATCAGCTACAAACATGATACGTCCATTTAAAAAGCTCAAATCTAAACCTATATTGGTCTGTTTAGTCTGTTCCCATTTTAAATTGGGGTTACCATACTTGGATGCGGGGACTATGCCTCCTACTGAGTTATAGTACTGAGAACCTGCGGTATAAACCGTTTGCGATTCATAACGACCAATCTTATCGTTACCGGTAATACCATAACTGGCACGAACTTTTGCATCTGTAAGAACATTATTTGACCAACGCATAAATGGCTCATCCGAAATACGCCATGCAGCAGAAACTGATGGGAAAGATCCCCAACGATTATTTTTACCAAAAACGTGAAGAACCATCAAAACGAAGATTGCCAGTTATGGTGTAACGACTTTTCCAACTGTACACAACACGTCCGAAAACGCCAACCATAGCTTCATCCCAACCACTGTATAGATGTTCTTTACATCCTTTACTGTAGCAAGATTCATGTAATGAATATCTTCAGATAAGAAGAAAGAACCAGCTATATTGTATTCTAATTGATTACTTACTTCAAAACTACTACCAACCATAGCATTTAAAGAATGGTCTTTAGCAATTGTTTTATTAAAGTTCAAATACGCTTCACCTGCATATTTCCAAGTCTGCTGACTTCTATCTGCACCCGTGTTTTTCCGTTATCACTTCCTTCCAGATACTTGGATGAGAATGTTAAGTTTCTATAAGATGTATAATCTGCTGAAATGTCAGCATCTAATCTTAACCAAGGAGTAAATGTCCAAGTTACACCTTGATAGAAGTTACCTCTATAAGTTGAACGCTCATCTAATTTTTGCTTTAATTCTGCAATAGGATTACGACGTCCACCGGAAGAATAATAAGGAATTAATTCACCGTCCGGATACCAAATAATCATATCTGGATCACGACGCATGGCATCCTGCAAAACTGATTCTTTAATATTGTTAACTTTATTATAGCTTAAACGAACACGGGTTGTAAATTTGATGTTTTTCCACGGTTCATAATCAACATTAATGTTAGCCGTATATTTATCGTTTCCAGATTCCAATATAACGCCTTTTTCACCAATATAATTTAAAGATGCACGGTACTTGAAACCTTTAGAACCACCACTAATCTGTACGCTGGCATCGTCACGTCCACCTGTACGGAATAATAGATCTTGATAATAATAATTTGTACTGTATTTCATACCAACAGAGTCAGTACGTGCAGAGAATTTTTCCAAAGTCTTAGATGGATTATCTAAATCAGACGCAGCCATACTCAAACGACTTTCGAAAGCATTAACCTGGGGTAATTTACGTGCAACTGTATAAAAGGAATGTTGATAGCGTACATCAACACGTGGTTTACCAGATTCACCAGATTTAGTTGTAATCAATATTACACCATTGGCAGAACGGGCACCATAGATTGCGGAAGAAGCTGCATCTTTCATAACATCAATCTGCTTGATATCATTCGCAGAGATATCGTCGATATTATCTACCACTACTCCGTCTACAACATTCAATGGAGATACGCCTTCGTCACTAAAAAGTGGAAGCACCACGAATAGATACAAATGACGAAGATCCGGGGGCTCCAGAATTTGAAACGATTTGCATACCGGGAGCTGCACCTTGTAATGCATCAAAGACATTCACTGAGTTTTTCTCTTCCAGAATTTTAGAATCTACTGAAGTCATTGAGCCTGTAATATGCTTTTTGTTCATTGAACCAAAGCCAACAATAACAACTTCATCTAATGCTTGAGCATCTTCAACCATTTCTATTCTCATTCTCTGACCACTCGCTTTATGTTCTACAGTTTTGTATCCCATAAAAAGAGAATACTAATGTGGCTACCTTTATTACATTTGATGGAGAAGTTACCATCCAAATCCGTGATGCCACCAGTCGTTGCACCTTTTACTTGTACTGTTACACCAATCATCGGTTCATTATTCTGATCAACAATAACACCAGTCTGGGTTATAGATTGAGCCATCATATTAGTACTCAAAATCAATGCTGATAGAACTAATGATAATCGCCAGAATAGCGATTTGGACTTGTGTTCTTTCTTTTTCATTAAACTACTTTTTTTTAATTAGACTTAAATTAACAAGGGATTTCACCTAGAATTCTTTTTGAGTTGTTCATAATAGATTGTTTTTACATAATATCAATACATCAT
>VOFD01002522.1_pt1 | contig 25556 bp, 40 predicted proteins | sample 5384101 | NCBI WGS metagenome assembly VOFD01 (sample SAMN12384723, study PRJNA508395) | human gut metagenome | isolation source: healthy gut C | host: Homo sapiens
GTTCGCGGCACTCAACCGGGCTGTGGAACTGCACATTATTGCAACTGACCCGGAGGATGACACCGGCGTGTACACGGTTGTGATCCCCAAGCGGGCAGATGCGACCGATGAGCAGGCCCGCAACCGCCAGATGCCCGACATCAAGTGGAGTGCCCAGCTGGAGGGCGCTGTTCACAGCGTCAAGGTCAACGGCACCCTGCGCGTCACCCTGAATGGCTAAGAAAGGAGGAATCTGTCATGGCAAGTAATATCGAAGTTGCATCCTATGACCCGAAAAAGGTTAATTTGGTGATGAACGGCAAGATCATTACCGGCTTTGCTTCGGACTCTATGATCACGATTGCCCGCAACGAAGACACGGTTACTACGCAGGTCGGCGTAAAGGGCGATGTGGCATACAACGAAAATGCGAATGAGAGCGGCACCATCACTGTTACGCTGATGGGTACTTCGTCCAGCCTGCCGTATGTCCGCAGTCTTGCGCTCAAGCGTAAGGAAGTCTCTGTGATGATCGTCGATGCCAACGATTCGGCATCGGTCAATGTGGCAGAGGAACGCTGCCGCGTCATCAAACCGCCTGACATCACCCGCGCAAAGGAGATCGGTTCTGAGTCGGTCAGTATCTTTGTGCCGTCTCTGAATTATCGCTAAGCTATGGCCGGAACGAACTGGCCGGAGCGTCCAAAAAGTTTATCCGAAAGGGGCTACCGAAAATATATGGCTAAGACTAAGGAAATCACCATTGGTGAGCAGAAATTCACCCTCCAGAGCGTTTCGCCCTCGTGGTACTACGACTTCAACGATGAGTGCGGCAATACCGGCAGCGGTAAGCGCAAGAGCGCAAAGTACATGGACGGCATGTTCAAGAACTGCGTCGTGGCTCCCGCTGAGGTCAAGGCAAAAAGGGCATGGAGTACTTCGATGACAACGAAGACCTGAAGACCGCTGAAAAGCTGATCGCCGCCATCGAGCAGTTTCTTCGCAGCTGAACTGGACATTGCCATCGCTGCCCACAAAGCCAAAATCAACAAGGTCTTTTGGTGCATGGTGTGGTCTGGCAATGGCGTGACCTACACAGAACTGCGTCAAATGGATCTGGCGGAGTACCAAGAGTGCCGTCAGGCCAAACGCCTGTGGGTAGAACAGTGGCGTGACGAAGCAAAACCAAAATGAAAGCCGAACTCTTTTCAAGAGCCGGCTTTTTTGTTTTGCGCATCGGGAGGTGAAACCACATGGATGATGCGCGCAACCTGCAATACGGTATCGGTTTTGATACTGCTGATGCTGAAACCTCTGTTGAGAACCTCGGTGAAAAGGTTGAAACCCTCGAAGAAAATATTGGGGCGGTTGAAGTTGGGGCACAGCAGATGGGTGCATCTGCGGTTTCTGCCTGCCAGATGGGGCAGGGAGCGGCCGAGCGCTTCACCGGGGCTGTCGGTGATGCTTCGGGTGGGCTGGATGATATGGCTTCCAGTGCATCCGAAGCAGGCAATGCGGCCCAAAAAGGCGGCGGGTCATTGGAACATGACCGCAGAGGGGCTTGAGTGGGTGGAAGAAGCCGCTCAGGCTGCAGAAGCCGCCGCTGAGAGTTTCCGTGATGAAATGGATGACTCCGGCGGTGCCGCCGGGCGCTTTCGGGCGCAGATCAAAAAAACGGCTGAGTCGGCGCAGGACATGGGTGCCGCATTCAAGGGTGCGATGGCCGATGGCCTTGATGCCGGCCAGAGCATTGCGAAGTCTTTTCGGACTGGCGTGACCGGGGCGATGGATTTTACCAAGAAACGGGCAGAAATTTTCGCCAACAACATGGTCCGAAATGCGAAAAACATCAGCAAGGCATTCCAGCACCCCATTAAAATCATCCGCAGTGGGCTGGTGTCCGCACTTCGCCGGGCAAAGAAATCTGAGATGAAACCGCAGACGGCGCGGACGATGCCGGAGATCATCTTGCGGAAATGGGTGCCGCCGGGGAAGATGCCGGCAACCAAATCAAAGAAGCTATATCCGGGGCGGTCAAGGCTTTTGTTGGCTTTGAAGCCATAAAAGCGGCATCGAACTGCTCAAGCAGTTTGGTGCGGCGGCGGTGAGCGCATTCTCTGATGCCGAAAGCACTTCAAAGAAATTTGGCCGCTCTTTTTCCGAGGAAGCGGCCGCATGGGCGGATAACTACGCTGACGCAGTGCATCGGAGTACTGCCGAAGTCCAGAGTTTCATGGTCTCCAACAAGGCCATGTATAACGAGTTAGGCATTACGGCTGCTGCGGCCGAAAACCTCTCTGAAATGACAACCTCGCTGGCGTATGACTTTGGTAATGCGTTCAGCATGGACGATTCGGAAGCGCTGTCGCTCATCCAGAGCGCAATCGGTGGCAGCACCGATGCTCTGAATGAGTACGGGATTGTCCTCGACAAAACGGCCTTGAAGAACAGCGCCGCAGCTCTTGGGCTTGGCACCAATATTGATGCTCTGGATGATGCCGCAATGGCTCAGGTCAGGCTCAATGCCATACTGGAGCAGAGCGGCGACATTCAGAAAGCCGCGGTCGAGCAGACCGGCGGTTTGACGAACTCCATCAAATCGCTGAAAGGCGAAATGGCTGACTTCATGGCCGATGCCGGAGAAAAATTTTCCCCGGCGCTGGAAGATATGGTCGGCGTTTTTCTGGATGAATGGCCGGAACTGGAGCCGACACTACTTGAATTTGTTGGAATTCTGGCAGATGGGATGAGCGCCGCAGTGCCGGTCATTTCCAATCTGGCACAGAGCGTTCTTCCATCCCTGATTTCCACGCTGGGAACTCTGTTTGATGCAGCTGGGCCAGTCCTGAGCATCATCGGAGATCTGGCACAGGAAATTTTGCCGCCGCTGGCTGGAATTATCAGCGAGTTGGCGGCGAATGCGCTTCCGCCTTTAAGAGATATTTTCGATGAGCTGAACTATCGTGTGGTTCAGCCCCTGATGCCTGTGTTGCAAGAACTGGCCGAGGATCTACTCCCTGTCCTCGGTATGGCTCTTGGGTCAGCGGCGGATATGGTTGGCCCTCTCGCAGATGCGTTTATGCCGCTCCTGACGGACATTCTCCCTGTGTTCGGCTCGTTGGTATCGACGCTGGCCGGGTCGATCATCCCGCCGCTGACCGATATTTTGCAAGTTGTGATTCAGGCACTACAGCCGATAATTCGGCTCGGCCTGCAAATCGTAGAAAATATCCTGCCGGTGGTGACCCCGCTCATCGAAGCGGCGGGTTCTGTGCTGTCCGGCGTGGTCGTGCCGGTGCTGGACTACATTTCGCCGGTGCTGGGGGTAATCGCCGATGCACTCGGCGTTGTGGTGGGCTGGGTAAGTGATTTGCTCGGATTTTTCACCAGCGGCGTGAGTGCGGTGGTTGATTGGTTCTCCGGCCTGTTCGGTGGGGCAAAGGACAGCACCGATGCTGTGCAGGAACTGACCGGCGCTGTCAGCAATTTGGACGGTGCTGCTGGCACGGAAACCTCGCTGGCGGTTGACACATCGGAGTACTCCTCCAGTGTGTCGCAGGCTTCCCAGCAAGCGCAGGAAGCTGTTTCTGAGGCAGCGACCGCTGCCCGCGAAATCTCCAACGAGAATTACGGGCAGATGGCAGAGGATGCAGAGACTGCCTATGCGAGCATGACCCTTGATGCAGAAAATGCTTGGGACCGCATGGAAAAGGCGGCATCCGAGGGCGCAGAAAACATCATCGGGTCTATCCAGAAAATTTTGTCTGCGGCTGATGCTGTCAGCGGCATCAATATCAATCTGAGCAGCAGTGCGAACATTCCGCACAATGCTGATGGCACAGATGATTTTGAGGGCGGCTGGACACACATCAATGAGCGCGGCGGCGAAATGGCATATCTGCCGTCCGGCACCGCAATTATCCCGGCCGCTGAAGCTCTGGAAGAATGGCTCTCGAAAGAGGTCAACAAGACCTACACCGCCGGGAGCAAGGCCAGTGCCATTGTAAAAGACCTGCTCAACATTTTTGGGCTTGAGGTTGGAACGATGGAGCTGGCGGTGGATAAAGAATACCCTCGCGGCAAGGTCTGCAAGGGCAAGGTGAAAAATGTCCTGACGGAGATTGTGACCTCTGACTGTAAGAGCCGCTTCCTCATAAGAAACGGCATTGTTACCATCAATGACCCCAAAACAGGCACGAAAACAGGATACGTCCTCAGTGCTGAGTCGGGGCTGTTACAGGCAGCGGAAGCCACGGACCGCACCGAAACAACAACCCGCCAAACGACCGTCAAGGATGGAAAGAAAAGCAGGAGGTTACCTATAAGCGGGAATGCCTGCTGAACTACCATCTGGCCCCGGCGGATGTGGTGAAAATAAAGTCGGATACTCTGAATGGAAACCACCTTATCAAAGGCGGTCAGCATACAGGATGCCCGGATGGCGACTGGAAAACAACGATTGAGGTGAAGCCTGTATGAACGGCAAAAGAGAATATGACCTGAGAGATCAGGAGCGCCGTGAACAGGCGGCCAATGTCCGCGTTGGAGCCTTGTGCCGGGTGGAAAAATTTGACCCTGCGGCCATGCGGGTTGATGTGCAGCCGCTTTCCAAAGCACTGGATGCCGGCGTGTATCGTACCCAGCCGCAGATTTTGTCTGTCCCGGTCGCGCTGGTTCGGGGCGGCGGCTTTGTCCTGCGCCCCTGCTACAAAGCGGGGGATGTTGGGGTGCTGCTCTATATCGACCACGATATTGACCGCATTGCGGCATCTGGAGAAGAAAGCGAGCCGAACACGGAACGAAACCACTCTGATGAAGATGCCGTTTTTATCGGTGCATTTGTGCCGGCATCTAACCCGCTGTCTGGACTGCCGGACAACTGCCTTGTGATGGCGACCGAGGGCGGCGGGATCTATGTGGCAGTGAAACAGGACAAGGTGGAAATCAAGGGCGATGTGGAAGTTCAGGGCAAAGTTAAAGTCCGGGATGATGTGATTGCCCAGACGGTAAGCCTTGTCGGCCACAAACACACGGACAGCCGGAGCGGCAACACGTCGGCCCCGCTGCCCTGAGGAGGGGAAGAATGGCAAACATTACTGTTCTGGCATTGGATCCTCAAACAGGAGATTTGTGCTTTGATGCCAATGGGATGCTGATGCTCCGAGAGGATGCAGAAGCAATCGCACAAAACGTCAGAAACAATCTTCTGACATGGAAAGGTGAATTCCCGCTCAATACCGATCATGGAACCGACTGGGAACGTGTTGTACAGCAGCCCCGCAGTGAAGCGGTGGAGGAAGCGGACAGCGTTGTGCGGTCGAGCATTTTTCAGGAACCGTATGTGCAGGAAATCAGTTCTCTTTCCACAACGGCCGATGGTCGGGCGCTCGGTGTGGAATTTTCGGGTGTCCTGTACAACGGCGAGACAATCAGAGTGGAGGTGAACACTGGTGGATGAATACGGATGGGGCCTGACCTCAGCGGGCTTCCGCCGCCCGACATACAATGAACTGCTGGATGCTCTGGAGCATAAAGCAAGGGAATTGTTTGGGGCAACGGCAAACCTGACCGTCAGAAGCCCGCTCGGCCTGTTCCTGCGCATTTTTGCATGGATACTCAATATCCTGTTCTCTGTGCTGGAAGATGTTTACAACAGCCGCTTTGTGGACACAGCGGTTGGCACCTCGCTACTGAACCTCGGTAGAGCCATTGGCCTGCGTGTGCTGTCTGCCCAGAAAGCAAGCGGCTATATCATGGTGACCGGCCCGCCGGGGGTCATCGTACCGGCGGGATGGCTGGTTGAAACTGCGGCCGGCATCCAGTTCTTTGCTGTTTCAGATACTGAAATTGGTGCAGACGGCACGGTGATGGTGCCGTTCCGCTGCACAAGCACTGGCCCGGATGGAAATGTGGCGGCGGATACGATCACCACCATCACAAACCCCGGCTCGGTAGCCGGTATTACGGCTGTAACAAACCCGGCGGCGTTTACTGGCGGTAGAGAACGGGAAACGGATGAAATTCCGCGACCGCTACTATGCCAGCGTGGACTATGCCGGCGGCGTGAATGCAGACAGCATCCGTGCCGCCCTGCTCCAGAATGTTGATGGCATTATGGAAGCAAAGGTGTTTGAAAATGATACTGATGATGTGGATGACTACGGCCTGCTGCCGCACAGCATTGAAGCTGTTGTTTACGGCGGTCTGGACAGCGACATTGCGCAGATCATTTACAAAGAACTGGGTGCCGGCATACAGACGACCGGCCAGAAAGTGGTTGAGGTCATCACCGCTTCCGGAGCAACAAAGGCAATTCACTTCAACCGGCCGCACCCGGTACCTGTCTATGTGAAAGTGGTCGGGCTGTCTACCAGCGGGGACTTCCCCATGATGGAGTAGACCGGCTCAGAGCGGCCATTGTCGCATACATCGGCGACAACGAAAGCGGCGGGGTGAGCATCGGCGAAACTTTGTATCACCAGCGGCTTCCGGCGGTGCTGTACAAGGTTCCCGGTGTTTTGGATTTCGATGTACTGATCGGTACGGATGCGGAAAATCTTCAGGCGGATAACATCCCGGTGGATAGCCGCTCCAAGGTTGTCACGGATGATGGGATGGTGACCATCGATGCGTGAATACGGCTATCTTGAAAAGATGCTGGACATACTGACAGACCCCTATACCCACCGGGATCTACAGAATGTCCGAAAAAACCGTAAGCTGGAAACGAACATCGGAAAACTGTTTTCCCTGCTGGCAGATGGCTTTGAGGTCATCCATAAAAATGCCGAACTGGTTCGGCTGTGGGATGACCTTGAAAATGCTGAGGGCGCAGTCCTTGACCGCTATGGAGCCAACTTTGGTGTACAGCGCGGTGCAGCAAGTGATGCCCTCTACCGAATTTTAATCCGGGTCAAGATGCTGGCACAGCTTTCCGGCGGCGATGGCGATACCGTCATCCGGGCAGCGGGGGAGCTGCTGGGTGTTCAGTTTTCGGATATCGAGTTGCAGGACGTGTACCCTGCAAAGGTCGCACTGTATGTGGATCAGAGCTTGCTTTCTGAGGAACGGCTGGCGCTGATAGATCAGATTGCAGTTGCCCTCAAGCGTATTCTGACCGACTGTGTTGGCCTACGCTTGTATCTGCGGACCTACCGCACATACCGCTATGACCTGAACATTGGTCACGGCGCGATGGTAAATGTGGTTCGCTGGCTTCCTCCCGTTTCACAGGACCGCAGCAGCCGGGCAGATTTCAAAATCGGCCACGGCGGCTTTACCGAAGCTGATTTCTATCCGCCGATTGTTGGAAAAGACCGGCTGTTTGAAAGCCGCTTTGAAACATCAAGAGGAACCTATCTGCCGCCTGTGATCGAGGGCGTATACCCTGACACTGTGCAGACGGCCACCATGGCGCATGAGGGCGTGCGTGGCGCTGTTTACCATACACACCTCAAGCCCAGAAGAATTGATTAAGGAGAGAGCTTATGGCGAAATATGAAGACGGCAGCTATGGGTCTGCCGCCGGCATTGCCCTGATCGCAAAGGTTCTTGCTGGCCGCTGTGCGATGAAATACACGCGGGTGGCCGTGGGCAAGGGCAATATCCCGGACGACAAGACCCCGAAAACCATGACGGAGCCTGCCGATTATGTCATGGATGCCGTGATTGCGGGCATCACCAACCCGGTGGATGGTGAGTGCCAGGTCACGGTGCAGATCAACTCGGCAAATGTGGACAAGGGCTTCTACTGCACGGCGGTTGTCCTTTATGCAGAAGACCCCGATGAGGGCGAAGTCCCTTATACCTATCTTGTGCTGGAAAATGAACCTGAATGGATCCGCCCGGCAAGTTCGATTGTGGGCAAGCTGGCTACCATTGATCTGATCGCCGCCGTTGGTGATGTTGATACCGTGACGGCAGCAATCGACCCGGAAGCCATTGCAACGGTGGCGGCAGTAAATGACCTGCTCCAGCGGCACAATGAAGACCCAGAAGCTCATGCCGGCATCATCATGATGCAGTGGGTTCCGCCATGAAGAAGCTGGAGGAGTCCGGTCAGATCATGGATCAGAAGACTGTTGAGACTATGATTCGCAAGGAGATTGCGGAACATGGCAGCGGTGGGTACTACGGTACATACTTTCTGACGTTGGCTGCATCGGGCTGGGAACAGGCTGATGAAGAAAGCCCGGACTACAGCTATATCTATACCGCAGAACTTCCCGACAGTACGAGCGCCCTCATTCCGAGCGGCGCACCTCTGCTGGGAAGTTTTCATATTGCCGAAGATGCGGGTGTCGTGAACGGATGCGAAACCGGGGATGGAGTGGTGAAATTCTACTCCAAGGAAGTCCCCCGCCGCAGACATTTCCACTTGCATCATTCTGTTTGGCAAGGGAGGGGGTGGAGAGAGTGACTTGACCGTTGCGACCCGCGAACAGCTGGGACACGTTAAGATTGGTAACGGAATCGAAGTGACCGAAGACGGCACGATTTCGGCCAATGCAAAGGTGTCCGAAGATCAGATTGCAACTTCGGATGATACTTCCGAAATGCTGAAAGAAATTTATGGTGAGTAAATCACAGAAAATTTAGGAGGAAAACTACTATGGCTTACAATGAGAAACATCTGGTAAAACTGGACGACCTGAAGGCACTGGGCACCAAGCAGAAAGAGGTTGCCGATGCTCTGGCGGAGCGTGTTGATACTCTGGAGAATGTTGGCTCTCAGGCCAACGTCCTTGAGGGTGTCAAGGTGAACGGCACTGCGCTGGCTATTGCCAATAAGATGGTTGACATCCTGATCGCCACTGGCTCCAAGAACGGCAGCATTTCCGTGAACGGTGCTGATGTTGCCATCAAGGGGCTGGCCGCTCTGGCTTTCAAGGCAAAGGTTTCTCAGTCGGATCTCGATGACGCGCTGGCTGCTGTTCTGGAGGGCAAGGCTGACAAGGCAACTACTCTGGACGGTTACGGCATTACTAATGCCTACACCAAGGATGAGATCAACGCCAAGATCAGCGCTGTCTATAAGCCTGCTGGCTCTGTGGCCTTTGCTGAACTGCCCTCTCTGTCTGAGAGCATTCTGGGCAATGTGTACAATGTCACCGATGCTTTCACTACTACCGCCAACTTTGTTGAGGACGCGGGCAACAAACATCCCAAGGGCACCAATGTCGTGGTGGTCAAGGTCGGCGATGCCTATAAGTACGATGTGCTGGCCGGTTTCGTTGATCTGTCCGGTTATGTTGAAAAGGAAGCAGGCAAGGGCCTGTCTGACGAGAACTTCACTGCGGCCCTCAAGGATAAGCTGGACGGCATTGCGGCTGGCGCAAACAAGTATGTCCATCCCACCCACACCGCTGCTGCGAGCGGCTTGTACAAGACCACCGTGGATGAAGAGGGCCATGTGACCGCCACCACTCCTGTGACCAAGGATGACATCACCAAGCTGGGCATCCCTGCGCAGGATACCACCTATGGCAAGGCTACTGCCGCAGGCTGACGGTCTGATGGCTGCTGCCGACAAGAGCAAAGCTGGATGGCATGAGCATTGCCACCGACATCGATGTTTCTGAAATGCTGGCCGAGGTATACGGCGAGTAAGTTCATAAGCATGGATAGCGGCGGGGATGTCCCGCCGCTTCCTTTTTTCGGGAGGTGATCCTATTGAGCGAAAAGCTCACGACCCTTTCCCAGCTTCGGGCTGTGTCCCAGAAGTCAAAAGATCGGGCGGCACAGGTGGCTGATGCCGCGGCCGCTGCTTTGGATGAAATGGATGGAGTAAAAGCGGATAAAACGGAGTTCGTTTCTTTTTCTATCCCTGCAACTGGCTGGAAAACTGACAGCAGTGTTCCCGGCTATACGAACTACATCGACATTGCAATCAGCGGCTTAACGGCGGCTGACTATGTGGCGGTGGATGTTGCCCCGTCCAGTAGCGCAGTGGCACGAGCGGCAAATTTTGTTGCGACCGAAAGCCGTGCCGGCATCCTCCGGCTTCGTGCGGCATCGGTGCCAACAGCTACGATTTCGGCGCAGTACCACATCATCACGGCCGCAACAGCGGCAAAGGAGGGTTAATCTTATGGCATGGGGTCCTTTTAATGCTGGCGGTGGCGGCGGTTCGTCCGGCGGCACTGCGGCAGATATTTCCTACGACAACAGCAAGTCCGGCATTTCGGCGGCGAATGTGCAGGAAGCCATTGATGCGCTTTCTGTGCTGACCCTGACGATTCAGGCCGTGCCCGCCCAGAGCGGGAGCCTGACCTATACCGGCTCCACCCAGAGTCCCACATGGAAAGGCTATGACAGCAGCATGATGACGATCGGGGGCGTGACCTCCGGCATCAATGCTGGCACCTATACGGCCACGTTTACGCCCATCGGCAAGTATGTCTGGACGGACGGCACGCAGGAAGTCAAGAGTGTGTCGTGGACGATTGGCCGAGCCGCGGTCAAGAATGTGCCGGCACAGACCGGTAGCGTGACTTACAATGGCTCGGCGCAGTCCCCGTCGACTTACAATGGCTTGGAGCAGTCCCCGTCGTGAAGCAACTATAACAGTTCTCAGCTGACGATCGGTGGCACGAGCAGCGCAACCAACGCTGGCAGCTACAGCGCCACCTTTACCCCGACTTCCAATTATAAGTGGTCGGATGGGACGACTACGGCCAAGAGCGCTTCGTGGACGATCGGCAAGGCGACCGGCAGTATTACGCTGTCCGCAAGCAGTCTGAGCCTGACCTACCCGAAAACCTCTGGCACCATCACTGTTACGCGGCCTGGCAGCGGTACGGTGACCGCATCCTCTGGCAGTACGAACATTGCAACGGTAAGTGTTTCCGGCACCACCATCACGGTGACCGCAAAGGCGACCGGCAGTGCCACTATTACGGTCAATGTGGGTGCAGATACCAACTATACTGCACCGTCCAGCAAGACGTTCACGGTGGCCGTTACGCTGGTGTCCAAAACGCTCAGCAGCAACAGTTGGGCAGTCATCAAGGCCGTGAGCGATGCTGGTCAGGGTGCAAACTACTGGTCTGTTGGTGCCACGAAGTCCGTGACAATCAATGGCAAGGTGGGTGCGACTACGATCTCCAGCTTGAAAGTTGATGCCTTTATCATCGGTTTCAACCACAATTCCGGCAAGGAGGGCAGCAACCGCATCCACTTCCTGTTGGGCAAGATCAGCGGCAAGTTTGTTGGTCTGGTGGATAGCAGCTACAGCAGCACGACTTCCACGTCTGGTGCATTCACGATGAACACCAGCAACACGAACTCTGGTGGCTGGGGGAGCAGTCAGATGCGGAGCAAGGTGCTTGGTAGCGCAAGCTCTCCCACCAGCCCGACCGCCAACACGTTGCTGGCCGCACTCCCCTCTGACCTGCGGGCGGTGATGAAGTCCTGCACGAAGTATACGGATAATAAGGGCGGTGGCAATACCGCCAGCAATGTGTCCTCTACCACGGATTATCTGTTCCTGCTGTCCGAGTATGAGGTCTTTGCAACGCACCAGTATTGCAATGATGCGGAGCCGAACTATCAGGCACAGTACGATTACTTCAAAGCGGGTAACAGCAAAGTTGCCAATAAACATTCCGCCACCGGAACGGCGGCGGTCTGGTGGCTGCGGTCGCCGGACTACGGCAACATCATCACTACTACAACTTCTGCGCGGTTTCGTCGTCGGGGTCGTTGGGCTATTACGGCGCTTCCGGTGCGTATGGTGTTGTGCCCGGCTTTGTTGTCTAATCCCCCGCAGGGATTCTCGACTTACTCAAGCCCACGGAAGTGGGCGGAAAACAGCAAACTTTCCTAAAAAAATTCAAAGGGCGCGTCAGCGCCCCGCGCGATTTTTTGAAAAAGATACTGAAAGTGCTATCACTCAACTGTCTTATGAGTGCATACACGGCACGAAAAACGCTATACAATACTTTCAAAACCTGTTTGTTAGGAGGTATTGTATGGCAACTAACAAGCGCGTCTTTACACTGCGCCTGTCCGATGAAGTTTTTGATAAGATCGGCGTTCTAGCAACAAAAGAGCATCGGTCCATCACGAACTACATAGAGTATGTGCTGCTCAAGCATTTGGAAGAAGTTGAGCGAGAGCAAGGGGAAATCGATCTCGATGACCCCGAAGGAGACTAAAGTATCATGTCAGTTTTGAAATCCAAGCGCACAGAAAGCAAGGCGGAGTATGTGAATGTCGCCAATGCGATTTACATTGAAACGATAAACTTCCTGACCCGCATTTCCGCAAGGTATTCCAGATTGATTGCAGAACCGGTTGCAAAGCTGGCAGGCGAGGTGATAGACCACGCCGAAAAGGCAAACAGCATCTATCCCTCCGACGATCAGCGGCGCCAGCTTCGTAAAGCACATCTTCTGGAAGCGCGGGCATCCCTGATGGCGCTGGATGTTCGGTTGGCTCACTGCTATCTCATCATGACCCAGAACCCGCAGGGATGTTTCACAACTCCCTCAGGGAAAAGTGTCGATGCGAAGAAAGCAACTGAAAGACTGGACAAAATGGCTCAAAAGTTGGGTGAGCTGATTGACAGGGAAAACGACCTGCTGCAAGGCATGATCGGAACGGTTAATCGGAAAGCCTGATTTTTAAGTGGGTGTATCTCTGTCAATTCCTGCGGCGGCGGTCTGGTGGCTGCGGTCGCCGAACTACAACAACATCAACAACAACAACAACTTCTGCGCGGTTTCGTCGTCGTGGTCGTTGGACTATAACAACGCTAACAATGCGTATGGTGTTGTGCCCGGATTTTGCAATGCTTGGTCACATGGAGTAGCCATAGGTGAAAGACGACCATAGCAAAAGGAGAGGTACTTCCCTGAGGGTCAAACCTCTAAAACTGCTTTTCGATATGCTGACACGGACGCTTCTTGCATGGCGCGGGATGCATCTTACCGCGTTTCATGTGCCAGCATAAAGCAGATTAGACGATGCCCGACAATTTATCTGTACGAGGAGCGAATAATTTTATGACAAGTCAGGAGCGCCATGAAGCGCGATACCAACGCCGCCGGGCAGCACGCCGAGCCAGACAAGAAGCCCGGTGTGCCGCCCTCGGTTCGTTGGAAGAAGTATTTAGTTACCACACGATGTTCAAATATGGCCGGAAATGCTGCAACGGTGTACGCTGGAAGCAGAGTACGCAGAACTTTGAGCGGCATCTGTTTTCCCACACAGCGAAGCAGCGGCGGCTTATTTTGGCAAAAAGGTGGCGGCCTAAGAAATACGTTCATTTCACGGTCTGTGAACGCGGCAAGATTCGTGGGATTGACGCTCCTCATATTACAGACCGACAAATCCACAAGGTCATCAGCAAGGAAGTGTTGGAGCCGCTTTACGACCCCAGCATGATCTATGACAACGGTGCAAGCCGGATTGGTAAGGGGCTGCACTGGCAGATCAAGCGCATCAAACAGCAGCTGGCGCGGCATTACCGCAAGTATGGCCGTGCGGGCGGGGTGTTGCTGCTCGACCTGAAGAAGTTCTTTCCTTATGCACCCCATTCTATCATCTATCAGCGGCACCAGCGGTATATCCTGAACCCTGATTTTCGGCGGATAGCAGATACCATTATTGATACTGCTCCCGGCGAATTCCCGGGCCGTGGGATGCCGCTGGGCGTTGAGCCGAGCCAGCAGGAAATGGCGGCGATGCCCAGTGCCGTGGACAACTGGATCAAATGCCAGATGTCCACGCACAGCGCCGGGCACTACATGGATGATTACTGCATCATTCTCCCGGACATCGAAGATTTGAAAAAGCTGGGCCGCGCTATCGTGCGCCAGTTTGAAATCCGCGGCATCCCGGTCAACAAGAAGAAATGCAAGATCATCCCTCTGACAAAGCCTTTCCGCTGGTGCAAGGCTCGTTTTACCTTGACCGAGACCGGGAAAATCAAAGTCAATGGTAGCCGTGACGGCGTGATACGCGCACGGAGAAAACTGAAGCTGTTCCACCGGGAATGGCTGGCCGGGAAACGTACCCTGCAGGAGGTGGCGCAGTATATGAACTGCCAAGAAGCCTACTATAAAAATTTTGATGACCATGGGCGGCTGCTGCGTCTGCGGCGGCTTTGCTATGCAATTTTTGGAGGTAGAGTGCCTTGTTCAAAATCATCAAAGCCAGTGATGGCACCGTCCTTGCCTTGACCGAGGACGTGACCTACATCAAAAAAGCCGACAACGGCTGTTATATCCTCTGCCCGGAGCCTGATGCTTCGGGCATTTCTTATGCCGGCACACCGTATCATCTGCTCGATCGTGACCCTATGGGGGACGATTTGGAAAGCGTTATGCTGGAGCAGACCGATATTGGAAGCTGGGTCACGGAAACCCAAACCGCCATCGAGGATGCTGATGCTCTCAACGTGGATCAGGCGTACCGCCTGACCCTGTTGGAGCTGGGAATCACTGATGATACCGATGCTTCTTGAGAAAGGGGGTGAACTGAATGCTGTATCGTACTTGCAAGCGCATGATTGAAAAGGGCAACACCGCTGGCATGGCAACCAAGCTGGATGTCTTTTACGCTGCCAACAAGCTGACCGAGGACGAGTATAACGAGCTGACCGCTCTGCTCGCCGAGAAGACCGAGAAGAAAGAGCAGGTCTAACCCATGGAACATGAACGCTTTATCGCCCGCCGCCGGGCGCGCTTCGACGGCATAGATGGAAAAGTGAATATTCCCTATGGAACCGCCCTGACTTGTCAGGACGGTTTTCTTATGCACAAAAACCAGCGCGTGTGTGCTGTAGGGAGCCAGAACGGCATGGACTGCTTTGTGCAGGACGATGACGGTAACGGCACCCTGCGCGGGGAACTGGTAGGGAACATCCAGCGGTGCCTTGAGCGCCGGGATGCGGACTATCAGACCCGCTGGAACCGGGTTTGGGCATCGGCACTCTGCCAAAAGTACCGCCGCCCGGAGTCCGAAGACTACTGGCTGTGGGCGAGAGCGTTTTTTGATGCTCCGATTTTTGATTTGCAGGCAATCGCCGCGCTGGTTCAGTGAGGGGGATGGCTGTGAATCTGAAAGAATTGTTCTGGAGCGGTGGCGGGATGGTTTTGGTGCTGCTCTCGCTCATTGAGGTTTCGCCCATCAAGATCAATCCGTGGAGCAGGCTTGCGAAAATCATCGGACACGCCCTGAATGCTGAAGTGCTGGAACAGCAGAAGCAGACCCAGAAAAAGCTGGAGGAGCATATCCAAGTTGATGATGAGCGCAATGCCAATCTTCTGCGTACCCAGATCCTGCGCTTCAATGACGAACTGATTGATGATAAGCACCACACGAGGGAGCATTTTATCGAGATTTTGGCCGTCATTGATGCCTATGAGGACTACTGCCGCAGTCACCCCGACTACAAAAACAACCGCTGCATCTGTGCAGTAGCGAATATCAAGCGGGTGTACAACGAGCGGCTTCAAAAGCACGACTTCTCTTGAAGGAGGTTTTTTTACATGAGAGTCATTGTCTATCAGGCCAGCGACACATCTGCCCTGAGCAAAAATTTTACCCGTGAGGAGTTCAAATGCCCCTGCGGGTGTACTCGGCAGATGGTGGATTCGGAGTTGGTAGAGAAGATGCAGGCTGTTCGGGAAAAGCTGGGTAAGCCCATCAAAATTACCAGTGGCTACCGCTGTATTCCGCATAATGCGGCGGTTAAAGGCAGTTCGGGCAGCAAGCACCGTTATGGGATGGCGGCTGACTGGCGCATGAAAGACCGCAACATCAACCCTGTGGCTTTGGGCATCATCGCCGCCCAGTACTTCAAGGCTGTGGGTATCTACTGGTATGATGGTTGCGCCATCGTACATACTGATACCCGCGACACAAAGGCAACGTGGCTCTGCGATGCACCGAAGCACTATCCCAGCACGACCTACAACACGTTCATCCTGCCGACAATCCGCCGTGGCTGCACCGGGGATGCAAACCGGGCTGCCACGAAGATGCTCCAGCGGCTGCTGGGGCTGACCCCGGACGGCATTTTCGGAGAGGGCACAGAGAACGCCCTGCTGAAAGCGCAGGAGGCGCATGGACTGACCGTGGACGGCATCTGCGGCCCCGCCAGCTGGAAGGCCATCTCCGGGGCTTCCAAGTACTTGTGAAACATCCGATATAACCAACACGACAAAACGGCGCAGGGGTGGCTCCCCGCGCCGCTGATACTTATAGGAGGCAATATCATGGAAGCTATGCTGAACTTCATCCCCGCGCCCATCGCCATCGTCCTGATGCTGGCGGGCTTTATCGCTCTGGCAGTCGGTGGCATCCGGCTGGGCTACAAGGCCGCCGTCAAGGATCTGGCGCTGGAGCTGGTCGAAAAAGCCGAACGGTCCATCATGGGCAGTGGGCAGGGTGCCAAAAAGAAGAAGCAGGTGTTCGCGGCTCTCCGCGCCAAGTGCCCGGCGGCTATCCGCTGGGCTATCACCGACGAGGTGCTTGATGCCGTCATCGAACACGCCTTTGATGTTATGACCGCAGCACTTGGTAAAAAGTCTTGACTGCTGCATGAGTGCCGTGTAAAATAGAGGCACTTGAAAAGCTTCGGCTTTTGTAGAGAGTGGCCCGGCATGGTCCACTCTTGATTTTATATTTGGCTGCTCCGGCGGCATACAAAATCCCCCTGCATTGACTTCATCGGCCAGTGCAGGGGGATTTTTTTTGTTTAATTGTATTTTTTAATAAGTTGATTCACGGCGGCTTGTGCCTGCGGGGTGTCGGGCCGGTGTTCCCAACCGCGTTCATAGCAGGCGGCTTCTTTGCACATGCTGGAAGTCGGATCGCCAACATACTCGGCAAGCCAGAGTTTGGAAATTCGACCGTTATCGATGCCGAAAATGCTTCCTTGCTCATAAACTTTTGCTTCCCAGCGGAACGTGTGCCCGTCAATGGTTATATATCCCTGCTTCCACATTGCTTATACCTCATTATCCTGCGGCGCGGTCGCGGCCACGCCCATCCAGATCAGCCAGTGCTTGCCATCATGGTTGCGCTTCCACTCTCCGCCGAGCGTTTCAAATGCGGCAATCATGCCGTAGTAGCTGATCTCCGGCTCGGTAGGCAGCCTCTCTCCGTCATCGTTGTACTCGGCACGGCCGGCAGCAATGTCCATCTCGGCATCAGACCGGGCGTATGCCCACTGGTTATCCAGCCTTTCGGCCAGACGCTGGAGGGAAGCGCGAATATCGGAAATTTTCATGGTCTACTCCTTTACCATTCATAGGAGCCGCGCCGCTGGCTGGCTTCCATGCGTTCCTTTTCAATCATGGCGGCGATCCGGGACTTCTCTTTGATGCTGAGGCCCCAAGCCTTTTCACAGGGGATGGCAACAATGAAGCCGTCCTCATGGATGCCGTACTCATTGAAATCTTCATCAACGTACCGTTTGCAGTTGTGCGGTCGGTCGTTGAAGTCGTATTCTACCTCATCAGGAATGCGGGTCAGCTTGCCCCTGATGGGGAAGTTGTTCAGCTTTGCAAATTCTCGGATGGTCATGGTGCTTCTCCTCACTCAATCGCTTCTTCAATGCTGCTGGTGGCATCTTCCAGACTGCTTACTGCATCGGACAGGCTTTCGCAGATTTCTTCGATATGCTCGTACCGTTCGCCGCTCTGGAAGTTTTCTGGGATGTTGTCCCGGCATTCTTCTTCCTCAGTCTGGATTTCCTCAAGCTGACTCTGGAGGGTCTCAAGCTGATCAATGATGGCCTGCAGGGCCTTTCTGCGCTCTTTGTTCATATATATTCTCCTTGATTTTTCATCGGTGGGTGGTTATAATTAAAAAGCGAGGGCGGCGGCTCCTACCCGCCGCCCTGCTCTTACGGATTACTTGTTATCCGTGGGGGTCTCGTTGCTCTGAATGATTCTGTTGGGTTTAATCGTGATCGTTATCCGCTCTGCAAGATCGGGATGTTCGACCAAGATTTCCAGCAGCTCTTTCAGAGCTTTTGTTTTTTCATCCATCGGTCTGTTCTCCTTTCCGGTGAGCTTTCCGCTCCTCCTGACACCTATATTATACAGGATTCCCTTTATAATGTCAAGGCTTTTCTTAAAGAAAAACCTATATTTTTGAAAATATTTCTTGACAAAATACAGGAAATCATTTATACTTGCGGTGAGGTGATGAGCATGGATTTCCCAACGAAAATCAAAATGGCTGAAGCTGTTGCCAAAGTAAAAGAAGCTGAACTTGCCCGGCGGATGGACACCACCCCGCAGGCATTCAACCAGCGAATGAAAACAGGAAAGTTCAAGTATGAAGAACTGGAGCAGATGGCGCAGGCCATGGGCGCAGAACTTGTTGTGAACTTCCGCTTCCCGGATGGAACAGAGGTATGATAAAAGCCGCCAGTGTTTTTGAAGCGCTGGCGGCTTTCTTTATGCCGTGGGTAAGGGCTTTACCTGAGAAGCAGCAAAGAACGATGCCCGGTAGGTCTGGCCGTCCCCCTTGCTGCTGTGGATAAGCACCGCCTGAAACAGAGCTTTTGCGCCATGCTCTACCATGTACCCGGCGGCTTTCCAGCCTGCCCATGTGTTCACAGGCTCGGCCACACCGGCGGCTTGCTGGGCTTCCTCGATGCGCTGGGCGTTGATCGGCTCGGCCTTTGCACTGTTCCATGCCCGGTGCAGGCACTCGGAAAAGGCCGCAACGCCCTTTCGATACAGCTTCCATGCCTTGCGCATGATGGCGGACAGATCAAACTTTTTCATAATGCTCTCTCTTTCTTTGGCTGAAAAGATAAAATAAAAAGCAGCAGGGGAGTGGGTTACTGACTTAGCATGCGCTCACGACTTACTGCGCTCCCGGCTCTTACTTCGCCCCTTGCCTTCCGGTCGTACTCCCTTGCTGTGATTATAGTATCTTCCTTTTTACCTTGAAAGACAACAGCAAAACCGATATTTAATAAAGAAATTAGATGATAAAATAAACAAATAACTTTATACAAAAAGCCCGGATTGTGTATCCGGGCAGGGGAGAACAACTTACTTCTTTCGGGCCTTGTTTACGGTTTTCGGGATCCGGCGCACCTCCGTGACTCGAAGTTCCTCGTTGGGTTCACGGACAATCAGCTCATCAATGCCGCAATCCAGAGCTTCACAAATCAAATCCAGATCGTCAAGACTGATTCTTTCTGCAAAGTCGTGATACAGTTCATTGATGGTTTGAGCGCGGATGCCGGTTGCACGGGCAAGTTCCGTTTGCGTCATGCGCCTTTCGCCGAGACGCGTTGACAGTAAAATCCTAATCATAAGCCAATCTCCTTTATCCAAAATTCTACCGATTTCAAATCGGCTTAGCTGGATTTTGGCAGGAAACTACTACTTTCGGCAAATTCTTCCGAAAAACGGGTGAAAATAACAAAAATACCCCGGCTCTTTCACCAAAAACATGAAAGAACCGGGGCTTACCATTATTAACGAGTTGGTATCTCGCAGTACAGAACGAACACGCTCCCGACCATTTGAATGGTTACATTGGAGCCAAGAGTTCGTACCGTACACTTAGAGTGCCGAAAAATTCAGGATACGAGCCTCCTCGCCGACGGCAATCAGGCGGCGGTGGAATTCATGCCCTTCGTGTGCAGCGTGGCGTATATCGTCTTTGTCCTCCGGGTCTCGGCAGAGGAGCGCACCCGCGGCCAGCTGGAACAGACCCGGAACAACCTCAAATTGCAGGTCGGCCAGGCGGTGCGGGAGATCGAGGCCCTGCGTACCTCACAGGAACAGACCCGCGCCTACCGCCACGACCTGCGCCACCATCTGCAATACATCTCCGCCTGCATCGAGAACGGCAGGGGAGAGCAGGCGCAGGAGTACATCCAGAGCATCTGCTCCGAGATAGAGGCCAGCAAGGTGACGACCTACTGCGAGAACGAGGCTGCGAACCTCATCTTCTCGTCCTTTGCAGGCCGGGCGGAGAGCTGCGGTGTGCCGCTCAACATTCAGGCTCATATCCCGCAGCTTATCTCGGTGGCCGAAACAGACCTCTGCGTGCTGCTCTCCAATGCGCTGGAAAATGCGCTCCGGGCCTGCCGCAGGATGAAAGCGGAGAATGGCCCTGCATACATTGAAGTTACTGCCCGGGAAAAGAATGGGCATCTCTTTTTGCAGTTCGTCAATCCCTGTCCTGAGGGGATACAGTTTGAAAACGGCCTGCCGGTGACCCACGCCGAAGGACACGGCATCGGCGTGCGCAGCATCTGCGCGATCGTGGAAAAATATAAAGGGCTTTCGGATTTCTCGGTGCAGGACGGCAGATTCATCCTCCGCGTTTCCCTGTGAGCCGGGTCGATTGAGCGCAGTTTCGGGGCGAATCGTGTCAAACTGTCCGCCGCAGGGGCAGAAAAGAGTATACTGGAACCAGACAAAATGTGCTCTCCGAATATCGCACAAGGAGGAAAAGTTTTATGAAACGTATCACTTCTCTTGCACTCAGCGCGGCGCTTCTGGCCTCGCTTTCGACACCGGTGCTGGCCGCGCCGGCCATCTCTGTGGATGCGGCCCCTACGGCAGCTGTGCTGGAGTTTGCTCCAAGTGCCATCCTTTCTACACTGGTAAGCAGAAGCTGGTCGACACCGGCGGACGTGTTGAGCGCTTCAACAAGCGCTTCGGCCGTAAGTAATTTTACTGGTCTTTTTCAAAGCGCCGTCTCCCTTGCGGAGGCGGCGCTTTTTTGCGTGTTGGGGCAGAAAAGCGCGAACGGCGGAACCTTTCGGAACTTACACGACTTTATCTTATTTTCATCACATTTGCAGACTAAAATAAACCAGCAACGAAATCCATCGCGTTCTGCGCGGCCTTTGAGAGGAGCGTTATTTGTGATCGAAGTTTCTCATCTTACCAAAAAATACGGGAGCCGTCTGGCGGTAGAGGATGTTTCCTTTGCAGTGGCAGACGGCGGCATCTGCGGCCTGCTGGGGCCGAACGGCGCGGGCAAGTCCACCATCATGAACATCCTGACCGGGTATCTGTCCGCTACCAGCGGGCAGGTCACGGTGGCGGGGCACTCGCTGCCGGAGGAGGCCGATGCGGCAAAGAAGTGCGTCGGCTATCTGCCGGAGCAGCCGCCCCTTTACCCGGAGATGACGGTGCAGGAATATCTGGACTTTGCGGCCGAGCTCAAGGGCGTCAAGAAGGCCGAGCGGAAAGAGCAGGTGCGCAGCGCATCCCGCCGCACCGGGCTGGAAAAGGTTCTGCCCCGGCTCATCCGCAGCCTCTCCAAGGGCTACCGGCAGCGGGTGGGCATTGCGCAGGCGCTGCTGGGCAGCCCGAAGCTCATCATCCTCGATGAACCCACCGTCGGCCTGGACCCGGCGCAGGTCATCGAGATGCGCAAACTCATCCGGGAGCTGGGCCGCACCCACACGGTCATCCTGTCCAGCCATATTCTGAGCGAGGTGCAGGCGGTCTGCCAGCAGGTGCTGATCCTGTCCAAAGGCAGGCTGGCGGCATCGGGCAGTCTGCAGGAGCTGACGGCGGACGGCAGGAGTCTGGAAGAAGTCTTTCTGGAACTGACCGGCGGCGAGACCGAGGAGAGCACAGGGGAGGAAGACGAATGAACGCCATTTTCAAGCGGGAACTCCGCAGCTATTTCCACGGGATGCTCGGCTATCTGCTCACCGCCTTTCTGCTGGCGTCGTCGGGCATCTATTTCCTGGCGCTGAACCTCGGCTACGGCCTGACGGATTTCAGCTACTATACGCTTTACCGCACGATCTTCATGCTGCTGCTCTACATTCCGGTTCTGACCATGCGGTCGCTGGCCGAAGAGCGCCGCAGCCGCACCGACCAGCTGTTGCTGACCAGCCCGGTCTCCGTCTGGGGCGTGGTGCTGGGCAAGTTCTTCGCGATGTGCGCCGTATTCGCGCTGCCGTGCCTTGCGGATGCCGTGATGATCCTCATCCTCTGGGCATTGGGCTACCGGCAGCTATCGTGTGACGTTCTCCGGCGAGAGTAAGATCACCTCGGCCATCTACCGCCTGACCAGTGGGGAACAGAAACACGCCTACTACACTACCGACCACGGGGAGCAGGCCCTGACCGACACGCTAACCGATGCACTGGAAAATCAGAACCTCTGCAGCGTCCCGGAGGACTGCGACCTGCTCATCATCAATGTCCCTGCACAGGACTTTGCCTCGGCGGGCGCTCTGGTGGATGAGATGAGCCTTCTGCGCAGCTACCTGAGTGCAGGCGGCAACGTTCTGCTCACGACCGATACTTATTATAATACGCCCAATCTGGACGCTGTGATGGCCGAATTCGGCCTGACCCGCGCCGAGGGGCTGGTGGTCGAGGGCGATTCCGGCCACTTCATGAACGGCTACCCCTACTATCTGCTGCCGGACTACACCAGCCCCACCGAGACCACGGCGCTGGAGGGCGTGGATGCCAGCCGCCATGTTCTGCTCCAGATGGCGCAGGGCATCACCCTGACCGAGACGGAGAATGTGACCGCAGAAGCGCTGCTCACCACCTCCGATGCGGCTTACAGCAAGGCGGCCGGGTACGAGATGACCACGGTGGAGAAAGAGGACGGCGACACGGATGGCCCCTTCACGCTGGCAGCCTACGCCCGCAATACAGCCACCGAGGCGGAGGTCATCTGGATCAACTGCGGCAACATGGACAACGAGAGCGCTTATCAGGTCGTGCCCGGCAATTGCACTTTCCTGCAGGGCTGTGCATCCTCGCTGGCGGGGCAGGTCGGCAGTGTGCTGATCGACTCCAAGGCGCTGGAAGCTGCCCCCATCAGCGTCTCCAGTGCACAGGCGGCTGTGCTGGGTCTGGTGTTCATCCTGATCCTTCCGGCAGCGCTGCTGGCGGCGGGCGCTGTCGTGGTCATCCTGCGGCGCAGAAAGTGAGGCCCGCATGAAAACGAAACAGCGCACCCTCATCGTTCTGCTGGTTCTGGTCTTTCTGGCGGGCGGGGCCTTCGCAGCCCTGACGGCGAAGAACGCGCAGGCCGCACAGGCCGAAAGCGCTGCGGCGGAGGGCAGCATCCCGCTGTCCTCCTTTGCGGCGGGCGACCTGACCGAACTTGCGGTCACGTACAACGGCGAGACGAACACCCTGACGGTTGCAGACGGCAGCTGGACGCTGGCCGAAGACCCGGCCTATCATCTGGACGCCACCGCCTGCAACACGATGGTCACCGCCCTGTCGGCGCTGAACGCCAAACGCCAGCTGACCGAAGAACCCGGCGAGGACTACGGCTTCACGGACGAGAGCCTGACTGTCACGGTCACAGCGGCAGGAGGATTTGGTATCATATGGACAACTCGGTGATCGTTTCACTGCGGGACATCGTAGTGGAGTTTGACGGCCAGCGCATTCTGGACGGATTGAATCTCGATATCCATGACAAAGAGTTCGTTACGCTGCTGGGTTCTTCCGGCTGCGGCAAGACCACGACCCTGCGGCTGATCGCAGGCTTTTTGGAGCCGAATTCCGGCAAAGTTCTGCTCAAGGGCGAGGATATCACCGGTGTGCCGCCCTACAAGCGCCCGGTGAACACGGTGTTCCAGAAGTATGCGCTGTTCCCGCACCTGAACGTGTTCGAGAACGTGGCTTTCGGCCTGCGGCTGAAAAAGATGGACGAAGAGACCATCCGCCGCAAGGTGCGCGATATGCTGGAAGTCGTGGGCCTGAAAGGCTTTGAGCGCCGCAGCATCGGCCAGATGTCCGGCGGTCAGCAGCAGCGCGTGGCCATCGCCCGCAGCCTGGTCAACGAACCGGAGATCCTGCTGCTGGACGAGCCTCTGGGCGCACTGGACCTCAAGCTGCGCAAGGAGATGCAGCTGGAACTCAAGCGCCTGCAGCGCGAGATGAACATCACTTTCATCTATGTCACGCACGACCAGGAAGAGGCCCTGACCATGTCCGACACCGTTGTCGTCATGAATGGCGGCAAGGTGCAGCAGATCGGCACCCCGGAGGATATCTACAACGAGCCGAAGAACGCCTTCGTGGCGGACTTCATCGGCGACTCCAACATCGTGGATGGCGTGATGCACAAAGACTTCCTCGTCTCCTTCTCCGGTGTCCAGTTCCCGTGCGTGGACCGCGGCTTTGCCCGTGAGCAGAGCGTGCAGGTCGTCGTCCGCCCGGAGGACATCGAGGTCGTTTCGCCGATGGAAGGCCAGCTGGTGGGCGTCGTCAACGACGTCATCTTCAAGGGCGTCCACTTCGAGATGCACGTCGATGTGGAGGGCCGCGAGTGGCTCATCCATTCCACCCGTGCCTGCACCCCCGGCGAGACCATCGGGATGCGCATCGGCCCCAACGAGATCCACATCATGGCGCGTTCGTGAGGGGTGAGCCGAAATGATGAAGATTTACGATCGAAAGCTCGCGTATCCCTACTTTGTATGGATGACGCTTTTCACGGTGGTGCCCCTCATCATCGTGGTGTATTATGCTCTGACGGACAGCGACGGCAATTTTACCCTGAACAACCTGCTCTCCATCAGCGGCTACGGCTCGGTGTTCGCGCGCAGCCTGCTGCTGGCCCTCATCGCTACGGTCATCTGCCTGATCATCGCGTTCCCCGTCGGCTATTTTCTCTCCCGCCTGCGGGTGAACAAGCAGCATATCATGCTGATGCTGGTCATGCTGCCCATGTGGATGAACTTTCTGCTTCGCACCTATGCGTGGATGGGCCTGCTCAGTGTCAACGGCCCGGTCAACGCGGTGCTGGGTGCCTTCGGCCTTGGCCCCTACACCATGCTGAACACCTCCGGTGCGGTGGTGCTGGGCATGGTGTACAACTACGTGCCCTATATGATCCTGCCGCTCTACACCAGTATGACCAAGATTGACCAGAGCATCGTGGAAGCGGCGCAGGACCTGGGTGCTTCCACCACACAGACCCTGCTACGGGTGCTCATCCCCATGAGCGTGCCCGGCATCAGCACCGGCATCACGATGGTCTTCGTCCCGGCGGTGTCCACCTTCGTCATCAGCCGGATGCTGGGCGGCGGTTCCAACCTGCTGATCGGCGACCTGATCGAGATGCAGTTCCTCGGCAACAGCTACAACCTGAACGTCGGCTCGGCCATGAGCCTGGTGCTGATGATCATCGTTCTGCTGTGCATGAGCTTTACTTCGAGCTTCGACGAGGATGAAATGGAGGGGGTGTCCTGATGAAAACGAAACATCTCCGCCTGATGCAGCGGGTCTATATCATCCTGTTTTTCTGCTTCATGTATCTGCCCATCGCGTATATGATCGTGTTCAGCTTCAACCAGAGCAAGGGCTATGCGCTGTTCACCGGGTTTACGCTCAAGTGGTACACCAGCCTGTTCCACAACGCCTCCATCCTGCGGGCGCTGGCCGTCTCGGTGGAAGTGGCCCTCATCTCGGCCGTCATCGCCACCATCCTGGGCACGGCGGCTTCGCTGGGCATCGCCTCCATGGGCCGCAAGAGCCGCCGCCTGCCCACGCTGCTCATCGCGCACATCGCGTTCAACGTGCCGTATGTCATCTTCAACGTCACGCCCAAGCTCAAGCAGCTGGACGTCAAACTGTATGAGG
>VOFD01002877.1_pt1 | contig 25517 bp, 23 predicted proteins | sample 5384101 | NCBI WGS metagenome assembly VOFD01 (sample SAMN12384723, study PRJNA508395) | human gut metagenome | isolation source: healthy gut C | host: Homo sapiens
GCCGCCCGCGGCGGCCATGCGCCATACCTGCTGCGTGCCGCTGCGGTCCGACAGGAAATAGAGCGTGCGCCCGTCGGCCGACCATGCCGGCGACGTGTTGTTCGACGTGTGGTCGGTCAGCTGGCGCACCTCGCCCGATGCCATGTCGCGCAGGTAAAGCGCCGTCACGCCGCGGTTCTCGCCGAGATTATAATAGGTGACCGTGTAGACGAGCCGTTTGCCGTCGGGCGAAAGCTGCGACCCTCCGAGCCTTCCCATCTTCCACATCACCTCCGGGGTGAAACGTCCCGCGGCGATCTCTTCGGCCGTGAGCGCGTTGTCGATTTCGAGAGGTCGGGGCCGCTCCGTACAGGAGCCGAGTCCCAGAACCGTACATGCCATAAGCAGGAAAAATTTTTTCATATTTGCCGAGTTGGGTTTCTTCATTTCGTTCAAATCTTCGTACTTTTGCCGGAACAAATCGTATGCTTCATGTGCCGAACGATCTATTTCGCCGATAAGATTCTGCTTTTTTCATCGCGTCCCGTCGGAGAGCCTTACCATGAGATTCCGCTCGAAGCCGGCACGACGCTTCCGCAGGCGAAGATACTCAATTTTTTGGAAACATTCAATTTCGTGGCGGTCGTGACTCCCGACCCCGACCGCTGTTTCGCGGCCTTCGCCGCGGCGTTCCGGCTCGTCGAGGCGGCCGGAGGCGCGGTCGTCAACGACCGCGGCGAGCGGCTGATGATCTACCGCAACGGCCGTTGGGATCTGCCCAAGGGGCATTGGGAGCGGGGCGAGACGATCGAGGCATGCGCCCTGCGCGAGGTTCGGGAGGAGACGGGCGTCGCGGCTTCGATCCGACGTCACCTGTGCGACACGCTCCATTGTTACCAGTTACGCGGGGAGTGGGAGATGAAGCGCACCCATTGGTTCGAGATGGCAGCCGCGGCCGACGCGACGCTCCGGCCGCAGACCGAAGAGGGGATCGACCGCGTATGCTGGTGTACGCCTGCCGAGGTAGAACTGCATTTGCAGCAGACTTTTCCGACTATCCGGCGGGTTTTCGCCAGATTGTAGGCGGGCAGAAGGGATTGGAAAAGCGGGCGTCTGAATCGTCGGACGTCCGCTTTTTCGATAAGGTCGTTTATCCCACGAAATTGTCGTGTTCCCACCGGCCGGCCTGGCGGGTGCCGTCGGCATGGTATTTAATACCGTAACCGTGGAAATCGCCGTCCGAGAACTCTCCCTCGTAACGGTCTCCGTCGGCCCAGTAGTAGATGCCCTCGCCGTTGAATTTTCCCTCGACGAAATCTCCCTCGTAGCGGTCGCCGCTGGTCCAGTAGAAGACACCCTTGCCGGTGCGTTTGTCGGCGACCCAGTCGCCGACGTATTTGTTTCCGTTGGCCCAGTAGTAGGTACCCTTGCCATGACTCTTTCCCTCGACGAAGTCGCCCTCGTAACGGTCGCCGTCCGGCCAGTAGTAACATCCTTTTCCCGTGCGCGAGCCCTCGATGAAGTCGCCTTCGTAGCGGTCGCCGTCGACCCAGTAATAAACGCCCTTGCCGGTGCGTTCGTCGTTGACCCAGTCGCCGACGTAATAGTTGCCCGAATTCCAATGGTAGGTACCCTTGCCGTGGCATTTCCCCTCGACGAAGTCGCCTTCGTAGCGATCGCCGTCGGCCCAGTAGAACGTACCTTTGCCGGTGCGCTTGTCGTCGACGAAAGCGCCGGTATAACGGTTCCCGCTCTTGTAGTAGTAGGTACCCGTCCCGTGGCATTTCCCCTTGACGAAATCCCCTTCGTAGCGATCGCCGTCGGCCCAGTAGTAGGAGCCCTTGCCCGTGCGTTCGCCGTTGATGAAATCGCCCTCGTAACGGTCTCCGTCGGGCCAGTAGAACGTACCGCGGCCGGTGCGCTTGTCCTCCGCGAAGGTGCCTTCGTAGCGGGTGCCGTCTTTGTAGTAGTAGACGCCCTGGCCGTGGAGTTTGTCGTCGGCGAAATCGCCCACGTAGCGGTCTCCGTCGGCCCAGTAGTAGGAGCCCTTGCCCGTACGGCTGCCCTTGATGAAGTCGCCGTCGTAGTGGGAGCCGCTCTTCCAGTAGTAGGAGCCTTTGCCGGTGCGGTCGCCGTCGATGAACTCGCCTTCGTAACGGTCTCCGTCGGCCCATTGGAACGTGCCGCGGCCCGTGCGTTTCCCTTCGCGGAAATCGCCTTCGTAGCGGTTGCCGTTCTTGAAGAAATAGATGCCGCGGCCGTGCCGGTTTCCGTTGAGGAACTCGCCTTCGTAACGCTCTCCGTCGACCCAGTAGAAGGTGCCCTTTCCGGTACGCTGGTTATCGATGAAATCGCCGACGTATTTGTCTCCGTCTTTCCATGTGTAGGTGCCCTGCCCGTCGCGTTTGTTGTCGAAGAGTTCGCCTTCGTAGCTGTCGCCGTTGTCGTAGTTCTGTTTGCCGCGTGTGCGATTGCGTCCGGCCAGCGGGCGCGGAACGTCGACGGGAGTAATCGTCGGGCGCGGCACTGCGGGCGGCGGAGTCGTCGTGGTGGGCGGCGGCGTGGGTGTCGGAGGCGGTGTCACGACGGGCGTCGTGTCGAGTTTCAGCGTCCGGGCGATCGATTCCACCAATTTGGCGAAGTGCTGTTCGGGGTTGGGAAAGGCCGTGAGCCAGTGCTTGCGGCTGAGGTAGTAGTCGAACTCGTCGCTCATGCGCGTATCGTCGGCGATGAAGGGGATGATGACCTTCCCGTAGTTGAACGCCTTGTCGATCTCGTTGAGCACGTGCTCCGATGCGTTGGAGTCGTTGGTATAGATCAGCACGATGATCTGGCAGTCGCGGATGCCGCGGATGATTTCGCGGGCGTAGGGCTCTCCGGGCAGGACGTCGCGCGGGGCGATCCAGCAGGAGATGCGGTGTTGTTCCAGCGTGTGGCAGAGCGCATCGGCCAGTTGTTTGTTTTTACTTGCGTAACTGATAAAAACGTGGTGTGCCATGAGCCGAGTATTGGTGGTTGATAGTTCTTACAAATATAACGTATTTCGGCGGGATTTCAAAATCCCGCCGTCGGAAAAAAGGATCGGCAGCGTCGGCCGATGCGGACCGTGACGTTTGCCGGACGGTGTCGGTCGTCCTGCAAACACCGTTTCGCCTGTGGCGGTATGGCGGACGGCTTTTCTTGCGAAAAGCGAGGCTCGTCCGTCCGTGAGGGCCTTTGCACCTCCGGTGCAGGCCCTCCGGCCTTCCTCGCTCGCCCTGCGGGCGGCGTCCGCTCAGACCTGCGGGGCGGCGTTGAACGACTTGGCGAGCGCCTCGGCGATCTGGTCGATCGCACCCTGAATCTTCGAGCCGATCATCATGCGCATCATCATGTTCAGGTCGATGTGCAGCACCAGCCGCATCCGCGTGTCGTAGGGTGCCACCTCTTTGAGTTGCAGCCAGAAGGCGAAATCCATCGGTACGCCGCCGTCGCCGCCGACGATCTTGATCGTCTTGGGCGCCTCCTTTTCGGCGATGCGCAGCTTCACGGTGAAGCCTTTGGCCTTGAACGAACAGGTGTCTTCGTCGGCCTGCCACTCCTCGACCCGGTCGGCCAGGGCGGGGGTGAGGTTGTCGAATCGGCTGACGACGTCGTAGATCTGCTGCGCCGAGCGGCGGATCTGCTGTTGGCGGGAGGTATATTCCTGCATGATCGTAGTTGTTTTCGGAGGAGCAAAAATAACGATTTTTCCGGAATCGTCCAACTTTCGCACCGCTCAGGAGGGCTTGTCGTTCGAAATGTGCCGGACGCGGGCGGACGGCGCGCTTTCGGGGATCGCCGCGCGGACGCTGTCGCGGTATTTGCGCGAAACCTCGAGCGTTCGTCCGTCGACGACCACCGCGCCGGCCGTGTGCCTTGCGACGCGGTCGGCGTTGACGATATAGGAGCGGTGGATGCGCAGGAAGCGGTCGTCGAGCTGCTGCTCCCACTGCGAAATCTTGGTCTTGGTGCGTAGGGATTCGCCGGTCGAGGTGTGGATCCACACCTCCGAATCGTTGGATTCGAGGTAGGAGATCCGCTCCGTTTCGAGGCGGACGCGGCGGCGGTCGGAGATGAATTCGACGTAGCGGTCGCGGGCGGGCTGCGTGTTGCAGCGGAGTTCGATCCAGTGCATCGGCAGCGCGCAGGCGGCGAGCAGCAGCAGGATGAAGAGCGGGTTTTGCAGCAGATCGGGCATCGTGATGTCGTAGCGCCAGACGGAGGCGTTGTAGCGCAGGTAGAAATTCGTCAGCATCAGGGCGACGTACTCGAAGGTGAGGACGGCTCCCGTCAGATAGAACAGTTGCAGGGCCCCGCGCCGTCGTTCGGCGAACCGGATTTGCGGCAGGAAATGGCGGAAGGCGAACAGACCGGGCAGGAACATGACGGCCAGCAGCGACGCTTCGCCGAGGGTGTAACCGAGGCTGACGAGCAGCAGCGCCACGAACGGCACGGCGGCGAGGGCCGAAAACAGCGGGAAGAGTCGTTTCATGTGCGGACGGTCGGTTTGCGAACGCAAAGGTAGCGATTTTCGGCCGATTCCGCCGTGCGCCGGCGCCGGAAAAGCGCGACGACGGGATTCTGCACGGCAAGAGGGGGATTCGACGGCCCGATCGTTTGGCTGCGTGCGGCGTTCGGCCTATCTTTGCAGCGGGGATTCCCCGAATTGTTGAACCTTAAAAATCCGTGCGTTATGTTCGATCTTTTCATTGCAGGCGGTCCGGGCGCAATGTCGCTGCTCTCCGTCGAGTTGGTCTGTCTCTTTTTCGCGGCGTGGAAAGCCCCCGCGTGGGTGCGTGAAATCGGCCTGCTGGCGTTGGTCACAGGCTGCTTTTGGCAGTTTGCGGGGCTGTTTCAGGCGGCCGGTGTCGTCGCCGAGGTCGGCGAGTGGCCTTCGGTCGGGTTGCTGTTGAACGGGTTCAAGGTGTCGTTGATCCCCGTGATGTACGGCATGATGATCTATGCGCTTTCGCTGGTGATCCGCCTCGTGCAGAAACCGCGCATCTGACCCCTGCGGGGCGAACGACACGGCGCGCACTGCGACAGTGCGCCGCCCTGCCGGTTCGTCGGGCCGCCTCAGTCGATGAACAGCGTGCGCTGCTCGGGGCCGTCCACGCGGATGCGAACCGTCATCGTGTCGTCGGGGAGCAGCTCCTCGATTTTTTCGGGCCACTCCACCAGACAGAGGTCGCCCGAATAGAAATACTCTTCGTAGCCGAAGTCGTAGGCCTCCTCGATGCGGTCGATGCGGTAGAAGTCGAAGTGGAAGACGGGGCGTCCGTCGGCCGTGTCGTACTGGTTGACCAGCGCGAAGGTGGGGCTGGTGACCGTGTCGGCGGAACCCAGACGGTCGAGGATCGCGCCGATGAGGGTCGTCTTGCCGGCGCCCATTTCGCCCCGAAAGGCGACCACCGTGCGGCCTGCCAGGGCGTCGATGACGGCTTCGGCTGCGTCGGGAAGGTCGTCGAGCGAATCGATAGCGAGCGTTTTCATGCTTATTGTTTGGGTTTTAATACGATATAGGGCACGATCATCTCCTCCATCGAAATGCCGCCGTGCTGGAACGTGTTCTTGTAGTAGCGGATGAAGCGGTTGGCGTCATTGTTATAGACGAGAAAATCGGTGTTGTAGGCGAAGATATAGCTCGACGAGAGGTTGATGCGCGGCAATTGGATGTCTTCCGGCCGCGTGATTTCGTAGACTTCGCGCGGGTTGTAGGAGAGGTTGCGCCCCGTCTTGTAGCGCAGGTTGGGCGAGGTCTCGCGGTCGCCCGTCACGCGGATCGGGTTGTCGACGCGGATCGTGCCGTGGTCGGAGGTGATGATGACCGTGTGCCCCCGCTCCGAGAGGAGCCTGAGCAGCGTGAAGAGGTCGGAGTGTTCGAACCACGAGCGCGTCAGCGAGCGGAACGACGCCTCGTCCTCGGTCAGCTCGCGGATGATGTCGGTCTCGGTGCGCGCGTGCGACAGGATGTCGAGGAAGTTGTAGACGATCACCGAGAAATCGGCGTCGTAGATGCGTTGGATGTTGTCCACCAGCTTGCGGCCCGCTTCGGGGCGTACCAGTTTGTCGAACGTCCAGCGGTAGTTCTTGCCGTTGCTCTGCAACTGGCGGCGCAGGAACTCCTCCTCGTACTGGTTTTTGCCGCCCTCCTCGTTGTCGTTGAGCCACCGTTCGGGCATCAGACGGTCGATGGCCAGCGGCATCAGTCCTGCGAAGATGGCGTTGCGGGCGTATTGCGTCGCCGTGGGGAGGATGGCGCAGTAGAAGTCGTCGACCTCCACGTCGTAATACCCGCTCAGCAGCGGACTGATCGAACGCCACTGGTCGTAACGGAAATTGTCGATCAGAAGCAGCGTCGTCTTGGAATTTTCGTCGGCGACGGGGAGGATGCGCGAACGCATGAGCGTATGCGACATGACGGGCGTGAGGTCGTCGCGGCGGTTGATCCAGTCGAAATAGTTGCGGCGCACGAATTTCGAGAACTCCTGATTGGCCTCCGACTTCTGGAACTGGATCACCTCCTTGATCGAAGGTCGCTGGACTCCGACAACTCGATGTCCCATCGAGGTGATGCGCCGGTAGATGTTGCACCAGTCGGAGAAGTTCTCGGCCATTTGCAGCGCATTGGAGATGCGGCCGAACTCGGCGCGGTAGTCGGCCGTAGTCTGCTCGGTCACCAGCTGCTGCGAATGCACGCACTTTTTGATCGAGAGCAGTACCTGGTTGGGGTTGACGGGCTTGATTATGTAGTCGGCGATCTTCGATCCGATCGCCTTGTCCATGATGTTCTCCTCCTCGCTCTTGGTCACCATGATAACGGGCGTGGTGGGCCGCACCTCCTTGATCAGCGGAAGCGTCTCGAGGCCCGTCATGCCGGGCATCATCTCGTCGAGATGCAATTTCGGGGCAAAATATTGCGTGCCGGACGTTTTTTCCGCATCGCCGGCCGGCCGCCATGCAATTTCCTCCTGCTTGGCGCGTTATTTGTTATATGGCACTCACACACTGACGGATAGATTTTTTCCTGCGGGAGGGTGCCGCGCGGATGCCGGAAATGAAAAAAAATGTTAGCGAATTGTGGATTAATCAAATAAATAGTATATTTGCACACCTGAAAAAGCGATTTTTTCCGGAATCCGAGGCTGAACGACCGACCCGCAGGCGGACGGTTGCAGTGGTGAGCGAAAGGTGTAGAAGGTGTGGCAGAAGCAGGGATAGAAAGGAATTAACATATTAACTCTTAATTTTTTACAACTATGACAAAAGCAGATATCGTAAACGAGATCGCCAAAAGCACCGGTGCCGAGAAGGTACAGGTACAGGCCATTGTCGAGGCTTTCATGGAGAGCATCAAGGGATCTCTGGAGAAGAAGAACAACGTATATCTCCGCGGCTTCGGCAGCTTCATCGTCAAGAAGCGCGCCACGAAGGTAGCCCGCAATATTTCGAAGAATACCACGATTACGATTCCGGCACACGACATCCCCGCGTTCAAGCCCGCCAAGAGCTTCGCCGCGAAGGTGAAATAGGGCCGAACCGGATCCAAACTTAAAGTCAAACCATTAAATTTACAACTATGCCGAACGGAAAGAAGCATAAGCGTCATAAGATGGCTACGCACAAGCGGAAGAAACGTCTGCGCAAGAACCGTCATAAGAAAAAGTAGCACTCTTATGTATTGACAGATAGTAAAGCTAAAGGTCCGAAAGCCTTTAGCTTTAACTATTTTTTCGTAGGCAACTCCGCCCTGCTCCGTTTCCGGTCGGCCGGTCGTTTCGTATTCAGACCGGAACCGGCTGAAAAAGAGGTGGTATGCGTTTCCGGATCCGGAAACGGCGGTCGGAAGCGAATGCGGAAATCCTTCGCCGGCCGGCGGTGTCGCAGAGGCGTTCGCCGCCGCTTTCCGCGAAACGGGTCCGAGTCCGTTCGTGAAGAGCGGGCCGGTTCGCAGGAGTGCCTTTTTGCAGGAAAACCATATGAATCGAGAATTAATCATCAACGTAACCCCGACTGAAATCTCCATTGCGCTGGCCGAAGACAAGGTGCTCGTCGAGCTCAACAAGGAACAGTGTCAGACGGGCTTCTCGGTGGGAGATATCTATCTGGGCAAGGTTCGCAAGATCATGCCCGGTCTGAATGCCGCGTTCGTCAACATCGGACACGAAAAGGACGCTTTCATCCATTACCTCGATCTGGGGTCGCAGTTTTCGTCGCTCAAAAAGCTCGTGGCGGCGCAACAGCCCGGCAAGCGCGGCGTCCGTCTCGAAGGAATCAAGCTGGAACCGGCGCTCGAAAAGAGCGGCAAGATCGGCGCCCACCTCGAAGTGGGGCAGACGGTCATGGTGCAGGTGGCCAAAGAGGCCATTTCGACCAAAGGCCCGCGCCTGACGGCCGACATCTCGCTGGCCGGCCGCAACGTCGTGCTGGTGCCCTTTTCGTCCAAGGTGTTCCTTTCGCAGAAGATCCGTTCGGCGGACGAGAAGAAACGCCTGAAGCGCATCGCGGCTGCGGTGCTCCCCAAGAATTTCGGCGTCATTATCCGCACGGCGGCGATGAACGCTTCGGACGCCGACGTGGAACACGACATCCGTTCGCTGGTCGACAAGTGGCACACGGCCTTGCAGAACGTCAAGAAATCGACGGCTCCGGCGCTGCTCCTGAGCGAGCAGAACCGCGCCAATACCATCATCCGCGACTCGCTCGACTCGTCGTTCTCGCAGATTACGGTCGACGACGAGGCGATGTACAACGACATCCGCAATTACATCCGCCTGATCGCGCCCGAGAAGGAGAAGATCGTCAAACTCTATCGGGGCAAGGTGCCCATATTCGACAACTTCGACATCTCGAAGCAGATCAAGTCGTTGTTCGCCAAGTACGTCTCGCTGAAGCGCGGCGCCTACCTCATCATCGAACACACCGAGGCGATGAACGTCATCGACGTCAATTCGGGCAACCGCACCAAGGCCGAGGACAACCAGGAGCAGACGGCTCTGGACGTCAATCTGGCTGCGGCGCGCGAAATCGCCCGCCAGCTTCGCCTGCGCGATCTGGGCGGCATCGTCATCATCGACTTCATCGATCTGCACAAGGCGGTCAACCGGCAGCCGCTCTACGACGAGATGACCAAGCTGATGGCCACCGACAAGGCCAAGCATACGATCCTTCCGCTCACGAAGTTCGGTCTGATGCAGATCACGCGCCAGCGCGTGCGTCCCGTGGCGGTCGAGGAGGTGAAGGACGTCTGCCCCACCTGCGGCGGGACGGGCAAGATCGAGCCGACCATTCTGCTCGACAAGAAGATCGAGAACAACATCTCCTACCTGACGATCGACCGCGGGCACAAATACCTCAAATTGAAGGTCAGCCCCTATGTCTCGGCGTTCCTTCACCGGGGCGTATGGTCGCTGCGCCTGCGCTGGATGTGGCGCTACAAGACGTGGCTGCACATCGTCGCGGACCAGAGCGTCGGCATCGTCGATACGCGCTTCTTCGACAAGCGGGGCAAACAACTGCTGTAAGCGGAGCCGGGCGAACGGCGCGGGGCATTGAGTACTAACGGCCTTACTTTTTTATGACTGCGAGCGAGCAGATGCTGGCACTCGTCGAGGGGTCGAAGAACCTCCGGCGGTTGTGCCGCGAATACGAAACGGAAAGCGTCACCGTCCATCTCAAGGAGTTGGTCGGCGGGGCTTTTTCGTTGTATGCCGCAGCGACCATACGCCGCACGGGCGGCGTGCACGTCTTCGTCGCCGAAGACCGCGATGCGGCCGCCTATCTCCTGAACGACCTCTACGCGCTGCTGGACGAGCGGCGCATCCTCTTTTTCCCGTCGTCCTACAAGCGGTCGATCGTCTACGGCGCCGAGGATGCGCAGGGCGTCGTGCAGCGCACGGCGGCGCTCAATGCACTGCGGACGCCGCCGGCGGGATACCTGGCGCTCTGTACCTATCCGGAGGCGCTGGCCGAACGGGTCGTCGACGCGGAGGCGCTGCGGCGCGAGACGATGACCGTGCGGGCGGGCGACCGCCTGCGCCCCGCCGATCTGGTCGAATGGCTCGACGAGAGCGGATTCGTGCGGGTGGATTTCGTCTACGAGCCGGGGCAGTACTCTCAGCGCGGCGGCATCGTCGACGTCTTCTCCTACGTCGAGAGCCTGCCCTACCGGTTCGACTTTTTCGACGAGGAGGTCGACTCGATCCGGCGGTTCAACATTTCGAGCCAGCTGTCGCAGGACAAGTTGCAGCAGGCCGAGATCATTCCCAACCTCAATGCGCGCGAAGGCGGACGGGTGTCGCTCGTCGAAGCGGCGGGCGACGTGTGCTATTGGTTTTTCGATGCGGATTACGCCCTGCGGCGCGTGGACGATCTGCGGCGGCGGATGCTCGCCGAGGCCGCCAACATCCTTCTCGAGGCTGGCCGGAAAGAGACTGTCTTCGCGGCGCGCGATACGCTGGCCGAGCGGCCGGCGACGGTCGCGGTGGAGTTCCGCACGGCGCCGCAACCCTCCTTCAACAAAAATTTCGAGCTGCTGGCCGACGACCTTTCCGCCGCGATACAGAAAGGGTATCGCACCTATATATTATCGGAGAACAAGGCCCAGGTCGAACGCCTGCAAAATATTTTCCACCAGGTCGGCCGCGGCGGGGTGGTCTTCACGCCGGTGTCGCTCACGCTGCACGAGGGGTTCGTCGACCATACGCTCCGTCTCTGCTGTTATACCGACCACCAGCTCTTCGACCGCTACCAGCGTTACCGCATCAACGGCGAGATCCGGCGCGACGAGCAGATGACCGTCGCCGAGCTGAACCAGCTCAGCCCGGGCGATTACGTGGTGCATATCGATCACGGCGTGGGGCGGTTCGGCGGTCTGGTCAAGATCAACGAGAACGGGCGCAGGTACGAGGCCATCAAGCTCGTCTACAAGGACAACGACGTGCTCTTCGTCAATGTCCACTCGCTGCACCGCATATCGCGTTACAAGAGCGGCGACGGCGAGCCCCCAAGATCTACAAGCTCGGAAGCGGCGCCTGGCAGAAGCTCAAAGCGGCTACCAAGAAAGCCGTCAAGGATATTTCGCGCGAGCTGATCGCGCTCTATGCCAAGCGCAAGGCAAGCAAGGGGTTTGCATTCTCGCCCGACAGCTATCTCCAGAACGAGCTGGAGGCTTCGTTCCAGTGGGAGGAGACTCCCGACCAGCAGAACGCCATCGCCGCCGTCAAGAAGGATATGGAATCGTCGCAGCCGATGGACCGGCTCGTTTGCGGCGACGTAGGCTTCGGCAAGACGGAGGTGGCGATACGCGCCGCCTTCAAGGCCGCCTGCGACGGCAAGCAGATCGCAGTGCTGGTGCCCACTACCATTCTGGCGTTGCAGCACTACCGTTCGTTCATGGAGCGGCTGCGCGATTTCCCCGTGCGCGTCGAGTATCTCAACCGCTCGAAAAGCGCCAAACAGACCCGCAGATAGCCGAGGATCTGGAAGCGGGGCGGATCGACATTCTGATCGGCACGCACAAGATGCTGGGCAAGACACGTCCGCTTCCACGATCTGGGGCTTCTGGTCATCGACGAGGAGCAGAAGTTCGGCGTGGCGGCCAAGGAGAAGCTCACGCAGCTGAGCGTCAATGTCGACACGCTCACGCTCACGGCGACGCCCATTCCGCGTACGTTGCAGTTTTCGCTCATGGGCTCGCGCGACCTGTCGGTCATCTCGACGCCGCCGCCCAACCGCCAGCCGATCGTCACGGAGTCGCACGTCTTCTCGGAGGAGATCGTCCGCGATGCCGTCGAAGCGGAGCTCGCACGCGGCGGGCAGGTCTATTTCGTCCACAACCGCGTGGAGGATCTCCAAACCGTCGCGGGCCTGATTACGCGCGTCTGCCCCAAGGCGCGGGTCGGGGTCGGTCACGGCAAAATGCCGGCCGAGCAGCTCGAAGCTCGTCATGGACTTCATCTACGGGGAGTTCGACGTGCTGGTCTCGACGACCATCGTCGAGAACGGCATCGACATCCCCAACGCCAATACGATCATCGTCAATAATGCCCAGAACTACGGTCTGAGCGATCTCCACCAGCTGCGCGGCCGTGTGGGGAGGTCGGATCGCAAGGCCTATTGCTACCTGTTGTCGCCGCCCGACGAACTGCTCGGCAGCGATGCACGGCGGCGTCTGCGTGCCATCGAGGAGTTCTCCGACCTGGGGTCGGGGTTCAACATCGCCATGCAGGACCTCGACATCCGAGGTGCGGGCAATCTGCTGGGGGCCGAGCAGAGCGGGTTCGTCGCCGACATCGGGTTCGAGACCTACCAGAAGATCATGCGCGAAGCGGTGGCCGAACTGCGGGCCGAGGGACTCGACGTGGCGGGGCTGAGCGACCGCGAGCAGGAGGTCGTCGAGCAGTTGCGCTATGTGGAGGATGCGGCCGTCGAGGTCGACGTCGAGGCCGAGCTGCCCGACTCCTACGTGAGCCAGACGGCCGAAAAACTGCGGCTTTACCGCGAGCTCGACGCGATGCGCAGCGAGGAGGAGCTGCAACGGTTCGAGCAGCGGCTCGTCGATCGTTTCGGGGCGCTGCCGCAGGCGGCCAGGGAGCTGCTCGACGTGGTGCGTCTGCGTTGGGAGGCGGTGCGTCTGGGCATGGAGCGCGTGAAGGTCAAGAACGGGTTGATGATCGTACACTTCGTGGGCGACGCGGCGTCGCCCTTCTACAAGAGCGAGGTCTTCTCGGAGCTGTTGCGCCGCGTGACCCGACGGCCCGATAAATTTGTGCTCAAACAGCACAATAACCGTTTGGCGATGACCGTTAGAGGGGTAACCGACATCGCAGGGGCATGGGAGATACTGAAATCGTTGTATAAAGAACAAGACGCGTGAACCTGACGATCGACATCGGCAATACGCTGATAAAAATGGCGGTTTTCGACGGGGGTGAAATCGTCGAGAAACTGCTCGCCGAGGAGTGCGACACCAAATTGCTCGACGGCCTGCTGGCGCGCTGGCCGGCGATCGACCGGGCCATTATCGCCTCTACCGGAGGCCGTACCGCACCGCTGGCGCGGATGCTGCGGGTGCGTGCCGTGAAGTGTCTGGAATTTACACCGGCGACGCCCGTGCCGATCCGCAACGGCTACGATACGCCCGAAACGCTCGGCGCCGACCGCCTCGCCGCCGCGGTGGGGGCGGCGCTCGTGGCCGAAGGGCGCGACGCGCTGGTCGTCGATTTCGGAACGGCCATCACCGTCGACTACGTGTCGGGCGACGGCACCTACCGCGGCGGGGCCATTTCGCCCGGAATGGGGATGCGTTTTCAGGCGCTGCACCGCTATACGGCCAGGCTTCCGTTGTGCCGCGAGACTGCCGAAGAGCGCCTTTACGGGACGACTACGACCTCCTGCATCGAGCAGGGCGTGATGAACGGCATCGCCTTCGAAATCGAAGGATACATCGCGCGTTTCCGGCGGGAAAATGCGGATATTTGCATAATTTTTACCGGTGGCGCCGCAAAAAACTTTGCGAAAAGAATTAAAAATGCGATATTTGCAGACTGTGAACTCGTCTTCTTGGGTCTGAATCGGATTTTGGAGTTTAATGCCGAATGCTAAAACGAATGATAGTGAAGAGATTAATGTATAGACTGGCTGTCGCTGCGATGCTGGTCGTGCCGGTTTCGGCAATGGCTCAGACAAGCAGTATCAATGCCTTTTCTCCCTATTCGATGTACGGCATCGGCGAATTGCAGACGCCCGGCGTGGTGGCCCAGCGGTCGATGGGAGGCGTAGGCTTGGGGATGCGCAGCTCGGTGATGGTCAATCCGCTCAATCCTGCGGCGTACAGCCTGACGCCCCGCCAGGGATTTCTCTTCGATTTCGGCGTGGAGGGGGTCAACTTTTACAACCGCCAACAGAAGTATGCCGACGGTGCGCAGACCACGTCGCGCACGAGCTACAATACGTTCAATTTCCACGACATCGCCTTTCAGCTGCCGCTGGCCAGGCGGCTCGGACTGGGATTCAGCCTGACGCCGTACAGCAGCGTCGGCTACCGTGTTTCGGCCGATGAACAGAGCGACGACGTGTGGGGCAATATCGGCCGCGTGCAGTATCTTTACGCCGGCGAGGGCGACCTGACGGAGGTGAAGCTGGGCATCGGCTGGGAGGTGGTCAAGCGCGTTTCGATCGGCGTCGCCGCCCAATACTATTGGGGCGACATCGAGCGGACGTATCAGACGGTGGTCTCGAACAACATCGTCAACGGCGGTTCGGTCAATACGGTGACGGGCACCGACTCCTACGGGATTTCGCGCATCAAGATGCAGCTGGGGCTGCAAGCCGATCTGATCCAGTCCGAGCGGCAGGTGTTGACGCTGGGCGCGACCTACGATATGGGCGGTAATCTGCGTCCGTCGGTGAATCAGACGGTCGTCAACGGCGATATTTACGGCACCGTGGTGCGGGGTGATACGACGCGCATGGCACTCAAATTGCCCGTTCAGTTGGGCGTGGGGCTCTACTACCAGAACGCCAAGATCGCGGCGGGCGTCGACTACATCTACCAGAATTGGGAGAACAACGAGTCGCCGAAGTCCGTTCCCGGAGCGGTCAACGTCGCCTATAAGAACACGAACACCGTCAAGTTGGGATTCGAGTATACGCCCAACCGGATGGATATCCGCAATTACCTGAAACGCTGGTCTTACCGCGTGGGATTCCGGTACGGAACCTACTACCAGACCTTCGAGGGGAAGACCTTGTCGCAATATGCCGTGACGGCCGGATTCGGTATGCCGGTGCGTTTTCTGGGCCGGTCGAGCATCGATTTCGGCGTGGAGTTCGGCCAGCGCGGAAACGATTCGCCGCTTCGGATCGACAACCGGCAGATCGGGCTGGTACGGCAGCGCTATGTGAAATTCTCGCTCGGTCTGACGCTCTTCGGCGAGGATTCGTGGTTCGTGCGTTACAAATACGATTAAACTTGACAAAATCTAAAATAAGAAGGGAATAGTTAAGATGAAAAGCGTAAAAATTCTGCTCTCTGTAGCGTTGGCCGTCGTCGGAGTGGTGGCGATGGCCCAGGATTTCAGCGACGATGCGAAGTACGGCAAATACGGCGCAACGCCCGAGGAATGGAAAGACAACATCTATTTGCTCAACTTTTTCAACGAGGCGGTCGGCAACCAGGATTTCCAGACTGCTTCGGGGTACCTCAAACAACTGCTGGACAAGTGTCCCAAGGCTTCGGAGAATATCTATGCCAAGGGCGCTACGGTGATGAAGAACAAGATCGCGCGTGCCAAGAGCGTAGCCGAGAAGAAGACCTACATCGACTCGCTGATGCTGCTCTACGATCTGCGTATCGAGAATTTCGGCGATCATGCGACCCGCGGCAAGGCCTACATCCTCGACCGCAAGGCACGCGACTTTCTGATCTATAATCCGCTCGACCACGAACGGGTGTTGGAGCTGTTCCGCGAGGCGATCGCTGCACAGCCCGATCCGGAGTTGGTAGCGATCTATTTCAAGCAGCTCACCGACTACTATAAGGACGACGGCGAAGGTTCGCCCGAGGAGATCATCGCCGAGTACGACCGTCTGTCGCCTGTCTTCGACGGCGCTACGGGGCAGGCTGCCGAGTATAAGGATCAGTTCGACAAGTGCTTCGGCCTGTCGGGCGTGGCTTCGTGCGAGAATCTGGAAGCGATGTTCAAGGAGAAGATCGCCGCCAGCAACAACGATCCCGACGTGCTGGCGCAGGCCGTCGATCTGATGACGCGCGCCAAATGCGACAGCGAGTTCTATTTGACTACCGCCGAGAAATATTACGAAGTGAAGCCGTCGGCCGAAACCGCGTTGTTCCTCGCGCAGGCTTTCCAGAACAAGCAGGAGTACGACAAGGCGATCAAGTATCTGACCGAGGCGCTGGCCGTCGAGACCGACAATGTCGAGAAGGAGAAGCTGCTGGTGCGCATCGGCGTCGTACAGCTGGCTACGAAGAACTATGCCGAGGCCCGCAAGGCCGCGCTCGAAGCGCAGGCGCTCAATCCCGAGGACGGCATGACCTATTTCGTGCTGGCGCAGTGCTACGGCGCACAGGCTTCGGTGCCAACTTTACCTCGCAGGCGATGTACTGGGTGGCTTACGACACGATGGAGAAGGCCGCTCAGCTGCTCGAAGAGGCCGATCTGAAAGAGACCGCGACCAAGATGATGGCCGCCTTCCGCAGCGCATGGCCCTCGAAGGAGGAGTGCTTCTTCAATGAAGTGCAGGCCGGTCAGCGCTATGTCGTCAACGGCATTGCGACGACGGTTCGCTGCATCCGCTAATCAGGCGCCTGCGAAGATGGCCCGTCTGATCGGACGATATGTTCTGGTAGCACTCCTCGTTGCGGGGAGTGCTATCTTGCTATTCTCGTGCGACAAGCCTCCTGCCGCAGCGAGCGGCGGCGACGAGGCGCTGATGACCGAGTACAGCGAAAACCTGTCGGTCGTCATGTCCGAGAACGGGCGGCGCTCCTATTTCTTCAAGGCGCCGCTGCTCGAAGGATATACGCTGGTCAAGGAGCCGTACCGCGAGTTCCGCAAGGGGATCGAGATCACCACCTACCAGGACGACTCGCTGACGACGGTCGACGCCGTGCTGACGGCCAACTACGCGATCTATTACGAGAACCGGAAGCTGTGGGAGGCCAAGGGCGACGTGGTGGTCGTCAAGTCCGACGGCAAGACGCTCTACACCCAGCAGCTCTTCTGGAACGCCAAGACGCAGCGCATCTATTCGAACGTCGATACGAAGATCGTCCAGAACGAAGGCGGCAACGTCTTTCAGGGCGAGGGCTTCGAGTCGGACGAAGCCTTCAAGGAGTGGCGTTTCCGCCGCTTCACGGGGAAAATGGATGTCGATGTGAGCCAGGAGGACGACGAACCGTCCGAATCGGAAGCTGCCGACGGGGAAGACCGGCCGGCCGGCGAAAAGACGCCGCAGTCCGCGACCCGCCCGCCTGCCGGCTCGGTCGGGAAGGAACAGACCGTTGCCGGACGCGAGCCGGCGCCTGAAACGGGCGGAAAGCCTGCTGCCGGATCGGAGGCTGCCGCAATTGTTTCGGATCCTGCTGCCGAAGTCAATCCCGCCGATACTGTTAAAAAAGGGCAGCCTGCCGCAGCCGAACGTGAACGGGCCGCCGAGGCGGGCGAAAAGCCTGCCGCCGAATCGGGGGCTGCCGTCCCCGGTGAAACCCCGACCGGAGAGAAGACTCCCGATAACGGCGATCCTGCCCCTGCGGCCCTTTCGCCGCAGGCGGGCGAACCGCAAACCGAAGCGTAGCGATGACCGTATCCGTTATCCTGATCCTCGTGATGCTGCTCCTCTCGGCCTTCTTTTCGGGCATGGAGATCGCCTTCGTGAGCAAGAACCGCCTCAAACTGGAGATCGACCGCAAGCAGAGCGGCCTGCTCGATTTCGTGGCGAAGGTCTTCGAGCGGCATCCGGGGCAGTACATCACGTCGATTCTGGTGGGCAACAACATCGCGCTGGTCGTCTATTCGCTCTACATGTCGTCGCTGCTGCGCGCGCTGGCTGCGCTGGCCGGCTGGGACGCCGTGGCGCAGGGCGGGTCGGTGCTGGCCGAAACGCTCATCTCGACGGTCGTCATCATCTTCGTGGCGGAATATCTGCCCAAGTCGATCGTCAAGGGAAATCCCAATTTCTATTACCGAGCCTTCGCGCCGCTGCTCTTCGTCTTTTACATCCTGCTCTATCCGATCGTATGGCTTACGACCGTCGTTTCGTATGTCATCCTGCGGCTGTTCGGCTGCCGGATGAAGAGGCAGGCGCCGGCGGCCGACTTCAACCGCACCGATCTCGAAAGTCTGATCGAGGGGTCGACGGAGGTGCAGCACGACGAGGAGAACGAGATCAAACTGTTTCAGAACGCGCTGGACTTCGCCGATCTGCGCGTGCGCGACTGCATGGTGCCGCGCATCGACGTCGAGGCCGTCGAGCTGTCGACGAGCGTCGAAGAGCTGACGCGCCGCTTCGTCGAGAGCAAATATTCGCGCATCTTCGTCTGGGAGGGCAGTATCGACAATATCGTGGGATACGTCAACTCCAAGAGCCTGTTCCGCCAGCCGGCCGATCTGAGGAAGGTACTGATGACGGCCTATTTCGTGCCGGAGACCATGCCGTTGCAGGCGTTGCTGGAACACTTCATCAAGCACCGCTCCTACATCGCCGTGGTGATCGACGAGTTCGGCGGCACGGCGGGCATCATCTCGCTCGAAGACGTGCTGGAACAGATTTTCGGCGAGATCGAGGACGAGCACGACGAGCAGGATATGATCGAGAAGCAGGTCGACGAGAACGAGTACGTCTTTTCGTGCCGGCTCGAAGTGAAATACCTCAACGAACGCTACGGGCTCGGCATCGAGGAGAGCCGCGAATACGACACGCTGGCGGGTTACATCATCTCGCATCTGGACGGGATTCCTTCTGCCGGTCAGTCGCTTACGGTCGACGGCCTCGAAATCCGCGTGTTGCGCACGACCCGTTCGCGCATCGAGCTGGCGCGGGTCAGACGGTTGTGAGCTTTTTTTCGGCCGATCAGCGGGTTAATTACGAATAATTTACTATCTTTGGAGGCCCGAAAAAAGGACGTTTTCGATAAGCCGGATGCAGAGCCGCACCCGTTCGGGCTGTGCCGAGGCGAAAAAACGTCCGCAGGAAAGCAAACTAATGAAAAAATAAATACAGTTTTATGGCAAGTTTGAACACTTTACGGACCAAGTTCGGCGCGCTTCTGTCGGTGATTATCGCACTCGCCCTCTTGGCATTCATTCTGTCGTTGAAGACCGACATGGGCTTCTCGGACAACGATCCGAAGGTCGGCGTGATCGACGGCGACAAGATCCGCTACTCCGAGTATCTGAATCAGTACGACGCCATCAAGAACCGCAACGGCGGCGTAGAGGCTTCGACCGATCAAGAGTCCGACCAGCTGGCCGCCGCGACGTGGCAGGCGCTTTTCGCCGACCACGTGCTCGTCCCCGGCTTCGAGCGGATGGGTATCGAGGTTCCCGAGCAGGAGCGTCTGGACATGGTCAGCGGCAAGATCCCTTCGCAGGCCTTCTATTCGGCTTTCGGCGATCCGCGTACGGGGGCTTACAACGCTGCCGCCGTGTCGCAGTTCCTGTCGCAGGCCGCTTCCGACGCCCGCGCGCAACAGGCGTGGAACGACCTGAACGAGCAGGCCCGGCTGGAACGCGCCGTGCAGAAATACGCCACGCTGATCGGCAAGGGCGCCTATGTCAACAAACTCGAAATCGAGGACGGTGTCGATGCGGCCAACCAGGTCTTCGGCGGGAAGTACGTCGCCAAGCGTTATTCGTCGGTGCCCGATTCGCTGGTGAGCGTCTCGTCGGGCGAGATCAAGTCGTTCTACAACGCCCATAAGGAGATGTTCAAGCAGTCGCCGTCGCGCACGCTGTCGTACGTGGTCTTCGAGGTGAACGCTACGGACGACGATATGCTGAACCTCGAAAAGGAGGTGCGCGCCGTCGGCGAGAAGTTCGACGCCGCGGAGGACGTGAAACTCTTCGTGCGTCAGGATCGCCACGGCGAGATCGCCGACCGTTATGTGACGGCGGCGCAGCTGGGCGAACAGGCCGAGGCGCTCGTCGCGGGCAAGATGTTCGGCCCTGAGTTGAAGAACAACGTCTGGACGATGGCCCGTGTGGTGGAGAGCCGCATGGCTCCCGATACGCTCGGTCTGAAAATGATCGTGCTTCCGTATACCGCCGAGAAACTGGCCGACAGTCTCAAAACGGTGGCGACGAGTGAGAATTTCGCCGATCTGTCGCGTCAGTATTCGGCCAACGAGGGAGTTGGCCGCCGCAGGCGGCGAGGTGGGCGTCTACCCCTTCTCGGCCTTCAATACCGTAATGGCCGAAGCGCTTTCGGACGCCAGAAAGGGCGACGTGGTGAAGGTGATGAGCGGCGACGCCATCCAGCTCGTCAATGTTTACCGTGCCGACAAACCCTCGAAACATTACAAGGTGGCGACGGTAAGCTATCCCGTGGAGGCTTCGGCCGCAACGCTGCGCGACGTTCACAATCAGGCCAGCACCTTCGCCGTGAACGCCAAAGGTTCCGCCGCCGCGTTCAACGAGGCCGCCTCGAAGGCTGCCGTGACGCCGCGCATAGCGACGCTCAACATGGGTGACCGCTCGGTTCGCGGTCTGGAAGGTTCGCGTGAAGTGGCCCGCTGGGCCTACGGCGCGGACAAGGGCGACCTGTCGGAGATTTTCAAGGTCGGCAAGGACTATGTCGTGGCGCTGCTCACGGAGATTGACGACGACGAGTACGCTTCGGTGAAGAAGGCTGCCCCGCAGATTCAGAACCGCCTGCTGCGCGACAAGAAATACGACTATATCGTGAAGAACCTCTCCGATGCGTCGCTCGCAGGCGCCGCCGAGAGCTTCGGCAGCGAGGTGACCGATTTCAAGGACGTGACCTTCGGGTCGTTCTACATCGACGGTGCGGGTGTCGAGCCGGCGCTCGTGGGTGCGATCACCGAGACGACCGAGAAAGGCAAGGTTTCGGCTCCGGTCAAGGGCATTTCGGGCGTTTACCTCTTCGAGGTGACTGCGATCGATCCGGCCGAGCGACAGCAGACGGCCGAGGACGAGAAGGTGCGTGCCGAAGCGATGGCCGAGGGAATGATGCAGCAGCGCCTCCTGCCGGCTTTGCAGGAGATGGCCGAGATGAAGGATTTGAGCGGCCGTTATTTCTGACGAAAACACCCGATTCGTAAAGTGGTCGGACTCACGTCGTGAGTCCGACCGCTTGCATTTCGTAGGTAAAAGCGGCCGGATTTTTATAAATATATAGGTAAGCGTTTATAATTTGTAGGAAAGCGTTATCTTTGCAGCAGATTTATGTTACGGATCGATCCGAAAAGACAACGGGTAACGGGTGGCATGGCGACTCTGTTTTTCGGAGCCGGATGCCGTAGACGAATGGAAATCGCCCTTTTTATTAATCTAAACTTATACTTATGAGGAAACTTGTCTTTTTATTTTTGTCGCTGTTCGCATTCTGTACGGCTTCGGCACAGGTGACGACGTCGAGCATGAGCGGTCGCGTCGCCGACACCGACGGCCAGCCGATCATCGGTGCGACGATCGTCGCCGTGCATACGCCGACGGGTACGCAGTATGCTACGGCATCGACACGCAACGGCCAGTTCAACTTGGGCGGTATGCGTGTGGGAGGTCCTTACGATGTGGAGGTCAGCTTTATCGGCTGCAATACGGAAAAGATCGAGGGAATCTATCTGACCATCGGCGAGGAGGCTACGTTGGACTTCGTGTTGCGCGAAGACTCGCAGTCGATCGGCGAAGTGGTGGTCGTAGGCAAGGCCAATCCGGTCTTCAATGCCAACCGCACGGGCGCGCAGGAGGTCGTGACGCTCGAAATGATGGAGAAACTGCCTACGACGAGTCGTTCGCTCGATGAATTCGTCAAACTGACGCCCATGTCGAGCGGTAAGAATTTCGCCGGTACGTCGTATCGTTTCAACAACGTGACCGTCGACGGTGCGTCGTTCAACAACTCGTTCGGCCTGTCGTCGGCGCTGGGCGCCCAGGGTACGGAGCCCATCTCGCTCGAATCGATCGAGCAGGTGCAGGTGATGATCGCTCCCTACGACGTGCGCAACGGCGGCTTTACGGGCGGCGGTATCAACTCGGTGACCAAGTCGGGTACCAACGAGTGGCACGCTTCGGCCTATATGTATACCAAGAGTCCCGAGTTGCAGGGCCGCCGCGTGCGCGACTATGTCGGTCAGGTGTCGGAGTTCTCCAATCGTCAGTACGGTGTGAGCCTGAGCGGCCCGATCGTGAAGAACAAGCTCTTCTTCTTCGTCAACGGCGAGCTGGACCGTCAGGACGAACCGATCTCGAACCGTCTGGCCGATTCGCGTGTCTCGGCCGCCGATCTGGACGATCTGGCCAAGTTTCTCGGCGATCAGTTCAACTACAATCCGGGCGGTTACGATCTGTCGAAGACCGAGACGCGGGCCGATCGTCTTACGGCGCGTATCGACTGGAATATCAACGATCGGAATACCTTCTCGTTGAAGTACTACTACCTGAAATCCTATAATACGAACGCACCTTCGACGTCGGGCGCTCCTGCCAACGGACGCGGCCCCAACGCCTATGCCATGCCCTTCTCGTCGAGCTACTACCGCACGAACAACAATTTCAACATCGTCATGGCCGATTGGAACTCGACGATCAACGACCACATGTCCAACACGTTGAAGGTGGGCTACTCGCGTCTGCGCGACTATCGCGACATGGACGGCGGTTTCTTCCCGCAGGTCGACATCCTCAAAGACGGATCGAGCTATACGGTCTTCGGTACCGAGGCCAACTCCTACAACAACCAGCTCGATACCGACATCTTCCAGATTCAGGACAACTTCACGATGAACTACGGCCGTCACCAGATCACCGTCGGCACGCAGTCGGACTATCGTACGTTCAAGAACGGCTTCGCGCAGAACTATCCGGGCTCGTGGGTCTTCTCGTCGATCGACGACTTCAAGTTCAACGTGCTGGCCGCGAAGGATTACATGGCTTCGCACGGCAATATGAACGGATTCGATATTCGCACGTATGATCCTGCGAAGTGGGGCCTCAATCCCGTCAACGGCGGTCTTGCCAACAGTGCAGGTACGGGGCAGACGAAGTTCCAGCAGCGCTATCCGCTTACTCCCGACGGCAGTTTCCCCTTCGCCGAAGTCGACGTATTGCAACTCGGCTTCTATGTGCAGGACAAGTGGACGCCCAGCAACTTCTCGCTGACCTACGGTCTGCGTGTCGACATGCCGATTTTCCTGACCGACTTGCAGGAGAATCCCGCGGTCGCAGCCAACACCTATCGGGATGGCATCAAGATCGACGTCTCGAAATATCCGGGCGTGCATCCGCAGTTCTCGCCGCGCGTGGGCTTCAACTGGAAACCGCTCGAAGACGGTTCGTTGCAGTTGCGCGGCGGTACGGGTCTCTTCACGGGTACGCCTCCCTATGTCTGGATTTCGAATCAGGCGGGTAACAACGGCCGTCTGTTTGGAAGTGTTCCCGAGTATGTCGGCAAGATTGACGGTGTCGCTTATGACAATCGTCATCAGTTGGGCTTTACTGGAAATATACAGCAATACTGGCCAGCATCGGATGAACCCGTGAAGAGCGATATCGCCATTACCGATCCCGATTTCAAGTATCCGATGCTGTGGAAGAGCAACCTTGCGCTCGACTACAAGTGGCGCGGCTGGGTCTTCACGCTCGAAGCGCTCTACACGAAGGATGTCAATGCGATCTACCATGACAACATCGGTATCGAAGTGGCTGAGGGCAAGTCTGTCAATGATGGCGGCAAGGGTCAACGCACTGCCTTCACCGGTAATTATCTGGCGGATAATACCTACAACGTCGTGATGCTCCGCAATACGAACAAGGGCTACTCGTTCTACACCACGCTCCAAATCCAGAAGGAGTTCGTGCAGGGGCCGCTGCGCGGTCTCTACCTCAATGGATCGTATACGATGGGTACGGCGCGCAGCGTGACCGACGGTACGTCGTCGGTGGCTACGTCGGCCTGGAAATATACGCAGAAGGTGGCTGTCAACAGCGAGGAGCTGGGCTATTCGGCCGGCTCGTTCGACGGGCGGCTGTTGTTGAGCGCCTTCTACACGGCACGCTGGGGCAAGCACGGTGCGACCAACTTCGGTCTGGTCTACCAGCGTTACCGTCCTTTCCGCTTCTCCTACTGCTACGGCGGCGACGCCAACGGCGACGGTCAGACGGCCAACGACCTGATCTACGTGCCGGCCAACCGCGACGAAGCGGTCGGCCATCTGGTTTCCGACGGTTTCGCCGACAACAACGGCAACATGGCCGGTGACAAGGATTTCGACGAGGCGCAGGCCTGGGAGAATGCCTGGCAGGCGATGGACAAGTTCATCGAGCAGGACGCCTATCTGAGCAAGCACCGCGGCGAGTACACTAAGCGCAACGGCGCCGTGGCACCCTTCGCCAATCAGCTCGACCTGAGCATTTCGCACGACATCATCGTTCCGCAGCGCAACGGTCGCGAGCACAAGTTGCGATTCAGTTTCAACATCGACAACTTCCTCAACCTGCTCAACCGCAACTGGGGTGTAAGCTACTCGCAGTATCTGGGGACGAACGGTCAGCAGTATCAGTTCTTGTCCGTCACGCAGAAGCCGACGGCGGCCAACGACTATACGCTTCAATACAAGATGACCAACGGATTGAAGGACATCTACGGCAACGACATTTCGCTGGATCGTACCTACAAACCCGATATCGGCTCCTATTGGACGATGCAGTTCGGTATCAAATATATGTTCTAAGCGGAGGAATCCGTCTGCAAACACGAAGGGGCGTCACATCAGTGACGCCCCTTCGTTGTCGTTTCGCTGCGGGATCAGGACTCGGCGGCGGGGAGTTTGAGCAGCAGCTCGCCGATGGCTTCGCGCAGCGTCTCCTTGGGCAATGCCCCGGTAGCCATCTGCGGCATTCCCCGGGCGGGGATGAAGAGCAGCGTGGGGACGGAGCGCACGCCGAAGGCTGCGGCCAGCTCCTGTTCGCAGTCGATGTCGACCTTGTAGATATCCACTTCGCCGGCGTACTCCTCGGAGAGCTCTTCCAGGATCGGTGCGAGCGTGCGGCAGGGGCCGCACCAGGTCGCATAGAAGTCGACGATGGCCGGTCGCGAGCCCAGATAGTGCCATTCGGAGATGGCGGAGTCGAGGTTGGCGATTTTTTCCGAGAATTCGGTTTTGGTCAGTTGCGTGATTGCCATGATTGCGGTTGTTTTGCGGTTATTGTACGGGAACTTCTTCGAGCTCTTCCTGCGGCAGCGGCCGCGTGCAGAAGAACCAGTCGTAACACTGCGTCCCTTCGTCGGGACGGGTCATGCGCTCTTCGGCAGCGGCCGACGATGAGGCGGTGGGTACGATCGCTTCGTCGCCCGGATGCCAGTCGGCGGGCAGCGCCACGTTGAAGCGGTCGACGGTTTGCAGGCCGACGAGCACGCGTTTGATCTCGTCGAAGTTGCGGCCCAGCGCCAGCGGATAGTAGATCACGGCGCGGATCGTGGCGTCGGGGTCGATGAAGAAGACGGCTCGGACGGCCGACGTCGAACTTTCGCCCGGCTGGATCATGCCGTAGAGGTTGGCGACTTTCATCCGCAGATCGGCGATCAGCGGGAAGCGCACCTCGACGTGCTGCATTCCGCGGTAGACGATCTTGTCGCGGATCGTGCGCAGCCATGCGATGTGGCTGTACAGTCCGTCGACCGAGAGTCCGACGAGCTGGCAGTTGAGCGCTTCGAATTCGTCGCTGCGTGCCGCGAAGGTCATGAATTCGGAGGTACAGACGGGCGTGAAGTCCGACGGGTGGCTGAAAAGGATGATCCAGCGTCCGGCATAATCT